>ERZ1645189.144-NODE-144-length-17186-cov-5.736735_pt1 | contig 17186 bp, 22 predicted proteins | sample MGYA00575350_ERZ1645189 | MGnify/ENA primary metagenome ERZ1645189 (study PRJEB40845, sample SAMN11283421) | freshwater sediment metagenome | isolation source: river sediment | host: Sediment | place: India: Jajmau, Kanpur | collected 2015-12-17 ...
CCCAGTCCGCCGGCACCGATGATCAGCGCGTGAGTGGCGAGAATGCGCTCCTGGCCTTCGATGCCCAGGGCGTCGAGCAGGATGTGGCGGCTGTAGCGGAGTAACTGGTCGTCAGTCATGCAGTCGTTGGTTGTCGGGAGTTAGTCGCTAGTCGGCAGACACTCTTGCTAACGACTGTCAGCTATTGACTGACGACTACTTGTATTCGCGCCACTCCGGCGGGGTATCGTCATGGTCACCGTGCGGGCGGTGTTCCCAGGCCTTGACGTAGGCTTCCTGCGACGAGCGCTTGAGGCGCTTCTCGGGAGCTTCCATGTTGTGCAGCTGGGTGTCCTCGACGTAATAGATGAGGGCTCGGGTCAGCTTGGTGAGCAGGGTGTTGTCGAGGTGGTAGCCCTTGTCGACCAGGTGTTCGTCCAGTTCGCGCAAGGTGTGCTGCTGCAGGTCGTAGCTCACACCGAGGGCGCGCTCCTCGTACTTGGCGCGCACCTCGAGGTCTTCCATGCGTTGCAGGTCATCGGCCGCTTCGGGCACCTGGCCCGGCGGAAACTTGGAAAACAGGATTTCCCGTTTTTTCTTGAGGTCAGTACCTGGCATCTTCCCTCCCGATCGGTGGCTTACTGTGCTTTATTCTGCATGATCTGCAGACCCTTGAGAAGATTGAGCGCCTGCTGGAACTGGTAGTCGCTCTTCGACGCATATTCAAGGCGCGGCGGCAGTTCGTCTTCTGCTTCTTCCTTGCCGTTCTTGTCCTTTCCGGGCTTGGCCGGGGTCTTGGACTGCGGTTTGGTATCCGGTTTGGCAGTTTCCTTGCCTGCTTCTTTTTCGCGGTCGTTGCTCAGGTGGCGGTCAAGATCGGCTTCGCGCACGCGCATGGCGGCAGCACCGCTGCCATTGGTGCTTTCCTCGACAACGATGTCCGGCGTGATGCCCTTGGCCTGGATGGAGCGACCCGACGGCGTGTAGTAGCGGGCCGTGGTCAGCTTGATCGCGGTATTGCCGGGTAGCGGCAATACGGACTGCACGGAGCCTTTGCCGAAAGTCTGGGTGCCGACGATGATGGCGCGCTTGTGATCCTGCAATGCACCGGCGACGATTTCCGAAGCCGAGGCGGAGCCGCCGTTGACCAGAACGACCATCGGCACGTTCTTGGCCTCGATGGGCAGCATCTTGAGCGGGTCTTCCTTGGTGCCGCGCTGGTAGTCCTGGATGCGGGCCTTGAAGTCCTGCTTGGCATCCTCGGTGCGGCCGTCGGTCGATACCACCTTGACGTCCGGCGGCAGGAAGGCGGCGGAAACGCCGATGGCGCCGTGCAACAGGCCGCCCGGGTCGTTGCGCAGGTCGAGCACCAGGCCGTTCAGGCGGTTGCCATCCTTGTAGAGGGCAGCGACATGCTTGGCCAGTTCGGCAATGGTGTTTTCCTGGAACTGGGTGATGCGCACCCAGCCGTAGCCCGGCTCCACCTGCTTCGATTTGACGCTCTGTACCTTGATGACTTCGCGAACCAGGGTAATCTCGATAGGCTTCACCTCACCCTTGCGCAGGATGGAAATCCTGATCGGGGTCTTCGGCTTGCCGCGCATTTTCTTGACGGCCTCCGATAGCGACAGGCCCTTGACCGGGGTGTCGTCGAGCTTGAAGATCAGGTCGCCGGCCTTGACGCCGGCGCGGTAGGCCGGCGTGTCCTCGATCGGGGACACGACCTTGACCAGCCCGTCCTCCATGCCGACTTCGATGCCCAGGCCGCCGAACTCGCCCTGGGTGCCGACCTGCAGATCCTTGAAGGCGTCGGCATCGAGGTAGGCCGAGTGCGGATCGAGGTTGGAGAGCATGCCGGAAATGGCATTGGTGATCATCTTCTTGTCTTCGACCGGCTCGACATAGCCCTGCTTGATGGCGCTGTAGACCTCGGCAAAGGTGCGCAACTCGTCAATGGGCAGGCCGGGTTTGACTTCCTTGTCGGCCAGTGCCGGAAAGTGCAGGCTGATCAAGGCCCCGGCGACGAAAGCGCCGACGGTCAGGCTGATGGTTTTCGTTTTGCTCATTTCAAACTTGCCCATTTCATCGGGTCGATCGGTTGCCCCTGGTGGCGGAGCTCAAAGTATAAACCGGATTCCGGATTGCCCCCGCTGTTGCCCACGGTGGCCACCGTTTCTCCGCCCTTCACGCTCTGCCCCACCTGTTTGAGCAAGGAGTCGTTGTTGCCATAAATCGACAGGTAGGCATCGCCGTGATCGACGATCAACAGGTTGCCGAAGCCGCGCATCCAGTCCGCAAACACCACCCGGCCGTTGGCAATGGCCTTGACGTCACTACCGGAGCCCGCCCTGATGAACAGGCCGCGCCAGGTGCCGCCGCCATCGCGCGGCGACCCGAAGCGCCCGGAAACCGCGCCCCGCACGGGCAGGCGCAGGTTGCCTCGCTGCCGGGCAAAGCTGCCATCGCTGGCCACGGGTTCGTAGCGATTCTCTGCTTCGACCGGGCGCGGGCGGGAAGGTTCGACGCCGGGCGTACTCCGGGCCATTTCCTTTTCCTCGCCAGCCCCCGGGCGCTGCCTTTCCCGCTGCGCCTTGGCGGCAGCACGGGCAGCTTCCGCAGCGCGTGCGGCTTCGGCTGCCTTTGCCGCCTTGGCTGCCTGTGCAGCCTGGGCGGCAAGGATTTTGGACAAGCGGTCGATCAGGTTGGTCAGCCGTTTCTCGTTCTGCTGCAGGTTGCCGATTTCCTTGCGTTGGGCATTCACCTTGCTTGAAATCTGCGCATAGAGACTCTTGCGTTCTTCGCGCTGTTTTTGTAGTTCGGCATGACGCTTTTGTTGTTCGGCCTCGATTTCGGCCAGCTCGGATGCGCGCTCTTTGGCGTCGGCAGCCAGTGCTTTCTTGCGGTCGAGGGTGGCGTTGATTTCACCCATCAACTCTGCCCGCGTCAGGGCGATGGCCGACAGGTAATGCAGGTCGCGCGCCATCTGGTTGGGGTCGTCGCCGTTGAGAATGAGTTGCAGCGAATCGGGTGTGCCGCGCAAGTATTGCTTGTAGAGCAGTTTTTCCAGTTGTGCCTGTTGTTGCCCCAGGGTGGCGCCAAGTTCCTGGGATTGCTGTTCGAGATTCCTTAGCTTGCGCTGCAGCTGACCGCGCTGCTCGTTCAGTTCATGCAGTTCGCGCTGCAGTCCGGAGATCTTGCGTTCCGATTCGCGCAGGCGATCACCTGCGTCGGCCTTGTTTTCCTCGTTGGTCGATAGTTCCTTGCGCAGGCCCTCGATGCGGTTGCGCAATTCGCCGAGGTCGGCCTGCTTTTCGGCGATTTCCGGCGCGGCAACCGTCGGCGCCGCTTTCCTTTCGTTGCCCGGTTTGGCGCTGGACAGGCCGGTGCCAAGCATGAGGCTGACCAGCATCGCCCCCGTCACCCAGCGGCGGATGCTTGCGGGAAAATATTCGCCGTGCCGCGGGTTTCCGGAAAACATGAGATTGATTTTGATTAAGCTAATTGGGAACCGCTATTTTATAATGCGCCATTCACCGAAAACGAGGTTTTAGTCTTGGAAACGCCTTCCTTCAGTCTGATCGACAAACAGGAGCACATCGAATTGGCCGCACGCGCGCTGAAGTCGATCGCACATCCCCTGCGCCTGAAAATTCTTTGCGTCCTCGGGGAGCAGGAAGCCTGTGTCCAGGAAATCGTCGATGCCGTTGGCACCTCGCAGAGCAATATTTCCCAGCACCTGGCAATCCTGCGCGAGAAGGGCGTACTGGTCACCCGCAAGGATGCCAATCGCGTCTTTTACCGGGTTGGTGATCAGCGTACCTTGCAGCTCGTTGGCATGATGCGCGAAGTTTTTTGCGGGACGGGGGAATAAGCGATGCCTATGGAATTCATCAATCAGAATATTTTGCTGATTGCACTGGTCGTCGTCAGCGGCGTGGCCTTGCTCATGCCGCTCATCATGCGTCCGTCGGGAAACAGCGTTTCCCCGGGCGAGGCCACCCAGCTGATCAACCGCGAAGATGCGCACATCCTCGATGTTCGCGAGGTCGACGAATACGCCGCCGGGCACTTGCCGGATGCGGTCAACATTCCGGGCGGCAAGCTGGCCGAGCGGATTGGCGAGCTGGAAAAGTTCAAGGACAAACCAATCATCGTCTGCTGCGCTTCCGGCATGCGCTCTAACAAGGTCTGCGGTGAGCTGAAGAAACAGGGTTTCACCAAGCTGCACAACCTGGCTGGCGGCGTCGATGCCTGGGTAGGCGCTGGTTACCCGATCAAGAAAGGCGGCAAGAAGAAATGACGGCTCATGTCCTGATGTACACCACGGCAGTCTGCCCGTATTGCATCCGCGCCAAGAAGCTGCTGGCGGAACGCGGGGTGACGCAGATCGAGGAGGTACGTGTCGATCTCGATCCCGAGCGGCGCGATGAAATGATGCTGAAAACCAAACAGCGTACCGTGCCACAGATATTCATCGGCGACACCCACGTCGGTGGATGCGACGATCTGCACGCTCTCGACCGCGCGGGGAAACTCAAGCCCCTGCTCGACGGCAATTCCTGAATCCCGATTTACCTTTGAAAGAAAACCATGGAACAAAACGCCCAGCCTGTCTTCGCCATTGAAAAGCTCTACGTCAAGGACCTGTCGGTCGAGGTGCCGAACGCACCGGAAATCTTCCTCGAGCGCGAGCAGCCGCAGGTCGAGATTCAGCTCAATACCGGCGGGCGTGGCATTGGCGATGGTGTCTTCGAAGTCATCCTGACGGTGACCGTGACCGCCAAATTCGAAGACAAGACCGTGTTCCTGGTCGAAGTGGGCCAAGGTGGCATCTTCCGTATCCAGAACGTGCCGGATGAGCAACTGGAGCCGCTGATCGCCGTTGCCTGCCCGAACATCCTGTTTCCCTACGCCCGTGAAGCGGTTTCCGACGCCGTGGCGCGTGCCGGTTTCCAGCCGATCATCCTGCAGCCCGTCAATTTCGAGGGCATGTACATGCAGCGTCTGCAGCAGCAAGCCGAATCCGGCGCCCCGGCCGAAGTTCCCATCCAGTAAGGATGACAGCCATGTGGCGCCGCGCACTTGTCGCTCTCTCGCTGGTCGGTGCGGCTGCTGCCGCGCCGGCTGCCGATTACCGTTCGGTCAATGTGCCGGCTGCCATTTTGTACGACGCGCCGTCGCTGGCCGGCAAGAAGCTTTACCTGATCAAGGCCCAGACACCGGTCGAGATCATTGTCCGGCTCGAAGGCTGGCTCAAGGTACGCGATGCCGAGGGGGCGCTGGCGTGGATCGAGGCGAGGAATCTTGTCGACAAGCGAACTCTGGTGGTGACGGCGCCGCTGGCTGAAATTCGCCAGGCTGACAAGCCGGAGTCTGCCGTGCTTGCCGAACTGGAAAAGTGGGTGGCGGTCGAATTCCTCGAACCGGCCTCCCCGGGCTGGGCCAAGGTGCGCCATCGTGATGGCGCGACAGGCTATATTCGTTCGACGCAGGTCTGGGGTTTATGAAAATTACGCTGCTGGGTGCCGGCGCCTGGGGTACCGCGCTGGCGATTGCTTTTGCCGGCAAGCACGCAGTCACGCTATGGTCGCGCGAGACTGACGTCGCCGAGGATTTACGCCTCAATCGTGAAAACCACCGGTTCTTCCCCGGTTATCGTTTGCCCGATGCCGTGGTGGTGTCGACCGACTTCGCGGCGGCGGTGGCCGATGCGGAGTTGCTGGTCGTGGCTACGCCGATTGCCGGCCTGCGCCCGACCGTCGAGCATCTCAAGGCGCTGGGCTGCAAGACGCCAGTGCTTTGGGTGTGCAAGGGCTTCGAGGCGGGCAGCGGCAAGCTCCCGCATCAGGTTGTCGGCGAGGTGCTGGGCAAGGACGCCTTGTGTGGCGCCCTGTCCGGGCCCAGTTTTGCCGAGGAAGTGGCCGCCGGGCAGCCGACGGCTGTGTCGCTGGCTGCCAACGACGCGGCCTTCGCCCGCGAGGCAGCACGCCAGTTGCACAGCGTCCGTTTGCGTATTTACGCCAACGATGACCTGGTCGGCGTCGAGGTCGGCGGTGCGGTCAAGAATGTGCTGGCCATTGCCACTGGCGTGTGTGACGGCCTTGGTCTCGGTTTGAACTCGCGTGCTGCGCTGATGACGCGTGGCCTGGCAGAAATCGCCCGTCTGGGCCTGGCGCTGGGGGCGGAGCGACAGACTTTCATGGGCCTCGCCGGGATGGGCGATCTGATCCTGACCTGCACCGGCGACCTGTCGCGCAACCGGCGTGTAGGCCTGGCCCTGGCACAGAACAAGTCATTGCCGCAAATTCTGGAAGAGCTCGGCCATGTCGCGGAGGGAGTCTATACCGCGCGCGAAGTCGATCAGCTATCGAGGAAACTGGCGGTGGATATGCCGATCAGTGCCGCTGTCGCCGCCGTGCTCGATAGTCGCCTGACGGCCGCACAAGCACTTGAACAATTGATGTCCCGCGACCCGCGCGAGGAAATCGCCTAACAGGCGCCGCGAAAGCCGATCTGCCGCCAGGCCTCGAATACCGTGACGGCAGCGGCGTTGGACAGGTTCAATGACCGCTGTCCGGCCAGCATGGGGAGGCGTAGCCGATTTTCCGGGCCGAACTCCGCCATGATCTCAGCCGGCAGGCCGCTGGTCTCCCGGCCAAAAACGAAGACATCGTTTTCCTGAAATGCCGTCGTATAGGGGCTGACCTGTCCCTTGGTCGTCATTGCGAACAAGCGGCGCCCGGCCAGTGCCAGTTTGCAGGCGGCCCAGTCCGGATGACGCACGATCCGTGCGTACTCGTGGTAATCCAGCCCCGCCCGGCGACAGGACTTGTCGCTGATATCGAAACCGAGTGGTTCGACCAGATGCAGTTCAGCCCCGGTATTGGCGCACATGCGGATGATGTTGCCGGTGTTGGGCGGAATTTCTGGTTGGAAGAGGACAACGACAAACACTGGGCAAACTTTCCGGCGGGTAAAGGGGCGGATTAAATCATGATTTCAGTGCTTCAAGGCGCGAGCGACGACCGCCACGGTGACCGCCTGGGCGCCGTGCAGTTTCAGCACGCGCGCGCATTCGTTGGCGGTGGCGGCCGTGGTCATCACGTCGTCGATCAACAACAATCGTTTCCCGGAAAAATCGGTTCGGCATTCAAATGCGCCGCGCACATTGTTGCGCCGTTCCTTGTGCGGCAGGTCGGCCTGCGCCGTTGTCGCGCGCGTGCGCAGCAAGCTGTGGTGCGCGATGGGCAAGCCTGAGGCGCGTGCAAGTCGCTTGGCGATTTCGCCCGATTGATTGAAACCCCGTTGGCGTAGACGCTCGGGGTGGAGGGGCAGGGGAATGATGCAATCCAGAGCGGCGCTGTCGACTCGGGGCGCCAGTTGCTGGGCGCACCAATTGGCAACGGCCAGTTGGTGTCCGTATTTCAGGGCGTGAACAATGCGGTCGAGCGGAAAATCGTAGGTGAAGGCAGCGATGGTCCGGTCGAAATGGGGAGGATCTTTCAGGCAGGCGCCGCAACGCTCGCCGTGCGTGGTCTGGTCGGTGCAAAGCGGGCAGCGCGCCGAGGGAAGCGAGGGCAGATCGGCGCGGCAGTCGAGGCAAAGCAAGTCATCCGGGCTGTCGGTGCCACACAGCAGGCAACTGCCGGGTAGCAGCGTTCGTCCGATGCGCCGGGCAAATGCCGTGAGGCGATCAGGGTAGGGTAAAATTGACATTCAGTCTGGCTGTCCGCGATAATTCATAATTACCGGTACGCTTCGTATCTGATTTTTATAGCATTTTCTCACGCAAGGCCTCCCATGCAAGCTAGCTCCCTCGCCGCCGTTTCCTGTGAATCCCAGTCTGCACCTGTCCGCCGCTGGACGGTTGAGGAAGTTCTCGCGCTCTACGAAATGCCCTTGATGGATTTGATTTTCCGGGCGCAGACCGTGCATCGCGAGCATTTCGACCCAAACGCCATTCAACGCTCGACCCTGCTCTCGGTCAAGACCGGCGGTTGCTCCGAGGATTGCAGTTATTGCTCGCAATCGGCCCGCTACGACACCGAAACCGGACGTGAGCGTCTGATGCCGGTCGACGAGGTGGTGGCTGCCGCCAAGGCTGCCAAGGATAAGGGCGCTTCGCGCTTCTGCATGGGGGCTGCCTGGAAAGGCCCGAAGGACAACGATCTCGACCGTGTGCTCGAGATGGTGCGCGAGGTGAAGGCGCTCGGCATGCAGACGTGTGTCACGCTCGGCATGCTCAAGGATGGCCAGGCGGAAAAGCTGAAGGAAGCAGGCCTCGACTACTACAACCACAACCTGGACACCGACAAGGAGTTCTACGGCCAGGTCATCAAGACGCATACCCACGATGATCGTCTCGACACGCTGGATCAGGTGCGCGATGCGGGTATCAATGTCTGCTCGGGTGGCATCATCGGTATGGGTGAATCACGCAAGAACCGCGCTGGATTGATCGTGCAACTGGCTAATCTGCCGAAGCCGCCGGAATCCGTGCCGATCAACAATCTGGTGCCGATTCCTGGCACGCCGCTGGCTGACAATCCGCGCCTCGATCCCTTCGAGTTCGTGCGCACCATCGCTGCCGCCCGTATCACCATGCCGACCTCCTGGGTTCGCCTGTCGGCCGGCCGCCAGGAGATGAGCGACGAACTGCAGGCCATGTGCTTCCTGGCCGGTGCTAATTCCATGTTCTATGGTGATTTCCTGCTCACCACCGGTAACCCGGATATCGAGCGCGATGACGCCCTGTTTGCCCGCCTGGGCATCACGGCGGTTTGAGTTCCGGATTCGTTGACCGGCAACTGGTCGGTCGACGTTTCTCCCGCGTAGCGACGACTTACCCTGACGGCGATTTCTTCGCCCGGGAAATTGATCGCCGCATGCAGGAGCGCCTGGATTACGTCAATCTGCAGCCCCGGCGGATACTTGATCTGGGCTGCAGTCGTGGCGGCAGCTTTTCTGCACTGACTGCCCGCTATCCCGAAGCAGAACTGATCGGTCTTGATCTGGCGCCCGCCATGCTGGCCGCCAGCCAGCCGCAAAGGGCAGCCTGGCAGCGCTGGCTGGGCGTTGGCACGCGTTCCGATGCGCTCTGTCTGGCTGCCGACGCGGCCCGACTTCCCCTGGCTGCCCGCTCGGTCGCCATGGTTTGGTCCAATCTGCTGCTGCACTGGCTGGATGACCCTATCCCTGCGCTGGCCGAGGCTCATCGCGTGCTGGAGGTGGGCGGATTGCTGATGTTCTCGACGTTGGGGCCGGATTCACTCAAGGAATTGCGCTCGGCTTTCAGCGATGGCTATGCGCATACCCAGCGCTTTGCCGATATGCATGATCTTGGCGATATGCTGGTCGGTTGCGGCTTTGCGGATCCGGTCATGGACATGGAGGTGCTTACCCTGACCTATGATCATCTGGATACGCTGTTTGCCGATCTCAAGGCAGCCGGTTCGATGTGCGCGATGAAAGACCGCCGCCATGGCCTGACCGGTCGTCATGCCTGGGCTGCGGCGCGAGCGGCCTATGAAAGCTTGCGCCGTGATGGCAAGTTGCCGGCGACCTTTGAAATCGTTTATGGCCACGCCTGGAAAGCATCGCCCAAGCAGACCCCCGATGGTCGGGCGATCGTACGTTTCGACCTGCCGCACAAGGGCTGATCTGGGCTTTAGTCTGGCTTCTGCTTGAAGAACTTGAGCGGCTTGGCTGTTGCGAAGCGCGGGACAGGGATGGCCTTGCGGCGCCTTTCACGAATCCGCCAGCCGAGCAGCAAGCCTACGGCGAGCGAGTAGGCCAGCGGCCATAGCAACGCGCTGGCCTTGACCAGCCAGAAATAATGCACGCAAGCCAGTATGCTGATCAGGTAGATGTTCCGATGCAACTCCTGCCATTTGCGGCCGCCCAGTTTGCGCAGTGACCATTGGTTCGAGGTGGCCGCCAGCGGGATGAGGAGCACGAAGGCAGCGAAGCCAACCGCAACAAACGGCCGTTTGATGACATCCCGCGCCATGTCGCCGATCACGAAGGCGTGGTCGAAGCCGATGAAGGACAGGAAGTGCAGTCCGGCGTAGAAGAAGCTGAACAGGCCGAGCATGCGGCGCAGGCGGATCAGCCAGTGCCAATCGGTCATGGCGCGCAGCGGTGTGATGCATAGGGTGAGCAGCAGCAGGTTGAAGGTCCAGGTGCCGGTCCACCGCTGCACGAACTCGACCGGATTCGGTCCAAAATCATCGGTGTAGGCCGCCCACAGCAGGCGGCCTGCGGGGAGCAGGCAGATCAGGAAAAGAGCGGCTTTGATGCGGCCGAGTAGCCGGGCGTCGGGTGTGGGCGTCATGTCAGAAGTATTTACGTAGATCCATGCCGGCGTAAAGCGCGGCAACCTGCTCGGCGTAGCCATTGAACGGCAGTGTTTTGCGTTTGACGAATTCGCCGAGTCGGCGTTCGTGACTCTGGCTCCAGCGCTTGTGGGGAACATCAGGGTTTACATTGGAGTAGAAGCCGTATTCGTCTGCAGCTGCCTTGGTCCACACTGTTTCTGGTTGTTTCTCGACGAAACGGATGCGAACAATCGACTTTGCCCCCTTGAAACCGTATTTCCACGGCACCACCAGGCGCAAGGGGGCACCATTCTGCTTGGGCATGACTTCGCCGTACATGCCGAGAGCGAACAGGGTCAGCGGGTGCCGTGCTTCGTCGAGGCGTATGGCCTCGATGTACGGCCAGTCGAGGAAGGGCGCGCGCACGTAGGGCATTTGTTCAGGGTCGGCCAGCGACCAGAACTCGACAAATTTTGCGTTACCAGTCGGTTCGACACGCTTGAGCAATTCGTTGAACGAGAAGCCGGCCCATGGAATGACCGCACTCCAGCCTTCGACACAGCGCATGCGATAGATGCGCTCCTCGAGCGGTGCCCAGTTCAGGATATCCTCGATGGCGAACGTCTTTGCCGTTTTGACTTCGCCATCGACCGTTACGGTCCACGGACGTGTGCGCAATCGATGGGCATGCTTGGCGGGGCTGTCCTTGTCCGGGCCGAACTCGTAGAAATTCCCGTAGGTCGTTACCGATTTGAATGCTGTGGGCTTGTCATCCGACAGCGAAAGGGGGCTCGCGAGAAGCTTGCCGAAGGGCGCGGTGTCAGCGTGAGCAAATGAATGTTGCAGGCCGAGCGAGCTTGCAGCGGCCATGGTCAGCATGCCTTGGACGAAGCTGCGGCGGCTGGCATATAGCGCGGGCTCGGTGATCTCGGAGGGGCGGATATCCGTGGGTTGGCGAATCAGCATGGCGGTTTCCAGGGGGCTTGCCGATAAGTCGGCCGTACCCCAATACGACCATTGTCGCTGCCTTCGGTTCAGCTCAGGGCCGAATATAGGCTCTGAATATCGTCCTGTGCTTCCTGCAGCAAGTCTGCATAACGTGCGCGATCGGCCTGGCGGGCTTCGGCTTCGGCTGCAGAAAGCGGATTGCAGGGAAGCCAGCTCATGTCGTCCTCGGCCAGCAGGTTGGCGAAATAGAGCACGTCACGAACATTGCAGGGGGTCGCAACGGAATGAATGTGGTCATGGTCGCGAACGGCATCGGTGATCTGTTCAGGCATGCCAAGAATGTGCAGCAGGCTCTCGCCTATGCTCTCGTGCCAGCCGGCCAGCAGCTCGAGCATGGCAGGCTGGTCGTCGCGATATTCAGGATATTCCGCCGCCCGGTAGAGCAGATAGAAGATCCCGATGTTGTGCACCAGTCCGGCCAGCATCGCTTCGTCAGCATTGATGCGGCCGATGCGCCGGGCGAGCACGCGTGCGATGGCTGCGACCTGCATGGAGTGGCGCCAGGCTGCGTGCGATATCTGATCGTAAGTGGTCAGGTTCTTCGACTTGAGCATCTGGTCCATTGCCACAGCCAGCGAAGTCGTCCGCACGATTTCAAAGCCGAGCCGGGCGACTGCCAGCTGCAGATCGGTAATGGGCTTGCCGGATGGGTTGTAGCTGACGGAGTTGGCGAGCTTCAGCAACTTGCTGGAAATCAGCGGCTCGGTGCTGATCGCACGGACGACCAACTGGAGATCCGCCAGCGGGTCGCGCAAGGTGTTGCGAACCAGCATGGCGGCATCCAGGCAGGTCGGAAAATTGACATCGCCCGAAAGGTCGCGGGCGATGTCTTCGAGGATGCGAAAGTGTATGCCGCCTGTTGCCATATCAACCGGCAATATAACGTTCCAGTTGTTCGATCAGGAATTTCTGGTTGCTGATTGTTTCCTTGACCATGTCGCCGATCGAAATCATTCCCACGACATTCCCCGTCTCGTCGAGCACGGGGAGGTGCCGGAAGCGCTTCTCGGTCATCAGTGCCATGCATTCCTCCAGCGTGGCGCTGGGTGTGACGTAAGCCACCCGGTCGCTCATGATTTCCTTGACCAGGGTTTCCTTGGAGCTCTTGCCCTGCAGGATGATCTTGCGGGCATAGTCGCGTTCGGAAAAGATGCCGACCAACTGTTCGCCTTCGAGCACCAGTAGCGCGCCGACCTCGTGTTGTGCCATGACGGAGAGGGCGTGGTAGACGGTATCGTTGGGGGTAACCACCGCCAGCGGGCGAGTGCGGCTTGCGAGAAGTTGCTTGAGTGTTTTCATTGTTGTCTCTCCGTATCCGGGTTGGGATGGAACGATCAGTCTATTCTGCTCAGCCTGGGCTGCCAAGCATTGAAAAACAAAAAAGGCAGCCGAAGCTGCCTTTGGGTGGTTTGATGATGTTGAATTAACGCAGGCCGGCAGCGTATTCGGAAACGGCCTTGATTTCGACATCGGACAGCTTGGCGGCGATGGTGCGCATCATCTTTTCCGGATCGTTGGCACGCTCTTCGCTGCGGAAAGACTTCAGCTGAGCTTCCGTGTATTCGGCAAACTGGCCGGAAAGGCGCGGATACTGAGCAGGCAGCCCGGCACCGCTGGGGCCGTGGCAACCAGCACAGGCCGGGACGCCCTTCTTGAAGTCACCCTGGCGCCACAGTTTCTGGCCCAGCGCGATTTGCTTGTCGTCCTTGGCGGCAGCCGGGGCCAGTTTTTGGCTGGCAAACCAGGCGGAGACGTTTTTCATGTCTTCGTCGGACAATGGTGCAGCCATGCCGCCCATGATGGCGTTATTTCGTGCTGCAGGCTTGCCGTCGACGGATTTGAAATTCTGCAGTTGCTTGTAGAGATATTCCTCTACCTGGCCAGCCAGGTGCGGGTTGGCCGCTGCGGCGCTGTTGCCGTCGGCGCCATGGCAGGCGATACAAACGGTCTCGGCAATGGCTTTCCCCTTGGCGGGATCTGCCTTTGCTTTGGCTCCTTCTGAAGCCTGGGTAACGAAACTGGTGGCAAGAAGAATTGCCATTGCCGCGGTACGAATCATTTTCGAACTCCTAATGCGCGTTTTGTAGGCGCTTTGGCCGGAACGGAAGTTACAAACCTGTTATTCTATATCAGTTCCCTATTGCCTAGGCGCGTCTTCCGCGTTTTTTATGCCTCTGTTCCAAAAGGCAGTCTTTCTGACGACTGTCGCCAATCTGCGTGACCTTCCTCAGGATTCGCTGCGTGAAATCGCTTTTGCCGGTCGTTCCAACGCCGGAAAGTCTTCTGCCATCAACACGCTGGCAGGTCGTGTCCGCCTGGCTTTTGTCAGCAAAACCCCCGGCCGCACACAGCACCTGAATTACTTTACGCTGGAGGAAGGCAAGTATTTTGTCGACCTGCCTGGTTATGGTTTCGCCAAGGCGCCGGAAGCCATCCGGTCCCAATGGGAGGGCTTGATCGGGCCTTATCTGAGCAAGCGCGAACAGTTGGCCGGCCTGGTGGTCATCATGGATTCCCGGCGGCCATTTACCGATCTCGATATTCGACTGATCGACTGGTTCCGCCCGACTGGACGACCGATTCACATCCTGTTGTCGAAGGCCGACAAACTAAGTCGGCAAGAGCAGACCAAGGTCCTGCGTTCGGTGCAAGCCGAAATCGCTACCTGGGGTGATGCCGAGCTGTATTCGGTTCAACTTTTCTCCAGCCTGAAAAAGACGGGGGTCGAAGAGGCGGAGCGGGTACTCGCCGGATGGCTGGGCATCGAACTGAAAACCAGGGAAAACAAAAAGGCCCCCGGATAAGGGGGGTCCGGGGGCCAAAATGCCTCAACGTCGTCAAGGCACCCGCTCAGGGAGGTGAAGCGGGAGACAGCGCGTGCCATCTTGACGGTCTGACTTGGGTCAATGCCGAAAGTTCCGTGTCGTTAGAAAATTTTTTGTCCTGATTTGATAGAGGTAGCTGTATGGCTCTGGTGAGTGGTGCTTTTCCCGGTTCCCGGATGCGCCGGATGCGGCGTGATGATTTCTCGCGTCGCCTGATGCGGGAATCTGTTCTGACGGCTGACGATTTCATCTATCCGGTCTTCGTGCTGGAGGGGCAGGGGCGTGTGGAGCCGGTGGCTTCCATGCCAGGCGTCGAGCGTCAATCGCTGGATGTGTTGCTGAAGACGGCGGAGCGTGCGGTGAAGCTGGGTATTCCCGCGCTGGCGCTGTTTCCGGTGATCGATACCTCGCTGAAATCATTGAGTGCTGAAGAGGCGTATAACCCGGCCGGTCTGGTGCCGCGCGTGGTCAAGGCGCTGAAGCAGGAGTTCCCGAATCTCGGCGTGATTACCGATGTCGCCCTCGATCCCTATACCAGTCATGGCCAGGACGGCCTGATTGACGATACGGGTTACGTGCTCAACGATGAAACGCTTGAAGTGCTTGCCAGGCAGGCGCTTTGCCATGCCGAGGCCGGGGCTGATGTGGTCGCACCGTCCGACATGATGGATGGGCGTATCGGCCGTATCCGCGCCGAGTTGGAGGCTGCCGGGCAAATCTACACGCGTATCCTGGCCTATTCGGCCAAGTACGCATCGAGTTTCTACGGACCTTTCCGCGATGCAGTCGGTTCGGCAGGCAACCTCGGCAAGGGTAACAAATACACCTATCAGATGGATCCGGCGAACACCGATGAGGCCTTGCGCGAAGTGGCGCTCGATCTCGAAGAGGGGGCCGACATGGTCATGGTCAAGCCGGGCATGCCCTACCTCGACATCGTCCGTCGCGTGAAGGATGAGTTCAAGGTGCCGACCTACGCCTATCAGGTGAGCGGCGAGTACGCGATGCTGAAAGCGGCAGCCCAGAACGGCTGGCTGGATGAAAAGGCGTGTGTGCTGGAAAGTCTGCTTGCCTTCAAGCGAGCCGGTGCCGATGGCATCCTGACCTACTTCGCGCTGGATGCGGCGGAATATCTTTCTAACCGTTAGTCAGCCTGCGAGTTGTTGGCAAAATTCGAGGGGCGCCGCGGCGCCCCCGTTTGTTGCCAAAAACGACAGGCTAATAACTGGCAACTGCTTTCACGCTCCCGGTGCGCCGGATTGGGACAGGCAGGCAAAATAGAGCATCGGCCATTGCTGAGGCCACTGGGCTAGCGGTTCGCGACTGAAACCGCTGCGTGCGTACTGTTCCCAGCGCCCCACGGCGTAACAGCGCAGCAGGTTGGCCAGGGCGCCGAAATCAGCATCCGGTTTCAGGTTTTCCTGCGTGGCGGCGATACGCAGCGCCTGCTTCATGGCAGCTTCGATCTTGTCGAGCAGGGCGTTGATGCGAGTCTGCAGGCGCTCGTGTTCATTGACCAGGGCATCACCGATCAGCATGCGGGTCATGCCGCGATTGCGCTGGGCAAAGCCCAGCAGCAGGCCGATGATCAGTTCGATCTGCTTGAGACCTTGGCTCTCTTCGGACGTGATCTGGTTAATGACGCTGAACAAGCTTTGTTCGATGAAGTCGATCAGCCCCTCGTACATCTGCGCCTTGCTGGCGAAGTGGCGATAGAGTGCTGCTTCGGAGCATTCCAGTCTTGCTGCCAGGGCGGCGGTGGTGATCTTTTCCCCCTTCGGGGTTTCCAGCATTTCGGCCAGTGTCTGCAGGATCTGCAGGCGACGTTCGCCCGGTTTCGTAGCCATGGTGTGTCTCCCCTCGTTTATTGATTTTGCGTGAAATTATAGTCGAGCGCAGCGTTGTGGCAATTGCGTCACGCTGCTGATCTTCACGTCGACAAAGGGCGACTGGCGTAAGCCAGTGCTCACCCACACAGTCTTCATTCCCAGCCGTTTGGCACTGACCAGATTGGCCAGGCTGTCCTCGACCATGATGCAGCGACGCGGGTCCAGGCGTTCGGCACGGAGCAGGGCGCGAAAACCGGACAGCATGGGCTTGGGCTGAAAGCGGACGTTGTCGACGGCATAAAGCGCATCGAAGCAGTGGCCCAGTCCGGTGAGATCGAGAATGGCTTCCGCATAGTGACGAGGCCCGTTGGAAAAGACAATTTTGCGCCCCGGCAGGCGGCGCAGGGCGTGGCGCAAGGGACGTTCGAACACGATCATCTGCTCGAGGTTGGGAAACTGGTGCGTTTCCCACAGGAAGTGGCGTGGGTCGGTGTTGTGGTGGCGCATCAGGCCGAGCAGGGTGGCCCCATAGCGCTGCCAGTAATCCTGGCGCAGGTGGTTGGCCGCCTGCTGGTCGAGGCCGAGGTGGCGCTCGATATATTCCCGCATCGCCTGATTGATGTGCGGAAAGATGTGGGGTGTCGCATTGTGCAAGGTGTTGTCGAGATCGAACAACCAGACGGGATTCTTCATCGTGGGCGGTCTGTGCCATTGAAAAAGCCCGCTGCTGCGGGCTTTTCGGGATTTTGTCGGCGTTGCTTAGTGCGACTTGATCATGGTGCCGACACCATGATCGGTCAGTATCTCGAGCAAGAGCGCGTGTTCTACACGTCCGTCGATGATGTGCACACCCTTGACGCCGTTGCGTGCCGCATCGAGTGCTGAACCGATTTTCGGCAGCATGCCGCCGGACAGCGTACCGTCCGCGACCATGTCGTCGATCTGTTTGGGCGTGATACCGGTGATCAACTGACCCGCCTTGTCCAGCACGCCCGGCGTGTTGGTGAGCAGGACCAGCTTCTCGGCCTTAAGCACCTCAGCGATCTTGCCGGCGACGACATCGGCGTTGATGTTGTAGGTCTCGCCCTCTTCGCCAACGCCAATCGGCGCGATGACTGGAATGAAGGCGCCCTTGTCGAGGTGGTCGATCAGCGACGGGTCGATCTGGGTGATTTCGCCGACCTGGCCGACGTCGATCAGGTCGCCCGGGTTGTCCTTGTTTTCCAGCA
>ERZ1645189.145-NODE-145-length-17173-cov-5.759843_pt1 | contig 17173 bp, 13 predicted proteins | sample MGYA00575350_ERZ1645189 | MGnify/ENA primary metagenome ERZ1645189 (study PRJEB40845, sample SAMN11283421) | freshwater sediment metagenome | isolation source: river sediment | host: Sediment | place: India: Jajmau, Kanpur | collected 2015-12-17 ...
CTGCATATCACAAGCAAGGCCGGTTCAAAAAAATAAAAAATTATATAGTAAATGATAAAAGTATTTTACAACACACCCTGTGCCAACATAGCTTTGGCCACTTTCATAAATCCGGCAATATTGGCGCCTTTCATGTAGTTGATGTACCCGTCGTTTTCCTTGCCATAGCGGGTGCATTGGTTGTGGATGTCATTCATGATTTGCTTCAATTTGGCGTCCACTTCTTCGGCAGGCCAGGAAATGTGCATGGCATTCTGCGTCATTTCCAATCCGGAAGTAGCTACACCGCCTGCATTAACGGCCTTACCCGGTCCGTAGGTCACTTTGTTTTCGATAAACATATCGATTGCTTCGGGAGTACAGCCCATGTTTGAAACCTCAGCTACGTATTTTGTCCCGTTGGCAACAATGAATTTTGCATCATCACCGTTCAGTTCATTCTGTGTAGCACATGGCATGGCAATGTCCACTTTTACTTCCCACGGTTTACGATTGGCTACAAATTTTGCTCCGAACATTTCTGCATAAGGTTCTACCACGTCGTTGCAGGTATTGCGGAGTTCGAGCATGTAATCAATCTTCTCACCGGAAATTCCGGCTTCATCGTAAATGTACCCGTCGGGACCTGAAATAGTAACCACTTTGGCTCCCATTTCAGTAGCTTTCACGGCTGCTCCCCAGGCCACATTTCCAAATCCGGAAAGTGCGATGGTTTTTCCCTGAATGCTTTCACCGGCGGTTTCCAGCATTTGTTTTACAAAATACATGGCTCCGAAACCGGTTGCTTCCGGACGAATGAGCGAACCTCCGTATTCCAGACCTTTTCCGGTTAATACACCTGTGTTTACACGGGCTAATTTACGGTACATGCCGTACATATAACCCACTTCACGTGCTCCAACGCCAATGTCGCCGGCCGGTACGTCCGTATTTTCGCCTATATGCTGCCAAAGTTCAGTGATAAATGCCTGGCAAAAACGCATCACTTCGCCGTCGGATTTTCCGCGCGGATTGAAGTCTGATCCGCCTTTACCACCGCCCATCGGAAGTGTTGTGAGGGCGTTTTTGAATGTCTGCTCAAACCCCAGGAATTTCAATATGGAAAGATTAACCGAAGGGTGAAAACGCAAACCACCTTTGTAAGGTCCGATGGCATTGTTGAACTGTACACGGTAACCGATATTGAGCTGAACTTCGCCGCGATCGTCCACCCAGGGCACTTTGAAAGTAAAAATACGGTCGGGCTCCACGATACGTTCGGCAATTTTTGCTTTTTCAAATTCAGGATGTTCGTTATACACTTGTTCGATAGTTGTAAGTACTTCACGAACAGCCTGCAGGTATTCTTGCTCACCCGGATGCTTAGCTTCGAGTTGCTGCATTAATTTTTCGAGATTCATGTTATTTTTTCTTTGATTTATGAGTTAATGAATAATTCGCTGATTTTTGAGTTTTTTCATGTAGAGTGCTTACGGTTTGATTGAAACAAAATGTTAAAGAATATAACAATTTGATACCATTTTAAGCATATTTCAAGTTTTTATTTAGCACAAATAATCATTTTGGTAAATCAACCGGTTGCTATACTTACATTTAGATTACAATGCAAGTTTAAACTATTTATTTGTGATAATCAAATAATTTCGAGTATTTTTGAGAAAATATTTGATCTGTTTCAAAATAAAGGGCTAATAGATTGTATTTCAGTAATTTAAAAATCGAAAAACAATTTATTCATCTATGGATTTTACACAATAAAGCCGTTTTTTCGGGATTTTTTTCCTTTTTTTTAAAAAAACAACCTTCTGAAAAATAAGAATGAACACCAACAGCATAAAAAAACTTTATTTCAAAGATACCTCCTTTGCCAGCCTCATGCGGCACCGTATTTACAATATTCTGCTCTATGCCAGTAAGTATGATGCATTTGCACTGGAGGAAGACGGACGGGTGGATGAGCAGATTTTCAACGAATACGTATCGCTCAACCTGCGATATCCGCCGCGGTTTACGCTGGTGGGAAGTGAAGAGGAAGCCAATGCGGCTCTCAACGAACGCACGTACGAATTGATTATCTCCATGCCCAGCGGCGACAGCATCAATCCATTTGAATGGGCTAAAAAAGTAAAGGAAAAACACAACGACATACCCATCGTAGTACTCACTCCGTTTTCAAAAATGGTATCGGAGCGCATCAGCAACGAAGACCTGAGTGCTATTGATTATGTATTCAGCTGGCTTGGCAATTCGGATTTGCTGCTGGCCATAGTGAAACTGATAGAAGACCGGATGAATGTGGAGGAAGATGTAAACTCGGTAGGTGTACAGGTCATCATGCTGGTGGAAGATTCCATCAGGTTCTATTCATCGCTTCTGCCACACCTGTACAAGTACGTGTTTATCCAGTCGCGATCGTTTATGACTGAAGCGCTCAACGAGCACGAGCAAATGCTCCGGATGCGCGGGCGGCCAAAAATTCTGATGGCTCGCAGCTATGAAGAGGCCATGACGATATACTCCAGATACAAAAAAAACATGCTCGGAGTAATCACCGATGTAAGCTATACGAAAAACGGAGTGAAGAATCAGCTTGCAGGCATTGAACTTTGTCAGGAAATCAGGAAACAGGATTCCTATCTGCCGCTGATCGTTCAGTCAACCGATGTGCGGAATCATCCATACGCCGATTCGGTAAAAGCAGCATTTGTACATAAATTATCCAAAACCCCGATGCTGGAACTCCGCGACATCATTACAAATATTTTTGGTTTTGGCGATTTTGTTTTCATCAATCCCCAAACAGGCGATGAAGAAGCCCGGATAGGAAATCTCCGGGGTTTACAGGAAATCATTTTCAAAGTGAGCGACGACTCGCTTTACCATCATATATCGCAAAACAACATATCGCGCTGGCTGTATTCACGGGCTATGTTTCCGCTTGCGGAATTTCTGAAAAACATCAAGGTTGATACGCAGGAAAAAACCGATCTGCCGCGGGTTCGTCAGATTATTTTTGATGCCATCGTAACGTATCGGAAAATTAAAAACAGGGGTGTGGTAGCCATTTTTCAGCGCGACAGGTTCGACCAGTATTCCAATTTTGCCCGTATAGGCGAGGGTTCGCTCGGCGGAAAAGGGCGCGGTCTGGCCTTCATTGACTCGATGATTAAGACCAACGACATCCTGGACAATTTCAAGGATACGGAAATAATGATACCGCGCACAGTGGTTTTGTGTACTGATATTTTCACCGAATTCATGGAGAAAAATGATTTGTATCCCATTGCGCTGTCGGATGTGGAAGATGAGGTAATTTTGAAGCATTTTCTAAAAGCCCGCCTGCCTCAGAATATTGTGGCCGATTTATACGCTTTTCTGGGTGCCATTGATTCACCCGTTGCCATCCGCTCATCGAGCCTGCTCGAAGATTCTCACTATCAGCCATTTGCGGGCATTTATTCTACCTACATGGTGCCTCACGACAAGACGAGTAAAACCAATATGCTGATGATGATTACCGAGGCGGTGAAAGCGGTGTATGCCTCGGTATTCTATCAGGCAAGCAAGTCATATATGAAAGCCACGAAAAACGTGATTGATGAAGAAAAGATGGCTATCGTGCTGCAGGAAACGTGCGGAAATTATTACGGCACCCGCTTTTATCCGTCGTTTTCAGGGGTGGCACGGTCGCTGAATTTTTACCCGCTGGGTGCCGAGAAAGCCGAAGAAGGCATTGTGAATGTGGCGATGGGATTGGGCAAATACATTGTTGACGGCGGTATGACGCTGCGATTTTCACCTCATCATCCCAACAACGTGCTGCAAACCAGTACCCTCGATATGGCTTTACGCGAAACTCAGACCTATTTCTATGCGCTGGAAACGAGCCGGGCCACCTTCGTACCTCAGGTAAACGATAGTTTCAACCTGATGAAAGTACGGGTACAGGATGCCGAGAGCGACGGTACGCTTAAGTTTCTGGCATCCACATTCAATCCTCAGGATCAGCGCATCTACGATAATATTTACGAAAAAGGGAGAAAAGTAATCACTTTTGCCAATATTCTACAGCATAATGTTTTCCCGCTGGCTAATATACTCCAGGAGATTTTACGCATTTCGCAGTCGGAAATGGGACGACCGATTGAAATTGAATTTGCCGTATGCCTGGATTATTCACCCAAACCAAGTCATAAATTTTATCTGCTGCAGATCAGACCTATCGTTGACAGTAAAGAAACGATAAATGAAGACATTGGAGCCATACCGGATACGCATACAATAATTAGTTGCCAGAATGCACTGGGGCATGGTATTAACAATGAAATTTTCGATTTGGTGTACGTGCGTCCCGAGGCTTTCAATGCATCGAAAAATCAGCTAATCATGTACGATATCGAAAAAGTGAATAAAAATCTGCAAAAAGAAGAACGTCACTACGTGCTCATCGGTCCGGGCAGATGGGGCTCGAGCGACACGTGGCTCGGTATACCGGTAAAATGGCCGCATATTTGTAACGCCCGGGTGATAGTAGAAAGCGGACTGTCCAACTACCGCATCGATCCGAGTCAGGGCACACACTTTTTCCAGAACCTGACTTCTTTCGGCGTTTCGTATTTCACCATCAATCCATTTCAGAAAGACGGCAGCTACGATATTGATTATCTGAATGAGCTGCCCGCCGTTTACGAATCTGAATATCTGAGGCATGTCCGATTCGAAAAACCCATAGTTATTAAAGTGGATGGCCGGAAAAATGAGGGGGTAATCATGAAACCGGAAAATAATCATTGAAGTGAACTTGACTTTTTTTGAAACAGTAGAAAACATAGAATAATTTATACAAATTCTCATATTTTCGGAAACATAGAGAAAAATATCCCTGCCTGCCGCCCCGACATGTCGGGATAAACAAGGCAGGTTCGATATTTTTAAACTATTGTTCTCGAAAAAAATTAAAATAGCATAAAAAAACCGATAAAATAAGACTTTTGTTCTCTACGTTTTTAAAAGTCAGGACGAGTTCAGTAGCAAAAAAACAGTATCATCATGAATTATTTAGAAATATCAGCCGTAATTTTCGGAATTGCCAGCGTATGGTATGCCCGTAAGGAAAATATCCTTGTATTCCCTTTCGGCATTATCAGTGTGCTGATTTTTATCTACATTTTCTTTGTCGGAAAAATGTATGCAAACGCAGGAATAAACGCGGTTTACTTCCTGACTAATATGTATGGGTGGTACAACTGGTCGCGTAAAACCGACGATGAGCATGTGGTAAAAATCACACGAAACACACCCAAACAAAATCTGCTTGTCATACTTTTTGCTGTCATTTTTTATGCAGCAGTTTTGTTTTTGCTCCGTTGGTACAATCGTGCTGACATAGAATACATCAACTCCTCAAAATCATGGATGGATGCACTGAATAGCACCATTTTCATGTGTGCTACGATTTTGATGACTGTAAAAAAACTGGAAAACTGGCATTTCTGGCTTTTAGGAAATGTGATTTCCATTCCGATTTTTTTGGTGCAAGGCTATTATTTTGTGGCTTTTCAGTATTCAGTATTCTTGATTCTGGCCATTTCCGGACTGAAAGAGTGGAAAAAGAAAGTGTGACGCACAGCTTAAAACCGAATTTTGGATGAAACAATCAGAGGAAGTCAGGAAACTGCTTGACGAGGCGGTAATCCGATACAATCAACCGGACTTTATTGAGTACGATCCAATTCAGATTCCGCACCGGTTTACGCGAAAAGAGGACATCGAAATAGCTGGATTTTTGGCTGCAACACTTGCCTGGGGACAACGAAAAACCATTGTAAAAAACGGAGATTTTCTGATGGATTTGATGGAAAATTCGCCCTTCGATTTTGTGAAGGAAGGTAAAGATTTTAACCGCTTCAGCCGCTTTGTACACCGAACTTTTAACGGTGCAGACTGCGTATTTTTTCTGAATTCATTGAAAAATATTTATCAAAATTACGGTGGCTTAGAACAGGTTTTTACAGATGGATTTCAGAAAAATAAAACAATATATGATTCACTGAAGCACTTCAGAGATGTTTTCTTCAGTATTCCACACGAAAAACACGCAGAAAAACATGTTTCGGATGTAGCTTCAGGATCATCGGCCAAAAGGCTGAATATGTACCTCCGGTGGATGGTCAGAAAAGACGAACAGGAAGTGGATTTCGGTCTTTGGAAGGGTATCCCGGCATCGGCTCTGATGCTTCCACTCGATGTGCATACGGGCGAAGTCAGCCGGGCACTCGGATTACTGAACCGGAAGCAAAACGACTGGAAAGCCGTGGAAGAAATAACCGGAATTCTTCGTACATTTGATGCACAGGATCCGATAAAATATGACTTTGCACTCTTTGGAATGGGAATTGAAGCCCACCCAATCCTCCCAAATGGAGGGCTATGACAAAGTTAAAAAACTCACAATACATATTAATCCTCCCCTTCGGGTTTGGATGTTCGGGTTTGGATGTTCGGATGTTTGGATGTTAATAAGTTGAAAAGTTTTCCGATCAACATTTTTCGCAAAATTCGTGTAATTCGTATAAATTCGTGTAATTCGTACTTTATGAAAATATTCACCACATCTCAAATCCGGCAGCTCGATGAATACACCATTGAGCATGAACCAATTGCATCCATCGGATTGATGGAACGCGCCGCCGACAGGCTGCTTCAGCAGTTCAAAAAAGACTGGAGCATGAACCGCGACGTACTGATACTGGCAGGTCCCGGCAACAACGGCGGAGACGGACTGGCTCTGGGGCGCATGTTGCTTCAGATTGGTTACGAAGTTCAGGTAATACTGATCCACGGAGGAAAAATTTCACCCGATTGCAAACAAAACAAAGACCGTTTAGAGCAATATTTCCCCGATTTTTTCACCGAACAAATTAATATTTTTTCTCCACCCGAAATAACAAAAAAAACCATAATTGTAGATGCACTTTTCGGTTCGGGGCTTTCAAAACCGCTGGAAAACACGTATGCAGCAGTCGTTGACTGGATAAACCGAAGCGGAAATACTGTGGTGGCCATTGATATTCCATCCGGATTGTGCGGCGAGCAATGTGCTGCTGATGCCGATCCGGTAGTAAAAGCAAACCTGACTTATACGTTGCAGTTTCCGAAAACAGCATTCTTTTTTGCGGAAAACGAGAAGTACACCGGCAAGTGGAAAGTAATTGATATTCAGCTACATCCCGGAGCTGTTGCCAAAACCGAAACAAATATATACCTCACCGAAAAGGCCGATATCCGGACAATGCTAAAACCCAGGGAACGATTCTCACACAAAGGAACATTCGGACACACGCTTATCTGGGCAGGCAAAAAAGGCATGGCAGGAGCAGTAGTGCTGTCGGCTAAAGCAGCTTTACGAAGCGGAGCAGGTTTGGTGAGTGTGCACAGCGTGGAAGATAACCGGGTTATTCTGCAATCCACAGTACCTGAAGCTATTTTTGTGAGTGAATTACCGGATTTAACCAATTACAACTCGATAGCCATAGGCCCCGGACTTGGCACCGATTTTCAAACGACAGAAATGCTTTTTGAAATGCTAAAAACAATGTATAAACCCTGTGTGCTCGATGCTGATGCCCTGAACATCATTTCGCGGCATAAGAATTTCCTTGAGTTTGTACCCGAAAACAGCATTCTCACTCCCCACCCGAAGGAATTTGATAGACTGTTCGGTGCCTCGACTCACTCGCAGGAAAGAATGGAAAAAGCGATTACAGCTGCCCGGGAGCATGGGCTGGTGATAGTGCTGAAAGGCGCCAACACATTTATTTCCACACCTGCCGGAAAGCTATACATAAATTTTACCGGAAATCCCGGAATGGCCGTGGGCGGAATGGGCGATGCACTCACCGGAATTATTGCAGGGATGCTGGCTCAGGGTTATTCACCCGTAGAAAGCTCAATTTCAGGTGTTTACCTGCATGGTTTGGCTGGTGACCTGGCACTCAGTTCACAATCGGAAGAAAGCCTGCTGCCTTCGGATTTGATTCAAAACCTGGGGAATGCCTTTACTACAATACGGAAATCGTGAGATTTATGAACACAACATACTACTTAATATACTGATTTTTAGTACTTTATATTTATTTATCGGATCATTCAACGACATACAGGTACAAATTCTGAAATTTTAGCCCTGCAAACGAATAAAACAGTTGAAAAAATCTTACATTTGTGGTGAGCAAGTATTTACATCCATTTTTTAAATCGAAAATATCTGTTTTGAGTAAAAAAAAGTTCTGACAAATGAAACGGTTACTATTTTTTATCGTAATTTTTCTGACGATATTACCCGTCAGATCACAGGAAATCACGCTGGCAGCATGTCAGGAACAGGCGCGAGCAAATTTTCCGCTTACCCGGCAGCAGGGACTCATTGATCAGGTGACAAAAAACACCATTGAGGCATTGATGGCACAATATTTTCCGCAATTCCGGCTCAGCGGACAGGCGTCCTATCAATCTGATGTAACAAAAATTGACCTGAATATGCCGGACGGTTTTCCGAAAATTGACATCCCCACACCCGAAAAAGATCAGTATAAACTGTACCTGGACGTATCGCAAACTATATTCGGAGGGGGATCACTCGGCGTACAGCAGCAATTTACCAAAGCCGAAGCGGAAGTGAACAAACAGCGCATCGAAGTGGAACTTTACAAACTTCGGGATAAAATTAATCAGGTATATTTCGGTATTCTGCTTGCCGATGAGCAACAGAAACAAACCGATATCCTGAAAAATGACCTGAATACAGCGCTTGAAAAAGTGAAAGTGATGGTAAAAAACGGAGTCAGCCTGGAGACCAACCAGTTTAATCTGGAAGCCGAATTGATTACGATTAATCAAAATATCAAAAACATCGAACTAGGACGCTCAGCCTTGCTGGAAATTCTGGGAAAATTGATTGGAAAGGACTTAGACAAAGAAACTCAACTGACAAAACCAGGCACCATCCGACTGAAATCTGATTTTGTCCGTCCTGAACTTACACTCATAGACTTACAAAAAAACACGCTGAGCCTTCAAAATCTTCAGCTTGCTGCTCAAAATGTGCCGGAAATATCACTTTTCCTGCAAGGCGGATGGGGAAAACCTGCCCTGAACCTTTTCAGTACTAAATTTGAGCCCTACTATCTCGGAGGTGTGAGGTTACAATGGAACATCTCAAGGCTTTATACCATCCTGCGCGAACGACGAATTATTGAAACCCGCCTGAAAATGTATGATGTTGAGAAAGATATGTTTACAATGAACAACGATATCGAACAAACACAGCAGCTCAGCAAAATCAATCAACTGAACCTTTCACTCAAATCGGATGATGAACTGATTGCATTACGAAGCAAAATCAAGCAAACATCGCAGGTACAGCTCGAAAACGGTGTGATTACAAGTGCCGATTTTATCCGCGATGCCAATGCCGAAAATCAGGCCCGACAGAAAAAAGCACTCCACGAAATGCAACTGATACTCGAACAGTATCACCTCTTGTGGATGAAAGCCACACCCTGAACGCTCACCGAAAGAGGAAAAAACCGTTCAGCAATCCATTTGCTGAATTTTAAGAAATTATTGAAAGATAATCAAATTATTACGTAAACAATTCAAACACTATATTTCAAATGAATTCAATCCAATCCGTTAGCATTCACCGAAATCTTCCTTCCGGAGGTTGGATAGCAGGTGTATTATTCATAGTCTTATTGTTAACGTCATGTAAATCAGATACTAACGAAGCCTTTGCATCCGGATACTTTGAAGCAGTGGAGACCATCGTTTCAGCCCGTGGAAACGGAACGATACAATACCTGAACGTGGAAGAAGGCATGGATCTGCAGGCAGACACCAAAGTAGGACAGATTGACAGCACACAAATATATCTGACTATCAGACAAATACAAGCCCAGAAAGGAGCAGTTCTGAGCCGGAAACCCGACATCAGCTCGCAAACTGCTATTCTGAAAGAGCAACTCGCGCACGCAAACCGCGAACTGATACGTGTGGAAAACCTGAACGCAGGCGGTGCAGCCACCCAAAAGCAACTGGACGACGCCCGTTCGGCCGTTGCAGTGCTCAACCGGCAGCTCAGCGCACAGCAAACCACACTCGACAAAACTTCCGCAAGCGTAGGCAAAGAAACCAATCCGCTCGAAGTGCAGATTTCGCTGCTGCAGGATCAACTCGAAAAATGCCGCATTATCAATCCGGTGACAGGCACCGTACTGGTGAAATACGCCGAACCCACCGAAATGACTGCCATCGGAAGACCGCTGTACAAAATAGCCGATTTATCGACGCTCCAGTTGAGAGCATACATTACCGGCAAACAATTAGGAAGCCTCAAACTGGGACAAAAAGTGAAGGTGACAACCGACCTGGGCAAAGAAAAACCGGCTGAATACGAAGGAACGGTAAACTGGATTAGCAACAAGGCGGAATTTACACCGAAAACAATTCAAACCCACGAAGAACGCTCCAACGAAGTTTTTGCCATCAAAGTAGCGGTAAAAAACGATGGATTTCTGAAAATAGGAATGTACGGAGAAATTGCCCCACCAAACCTCCCCAATACGGAAGCAATTAAAGAGTAAATGTGAACACTATTTTCTCGTTTTATTGTTAAATTGGAGGTCAAACATTTTCGTCTGACAATTAGAAAACATAAATGCCACTTTTTCAAACAAATACCCAATCGCACGAACCAGCATCCCCTCTTCGGGGGGTGGGGCGGCTTTACATCTCCGTATCAAACCTCAGCAAGACATACGAAAACGGTAAAGTGCGCGCCCTGAATGATGTGAATTTTTCGGTGGATGAGGGCGAGATTTTTGGTTTGATTGGACCCGACGGCGCCGGTAAAACTTCCATATTCAGGATACTGACCACGCTGCTTATCCCCGATAGCGGAAAAGCAAGCGTATTGGGTTACGATGTAGTGAAAGATTTCCGTAAAATCAGAAATGAAATTGGCTATATGCCCGGCAGGTTTTCACTTTATCCGGATTTAAGCGTAGCAGAGAATCTGAATTTCTATGCCAGGCTTTTCGGTACGACCATTGAAGCAAACTATCACCTCATCCGCGATATTTATGTTCAGATTGAACCATTTAAAAAGCGAAAAGCAGGACAACTTTCGGGCGGAATGAAGCAGAAACTTGCCCTTTGTTGCGCATTAATTCACAAACCAAAAGTGCTTTTTCTCGATGAGCCGACAACAGGAATTGATCCCGTTTCGCGCAAGGAATTGTGGGAAATGCTCCGGAAACTGAAAGACGAGGGGATCTGCATTTTTGTTTCGACTCCTTACATGGACGAAGCCGTAAAATGCGATCGCATAGCTCTGATACAGCAGGGTGTAATTTTGAAAACTGAAACTCCCGAAGCGATTGTGAAACAATACGACAAACCGATTTTTGCAGTCGGTGCTGATAACACCTATCAATTGCTTAAAGTGCTCGAACAGTATCCGAATCGCCTCAACAGCTATGCCTTTGGCGAATTTGCTCATCTGGTAACAAATGGCAACGAAGATGAACTGAGCGATTTTCTGGAAAAAAAAGGGCTGAAAGACATCACAATAAACCGGATAAAAGCTTCAATTGAGGACTGTTTTATCGATTTAAGCATCAGGAATTTTTCTACATAATACGGCGCATAAAAACAGTAAAAAAGCTAAGAATAATTCGTTTATTTTCAGTAAAAACAGACAGGAAAACAGGGTTTTCAGGACACAAAACTAACCGATTTTTTTCTAAAAAAACAAGCATTTATGTATTCCATTACAGCTGAAAAACTCACCAAAAAGTTCGGAAATTTTACCGCCGTCGATGCTATCACGTTCGAAGTAAAAGAAGGTGAAATTTTCGGTTTTCTGGGTGCCAACGGAGCCGGAAAAACCACTGCCATGCGGATACTTTGCGGCCTGTCGTATCCTACTTCCGGAAAAGCTTCGGTAGCCGGATTTGACGTTTACAAACAACAGGAAGATATAAAGAAAAACATTGGATACATGAGCCAGAAATTTTCGTTGTACGAAAATCTGACGGTGAGCGAGAATATAGAATTTTACGGAGGCGTTTACGGATTGAGAATGAGGGAGATAAGGCCGAAAACGAAAAACATATTGCAAAAACTGGGACTGGACAGCGAAGCGAATAAGCTGGTGAGTTCGCTCCCACTCGGCTGGAAGCAAAAACTGGCTTTTTCCACGGCCATTTTTCATGAACCCCGGATTGTATTTCTGGACGAACCGACCAGCGGCGTAGATCCGGTAACCCGCCGGCAGTTTTGGGAAATGATCTATGAAGCCGCATCACGGGGCATCACGGTTTTTGTCACAACGCACTACATGGACGAAGCCGAGTATTGCAACCGCATTTCGCTGATGGTGGATGGCCGGATTGATGCACTGGATGCACCAAAAAACTTGAAAGCCGAACACAACGCCCAATCAATGGACGAAGTGTTTTATGCGCTGGCGAGGAAAGCGAAGAGGAGTGATTAGCCCCCTAACCCCCTGAAGGGGGAATTTGTCGCATTTTGAATGAGTTTTGATAATTCAATGAATTTGAACGTATTTTTTGAATGATTAATAAGAGAAAATATAAGCAATCCCACTCCTCAACTCCCCCTTCAGGGGGCTGGGGGGCAATCCTTATGGCATTTCTCCACAAGGAGTTCCTGCATGTCTTTCGGGATAAGCGGACCTTGCTGGTGATGTTCGGGCTGCCCATTGCGCAGATATTGATATTTGGTTTTGCGCTTACCAACGAGGTAAAAAATGCCCGGTTGCTGATAGTAAGCCCGGTGCAAGACACAGAAAGTAAGAAACTGATTGAAAAAATTGATGCCAGTTCGTATTTCACAGTCACCCACATTGTTCCTACGCGGCAAAATCTCGAACATTATTTCAGAAACAACGAAGCCCAGTGTGCGCTCATTCTTCCCGACGATTTTTCGGCATCGGGCGTTTCACCTTCGCAGGTTCAAATTGTAGCTGATGCCACCGATCCTAATTTTGCCAAAACGGTGGTTTTTTACCTTTCGGCCATCCTGGGTGAATTTCAGCAACAGTCGCAGCCCGCTCAAAGCATTCCGATGGCAATAAAAACAGAAGTCCGGATGCTCTACAATCCATCTCTGATGGGTGCCATGAATTTCGTTCCGGGAGTTATAGCGCTGATAATGATGATAGTATGCACTACGCTCACGTCCATATCCATTGTTCGCGAAAAAGAAACGGGAACGATGGAAACCCTGCTCGTATCGCCTCTGAAACCATTTCTGCTCATCATTTCCAAAGCTATACCCTACACGGTGTTGTCGCTGGTCAATCTTTCGTTCATTTTGCTGTTGAGCAATCTGGTGCTCGATGTTCCCATTCGCGGCAGTATTCTTTTACTGTTGTTTGAATGCTTGTTGTATATTATTGCCTGCCTTGCGCTGGGTCTGATGATATCCAACATTGCCAGTTCGCAGGCAGTAGCCATGATGATTTCGATGGCGGGCATACTGCTGCCCACCTTGCTGCTCACCGGATTTTTGTTTCCACTTGAGAATATGCCGTGGATATTTCAGTGGCTCTCCAACGTTGTGCCGGCTCGCTGGTTTTTCATTATTGTAAAATCCATCATGCTGAAAGGAGTTGGTTTGGAAGATGTATGGCTGGAAACAACCGTACTGATAGGTATGACCGTTTTTCTGCTGGCTGTAAGTCTGAAACGATTCAAAATACGGTTGGAATGAGAATACTCCTGTTCATATTGCGCAAGGAATTTATCCAGATTTTCAGAGACAGGATGATGTTGCCCATGCTGCTGCTGATGCCTCTCATGCAGCTGCTTATTCTCCCTTTTGCTGCTGATATGGATGTGCGTCATCTGAAAATTATCATCGTGGACAACGATCACAGCCCTGTTTCAAAAAGCCTTATTTCAAAATTTACAGCCTCCGATTTATTTGAAATTTATGCTATTTCGGGTTCATACAACGAAGCATTGAAACTGATTGAAACCGACAAAGCCGATATTATTTTGCAAATTCCGCACGGATTTGAGCGGAATTTAATCCGTGAAGGGTCCGAAAAAGTGGCTATTACGGCCGATGCAATTAACGGAGTGAAAGCAGGACTTGGTACCAGCTATCTTAATGCCATTATACAGAATTTCAATCAGGACATAGCGCTCGAGTGGAGCAATGCAACAAGCCTGACACCCCCTCTGGATGTTCGCTATTCGTTCTGGTACAATCCGTATCTGAGGTATAAGAATTTCATCGTTCCGGCCATTCTGGTGCTGCTTGTAACGGTTATCAGCGGTTTTGTGTCGGCATTGAACATTGTGAGCGAAAAAGAAAAGGGAACTATCGAACAAATCAACGTCACTCCGATAAAAAAATGGGAGTTTATCATCGGAAAAGTTTTGCCATTCTGGTTAATTGGTATTTTTGATTTCAGTCTTGGTCTGCTTATTATGTATTATGTATATGGAATTCAGATTGTAGGGAGTCTTAGCACGCTTTATCTGTTTGCAATAGTGTACATTACCGGTATTCTGGGCTTTGGTTTGCTCATTTCTACGGTAAGCCACACGCAGCAACAATCCATGTTTGTGGCTTTCTTTTTCATCATGATATTTATACTCATGAGCGGCATGTTTACCAATGTGGAAAGCATGCCTCCGTGGGCTCATACCATTTCCAGCTTAATTCCGGTGACGCACTTTATGCACGCGGTGAGGGCTATTGTGCTGAAAGGCAGCGTTTTTCTCGACTTATGGGTGGACATGGTTTACATACTGTGTTTTGATGTGGTGGCGATTGCGGCAGCAGTGATCAATTATCATAAAACGGTTTAATCAATTCTTCATTCGGCCAGTAAGTACATTCTTTCAGCCTTTTTTCCCAAAAATTATCAATAAAAATTGTGAAACAAAAAACAGGAAACGAATGCTTCCTGTTTTTTTATTTATCTATGAACTGAGGATTTCTTTTAATACTTTTTCTCCCCGGTAAGTTCTCCATTTTCATTCCACATACGCCACACACCCACTTTTTTACCGTCGTTGTAGTTCATTTCATAACGTTTGGTTCCATTTTCATCCCAGATACGCCATACACCGTGTTTTTTATCGTTTTTATATTCAGCTTCGGAAATGAGTTGACCGGCAGCGCTGTATGAGCGCCACAATCCATGAAACTGCCCGTTTTTGTACGAACGGATTTCTTTGGGCTTGTTGTTTTCAAAATAGACAACATACGTGCCTTCGGGTGAACCGTTTTTGATATGCATTTCAAGTTTTAGAGAGCCATTATCGTAATACTCCCTGTAATCGCCGGTATAAAGTTTGGTTTGAGTTGCATCGGTGAAATAAAGGCCTTCCTTTTCCACAATAGTGCTTACAGCGGGTGTCTGCGCTGTAGCCAGAATTGCGATGATACTCATCAGCAACAAATAAACCGGTTTTTTTGAGAAATACATTTTGTTGAGCGTTAGTATATTAAAAGTATTTTGAAACATTTTTGAAACAAAGATATAACAATTATGAAACATTCGTTCAGAAAACCTTATTACAGGTCTAAATTTAATATGTGTTACAAAATCCGGGTCCAACCATTTCAATTGTTTCATAAAACAGCTTACCTCTTTCTGATCTGATTTTCAATAGATTAATGTCATTGAATACCCGAGAGCAAAACGATTAGGACCGGACACTTTTTTCAAAAATGCTTCATTTTTCATTTTCTCAAAATGCATATTTTGTCCAGCCAAATACAGCTTTATCAGCACCTGTGTTGTTTCCTCCAACTGTTACAACTCCAACCCCACTCACCTCTCTTGCCGGAGCCGTGGTCAACTGGCTTGTCAGACTTACTCCTGAAGTTGGGTCGCCTGCACCTTTGGAATCTGTGAGGTCAACCAAATCGGCAACAGAACCGGTACCTTTGATAATTGCATTGGTAATTGTGGCCTTTGCTCCACGGCGAATTTTGATGGCATCCTGCATTTGTGTGGTTTTGTCGGTATTGAAATCGAGTCTCAGATCAATAGTCATGTTATTTACCACGAAGTTAGACTGGCCGGTTTGGGTCGGGAAGTTTCCGTCGAAATTTCCATCGGCTTCGATACCGCGCGGATCGGATTCTGTACTGGTATAACCTTTTGCCCATACGCCGTAAGCGGTTGTAAGCGTTCCGTTATAGCCTTGCGTAAAGTCGAACATGTCATCATCCGGATTTACGGCCAGAAAGTTCTTAACATTTACAGAGCCACCGAAGAATTCAATGGCGTCGTCGGCACTTTCGAGTACATATATATTCTCGATTACGGTACCACTGCCTACACCATTCAATGTAAGTCCGTTGTGTTCCACATCAGCACTTGAGCGTGCACCCGGATATTCGATTATCAGGTATTTGATAGTACCTGAATTATCTGCTGCAACGGTACCTCCGTAAGTATAAGCAGAGTTCACTTCAGTAGATCCGGTGCTTCCGCCTGCCAGCGGGGCTTTACCATTGATAATCAGACCGCCCCAGTAACCTGAAGTTGCTGTAGCAGCGTTTGCAGTCATCCGAACAGGATTTTCAGCAGTGCCATTCACATTGATTTTACCGCCCTGAAGTACCAGGATGTAATTGCTGAATCCTTTATTTGCTTTTATTACCGTTCCGGCTGCAATGTTCAGCACGCCTCCGTCTTCCACGATGAGCGGACCATCCAGAATATAATCAGTGCCTGCAACCAGGTTTTCGGTTTGACCTGCTCCTATCGAACCTGCAATACCTTGTGGTTCAACCACGGAATCTTCCGGTTTACAGGAATTAAATGTTAGTGACATCATCACTACAGTTATTGCCATCAGGCTTAAAATAAACTTTTTCATTTTTTTTTTAACTTTTAATGAGTTTAAGAAAATTATACGATTAGTTTTATATGTTTAGAGGTTTTTGATTAAAAATCAATCATTGTTTATAGTTCGTACGTGATACCTATACTCAGGTCCATTCCTTTTGTGAATTCGTTGAGAATAACATTTTCAGTCCCGTCGGAATTTTCGCGTGATAGCTTGTATGCCGGATTCAGGATGTTGTTTGCTTTGAGCTTTAGCGTCAGATTTTTATT
>ERZ1645189.146-NODE-146-length-17101-cov-5.087528_pt1 | contig 17101 bp, 20 predicted proteins | sample MGYA00575350_ERZ1645189 | MGnify/ENA primary metagenome ERZ1645189 (study PRJEB40845, sample SAMN11283421) | freshwater sediment metagenome | isolation source: river sediment | host: Sediment | place: India: Jajmau, Kanpur | collected 2015-12-17 ...
AAAAAATAATATCGCAAAAACGACTACTAATCACACGTTAAAGTAAAACGAAAACATGACGATAAAAAAAATCAGCATACCCCGTTGGTTTAGAAATATTTACAATTTTTACAAAGAAGGTTTTCAAAATATGACGCTCGGACGAACGCTCTGGGCAATAGTTCTCATCAAACTTTTCATCATGTTTGCCATCCTCAAGGTCTTCTTTTTCCCCAATTTTCTCAACTCAAAATTTGAAAAAGAAGAGGACAGGGCTAATTACGTAAAATCTGAACTTATAGATAGATCTACCGCCACAGCCACAATTACCGACTCGATTTCTTATTAATATTTCGTTAAGATATAAAATATTTTATTCAATTAAACTAAAAATCTATGGAATTATTAAGTACATCACTGGTCGATTGGTCAAGAGGCCAGTTTGCCCTCACAGCTATGTATCACTGGCTGTTTGTACCTCTGACTCTGGGGCTTGGAGTCATTCAGGCTATTATGGAAACAATTTATGTAAAGACCGGAAAAGAGGAATGGAAGAAAGCCGCCAAATTCTGGATGACAATTTTTGGAATTAATTTCGCAATCGGAGTTGCTACCGGAATTATTCTCGAGTTTCAGTTTGGAACTAACTGGTCAAACTACAGTTTTTTCGTAGGTGACATTTTCGGTGCACCGCTGGCCATCGAAGGTATTCTGGCGTTTTTCATGGAAGCCACTTTTATTTCCATCATGTTTTTCGGATGGAACAAAGTGAGCAAAGGTGTTCATCTGGCAGCCACGTGGCTTACCATCACCGGTGCTACGCTTTCGGCACTTTGGATTCTGGTAGCCAATGCCTGGATGCAGCTTCCGCTCGGGATGGAATTCAATCCGACTACAGTTCGCAATGAAATGGTCGATTTCTGGTCTATCATCTCATCACCGGTTGCCATCAACAAATTCTTTCACGCTGTGGCTTCAGGCTGGGTGGAAGCTTCTGTGATAGTATTGGGCATAAGTTCGTGGTATTTAATCAAAAAACGGAAAGAAGAATTTGCAAAGAAAAGTATTCTGGTTGCGGCTTCTTTTGGTTTATTTGCCGTGCTGTTTATCATCTTCACAGGTCACGGGTCGGCCCAGCAAGTTGCTGCTCATCAACCCATGAAACTCGCTGTAATGGAAGGACTCTACGAAGGACGTGAAGGAGCGCCGCTGGTAGCCATGGGAGTAATCAACCCGAAAAAAGAAACGTATAATGATGATGTAGACCCTGTAGTTATGGCTATTGAATTTCCTAAAATGCTTTCATGGCTCTCATTCAGTGATGTGAATGCTTACGTTCCCGGAATCAGAAACATTGTTGAAGGCGGATATACAAAGCCTGACGGTAAAATAGCTGATTCTTTTGAAACGAAAAAGCAAATGGGGCAAACTGCCATCACAGCTCTGAAAGAGTATAAAATTGCCGAAGCTGCCAAAGATACTGCTGCCATGGCGGTGCATAAAACCACACTGGACGCTAACTATAAATATTTCGGTTACGGGTATCTGGATAAACCGGAAGATACAATTCCCAACGTTCCTCTGGTGTTTTATTCGTTCCACATCATGGTGATTTTGGGAGTGTTATTCCTGTTGAATTTCGCACTTGCCTTATTTTTGGGCTGGAAAAATAAACTGTCTGACTATAAGTGGATTTTGTGGGTGTTTTTGTGGACAATACCACTGGGATATTTAGCCGGACAGCTTGGGTGGATTGTGGCCGAAGTAGGCCGTCAGCCCTGGACTATTCAGGATATTTTGCCGGTTCAGGCAGCCGTGTCGAGTTTGCAAACTTCATCCGTACTTATTACATTTGTTCTGTTTGCCGTGCTGTTTACAGTTTTGCTGATAGCAGAAATAAGCATCATGTTAAAACAAATACGCAAAGGACCGGAGAGTAACTAACAAACCAACGAATACTAACGCTATAAATTAATATAACTATGATAACATATTCATTTCTACAACATTACTGGTGGTTCTTAATATCACTGCTGGGCGGGCTGCTTTCATTCCTGCTTTTCGTTCAGGGCGGACAAACTTTGATCAAATCGTTGGGAAAAACGGAAGACGAACGCAAACTCATAACGAATGTAATTGGTAAAAAATGGCATTACACCTTTACCACACTCGTCACTTTTGGAGGTGCATTTTTTGCTTCGTTCCCGTTGTTCTACTCCACCAGTTTCGGTGGTGCCTACTGGGTTTGGATGCTGATATTGTTTTGCTTTATTATACAGGCTGTATCCTACGAATATCAAAATAAACCGGGTAATTTCTTTGGAAAAAATGCGTACCGCGGATTTTTGTTTGCCAATGGTTTGCTGGGTACATTCCTTCTGGGTGCCGCTATTGCTACGTTTTTCACAGGTTCGCAGTTTAGTGTCAACAAAGCGAACATCGCCGAATTTTCCGGTCAGTTTGCTCCGGTTATCAGTCAGTGGCAAAGTCCCTGGAAGGGATTAGAGTTGCTGTTTTCCGATTTACGTGTTTGGTTCTTTGGTTTTACCGTATTTTTCCTTGCCCGAACGCTGGCAGTACTATTTTTGAAAAACCGTATTGACAACCAGGCAATTGAAGAACGATTGAAAAAAGCACTTTTGATGAATGCCGTTCCATTCCTGGTGTTCTTCCTTACATTCCTTATCTGGACATTGCTTGCCAAAGGTTTTGCAGTTGACCCGGCTACAGGAGTGGTTTCATTGGAACAATTTAAATATTTCAATAACTTAATACAGGTTCCGGTACTTTTGATTTTACTACTGCTTGGTGTAGTCGGGGTACTTTACGGCATTGGTTTCTCTGTTTTGAAAAATACGTGGAGAAAAGGTATCTGGTTTGCCGGAATCGGCACTGTGCTGACCGTTACAACATTATTGCTTGTTGCCGGATATAACAATACAGCTTACTATCCTTCTACTTATGACCTGCAAAGTTCGCTTACGATATTCAATTCATCTTCAAGCTATTATACGCTTAAAGTGATGTCAATCGTATCATTCTTGATACCGTTTGTACTGGCTTACATTTTCTATGCCTGGAGAGCTCTGGAAAAAGGCCACGCTACCATTGATGAGTTCAAAGAAGGTCATTCTTATTGAAATTAGAAATTAGAAATCAGTCCCGATAGCTATCGGGAAGAAGGCAGAAGTTAAAAAAAACTCCCGAAGTGCAGTGCATTTCGGGAGTTTATTGTGGTCAGATAATATCAATTGCATCTTTTAGGCTGTGAATTTCGGTTACGTTATCAGGTAATTCATATTTTTTTTCGCTGTGATTAAGAAACAGTCCATCAATTCCTGCCATCGATGCTCCGTTGATATCGGCGTCAAAACTGTCGCCTATCATCACAGTTTCTTCTTTGCGGGCTTTGTTGAGGTTGAGTGCATATTCGAATATTTTTCTGTCGGGTTTGAGTGTGCCTACGGCTTCTGATAGTACTACGTGGTCAAAGTAATGCTCTATTCCGGCACTTCTGAGTTTGCGGTACTGCACTTCCACGAATCCGTTTGAGATGATAGTCATAGGTAAAGTTTTCATCCGGCAGAAGTCCATCAGCTCGCGTGCAAAAGGAACAAGGCCTGTTTTCGTGCCCAGAATTTCAAGAAAATCGGTATTCATTTGCAGGGCGATATCCGGATTGTTGATGCCGATCTGCTGCAGGAGATGCAGAAATCGTTCTACAATCAGAAAATCTTTCGTGATGAGTCCTTGCCCGTACTGAGTCCAGAGTTCCAGGTTTTTTTTTGAATAGTCGCGGTAGAAATTTTCGAAATCCTCAAAATGCTCATTCAGCTTTCGGGCATGAAAAACATCGCGCAATGATTCTTTAGCATTGGCGTGGAAATCCCAGATGGTGTCGTCCAGATCCAGGAATATGTATTTGTATTTGTTTTTCACCGTTGAGAATTGGCAATTCTTTGTTGTCGTTTTTTTTTAATCAACCTCCACCACCAGGTATTTGCTTACACTCCAGAATTCTGCCGGATTGGTTATGACCAGCACGTAGTTTTCATTCTCCTTTTCAAGCGTGTAGCTGGTTTTTGGGTGGCTGGTGAGCAGTTTTGCCTTTGCTTTGGAATAAAGCGGTATCGATTTTGTATTTCGGGTGTCCACTCTGACGAAATAGTTTTTGTTAAAATCAGACTGAAGTACCTTTTTGGCGCTGAAAATTCCTTCGGATGAGATTATTTTGTTGTCTTTCAGCTCTTTTATTGAGCCTATGGCATACCAGGCAGTATTCATGGCTTCGTTCTGTTGCTGAATCAGTGCATTTTTTTCATCGTTCTTCTGTGAAAGATCTTCAACGTTTTTGCCCAGCGCGTCAACGGTTGTTCCCAGTTGTGTAATCACCGAATCTTTTTGTTGTAACTGAATTTCCAGGCGGGCAACTTTGGCTGATTCATCATTCAGTTGTTTGGCCAGCGAGGCGATAGTTTTTTCAAGATTTACCAGCTGAAATGAACTGTTCTTCATCTTGTTGCGCATTTTTTCAAGTTCTTCCTTGTTGACCTTTATCAATTCATTGATGTATGCCATGTCCTCAGATACCTTGTTTCTTACATCGCGGGGTGTGTTTTCGCTCAGCGGACGTACAGAAATGACGTTTTGAGCATCCTTTATTTTCTCAATGTTTTGCTGTATGTCATTGAGGGTAGCAAAGTATCCGTTCACTTCTTCTTCCAGCTGAAGTTTTGCACTTTGGAGCGAATCATTTTCAGCTTTCAGGCGCTCCACCTCGCCGCTTTTTGGCTGGCTGCAGGATACCAGAAGCAATGATATTGTGAGGATTAGTAAAGTATTATGTTTCATGATGAAGTGAATGATTTTTTTATTTATATTCAGAAAGAATCTTTGAAAAGGTATTAACTAAACGGTCAGTAAATTCATTTTATTTTTCAAAAATGCATTATTTGGTCAACAAAATTAAGTTTATTCTTCAAAACCTGCAACAACAATTACAAATTCGCCTTTTGGGGAGTTTTGAGTGAAATGTTCAATCAATTCAGCAAGCGTTCCCCGAACGGTTTCTTCGTATAGTTTTGAAATCTCGCGCGAAACAGATGCTTTTCTGACGGGTCCCAGCACTTCTGCCAGTTGTGTCAGTGTTTTTACAATCCTGAAAGGCGATTCATAGAATATCATCGTTCTGGATTCATCCGCCAGCGATTTCAGCCTGGTTTGGCGTCCTTTTTTTTGCGGAAGAAAACCTTCGAAACAAAACCGGTCGTTGGGCAGACCTGAACTTACCAGCGCCGGAACAAAAGCAGTGGCACCGGGCAGACACTCTACTTCAATACATTGTTCTACGCAAGCTCTCACCAGCATGAATCCGGGGTCTGAAATGGCGGGAGTGCCCGCATCTGAAATTAAGGCGATGTTTAGTCCGCTTTTAAGCTTTTCGATGACGTGCTGCAGGGTTTTATGCTCATTGAATTTGTGATGCGATTGCATCGGAGTCTTGATTTCATAGTGCTTCAGCAAAAAACCGCTCGTACGAGTGTCTTCAGCCAGAATCAAATCAACACTTTTCAATACATTCACAGACCGGAAAGTCATGTCTTCCAGGTTGCCAATAGGTGTGGGTACAACGTAAAGCTTCATTTGTGGCTGAAGTTAAAAGTCAGAAGTCAGAAACCTGCCTGCCGCAGGCTGGTCAGAAATTAGAAAAATTGTTGTCAGAGGTATCTTCTTTTTACAATTTGCAGAAACTCATCTGCATGAGGATTGTCATCGCTCCACCCGAATTTTGATCTCAGGTATGATACTGCCTCTTCGTATTTAGCCAGCTGATTGAGATAGGCAATGGATTTATTCATTGTTTCGCCGTTGTTGCCGAAAAGCTCACGCTGAAAACGAAACCGGTCGCCGATATTCAAAGCCTGGCGGATGTCCTCAATTTTTTGATTGGCCAGATTATCACCCAATGAACTGATTTCGGTTTTCTGAAGACTTTCGTGGAGTGTTGTGCTATTCTGAATGAGTCGGTTATGAATGTTTTCTCTTATTGTTTCTTCCGGTGTTTGTTCGGTTTCTTTTAGGTTGTTTCCCGATGCGGATTCAGTTTCCTCGTATGCCAGAATTTGCTCATTTTCACCTATTTCTTCCACTTCTATTTCTTCCTGAAATTCCTCGTTCAGACTTATAATTATCTCATCATTTCTATTTACGCTTACCTCCTGATTTCTCTCAGTTGCTTGTTCAACAAGGGTTTCGGGGATTGCTTCAATTTCATTCATATCTTCGTCCGGCACATCTGAGGGAAATGCTCCGGTTTCTGAATCGTCCGTCTGTGAATGTAGCAACTCATCAGCCTGCCCGGTGGGTATGTCAAAACTATTGTGCCCGGAGTCTGTACCGGTAACGTCATTATTTTCAATTTTTTCGTCATCGCTAAATGATTGATAATCAATTTCACCCAATTCATTTTCCGGATTTTTTCCGAGAGATTGCAGGCTTTCGATGATATTTTCAGCTTTTTGTTTTGCGAGCCGGAGCATGGGCTCGGGAAAAACAGTCATTCGCTCAAAACCCTCGGTAAGCAGGCTGAGTTCGTGAATATCCTTTTGCAGCAGCATCACTAAAAATTCTTTGTTCATATCTTTTTCAATTAAAAAGAGTTCGGTAAAATTATTTTTTTTATTTTTGTAGAAATTAATACGATCAGCATTAAAACTGCCGTAAAGATACAAATTAAACTATTGAATTAAATACTGTAAAATCCAAAATTTCGAGAAATAATGATTTATTCTGAGCAAAATCATCCAAACCAGGTGAGAAGAGGAAGTATTGAGGTAATTTGCGGATCCATGTTTTCGGGCAAGACAGAGGAGCTGATCCGCAGGCTGAAGCGGGCAAATTTTGCAAAGCTGCGGGTGGAAATATTCAAACCGAAAATAGATACACGCTATTCCGAAGAAGATGTGGTGTCGCACGACCGTACTACCATCCGATCTACACCGGTGGAATCATCTGGTAGTATCCTGCTCATGACCAGCGAAGTGGATGTGGTGGGAATAGATGAAGCACAGTTTTTTGACGAAGGTTTGGTGGATGTGTGTAAACAATTGGCCAACAGTGGTATTCGTGTGATTGTTGCGGGGCTCGACATGGATTTCAGGTGTACGCCTTTCGGGCCGATGCCTGCTCTGATGGCTATTGCCGACGATGTGTATAAAGTTCATGCCATCTGCGTGAGGTGTGGTGCTTTGGCTTATGTATCGCACCGGCTCGTGGCCGGCGATAAACAGGTGCTGCTGGGTGAAATGACTGAGTATGAGCCGATTTGCCGTGATTGTTACAATCATACGATGAAATAATTACAACAAAAAGGGACAAGTTTTTTCTTGTCCCTTTTTGTGCCTGCCTGTTTATTTTTCCACTTTCTTGATGTCTCTTATCATGAGCTGAATGGAAGTGTTTCCGTTGAAATTGTTTTCCTCAAGCGTGTAGCAGATATCGAGCGGATTCAGTGCCTTGAGATGATCGTTGAATTCGTACATCCGAAAGGCAATACCACTCATTACATTTTCAGAACTGCTGTCGGTCAGCTCCAGTTTCAGGTGTTCCTGATCTTTGCCCACCAATCGGCTGCTGCCGAAGTCGTACACGTTTTTCGATTCGAAAACAGGTTTCATGTTGCCCGGTCCGAAAGGTCCGAATTGTTTCAACACCCTGAAAAATTTAGGTGTAATATCCTTGAATTCGATGATGGCATCAATATCAATCTGAGGATATGTCTGATCTTCTTCAATGTGTTCGGCAACGTACTTTTCAAACCTGCGGCTAAATTCATCCACATGTTCAATCTTCATGGTCAGACCAGCAGCGTACATGTGACCGCCGAAGTTTTCAAGCAAATCTTTACAGGACTCAACAGCTTTGTACAAATCGAAACCAAGCACAGAGCGTGCCGAGCCGGATGCAAATCCGTTGGATTCGGTCAGTACAACCGAGGGTTTGTAATACTCCTCTGCCAGGCGTGATGCCACGATTCCGATGACACCTTTGTGCCAGTCGGGTTTGAAAACCACGATTGATTTCCGTTCGGAATAGGTGTCGTCCTGCCGGATGAGTGCAATGGCGTCGTCGGTGATGTTTTTGTCCAGGTCTTTCCGGTCGTTGTTGTATTCGTTGATTGTTCCGCTTCGCTCATAGGCGAAGTTATAATCTCTCGAAACCATCAGTTCAACGGCCTCAGTAGCCAGTTTCATCCTGCCCGAGGCGTTTATTCGCGGACCAATTTTGAATACGATGTCACTGATGGAAATCTCCCTGTCCTTCAGTCCGCAAACATCAATGATTGCTTTGACACCCGTACTTGGATTGGAATTGATCTGTTTCAGACCGTAGAAGGCGAGTATGCGGTTTTCGCCCGTTATCGGTACTATGTCAGAAGCAATGCTGAGTGCTACCAAATCCAGCAGAGGGATCAGCTCTTCAAATCGGATGTTGTTTTCCATTGCAAATGCCTGCATCAGCTTAAATCCGACTCCACAGCCCGAGAGATGCTTGTAGGGATAATTGCAGTCTGCCCGTTTTGAATCAAGTACAGCTACGGCAGGCGGAAGTTCGTCGTCGGGGTTGTGGTGGTCGCAGATAATAAAATCCACACCAAGCGATTTGGCGTATTTTATTTTCTCGATGGCTTTGATGCCGCAGTCCAAAGCTATGATAAGCTTGAAATTGTTTTGTGCAGCATAATCAATTCCCTTTTTGGATATGCCGTAACCTTCGTTGTAACGATCGGGAATGTAGTACTCAAGGTTTGAATAAAACCTGACCAGGAATCTGTAAACAAGTGAAACCGAGGTGGTTCCATCAACATCGTAATCGCCGTAAATCAGTATCTTTTCATTACTTTGCATTGCTTTTGTGAGTCTTTCCACCGCTTTGTCCATGTCCTTCATCAGGAAAGGATCATGCAAATCATTCAAATCCGGACGGAAAAAAGAGCGGGCATCATCAAAGGTTACAATGCCCCGCTGCACAAGAAGTTTTGCTAAAACCGGGCTGATACTTAATTCATTGGCTAGTTTGTTTTTGATTTCATTTTGTTCGTCGGTTAGTTCCGAGTAAATCCATTTATTTATCATTTTGTTTATTATTATTCCCTTCAGGTCGAAATGCCGTTGCATTTCAATGTCAAATCATCACCTCGTTTCAACCAATAATCCACCCATCAAACAATCTTTTTTCTATAACACCTTATCACTTATAATCGTTCATAAAGATAGTGAAATTTTGTTGTTAATTATTATCAAAAAAAATAAAACTTTTAGCTGTGTGTTTTTTCCAACTTTACCGGAACATGCATCGATTTTCCAAACATCGAATTGACTTTTTCGATGAAATAAGATGCCAGGAAAGGAGAGGAGGCTTCCATGTTTTGATGAATGAAAAAGAACAGGTTTTTCAGTCCTTTTTTTTGCCATTTCCCGATTCGTTCCAGCCATTCATCCATTCGCAGATAGTCTATTTCGTAGATATTACTGCCTGTAAAACGGATGAAAGCCGAAGAAGTGGTGAGCCGTTGATGCAGCAAATCTCTTCTGCCTGCAGTATCGGTTATCAGATTTGTAACGTTGTTGCTTTGGAGTAGTGAGCAAAATTCATCCCAAGTCTGCGGGTCCGAAAACCATTGCTCATTGCGAACTTCCACAGCCAACGGAATGGATTTGGGAAAATATTCAACGAAGGCTGCCAGTTTTGTAAATTCACGGGGTGAAAACTGATTATTCAGTTGAAGAAATACTGTTCCGAGTTTTTCTTCGAAATGGATGACTGCATCACAAAAAGCATCAGTCAATTGATTGACGTTCAGCAGTCTGCGGTAATGACTGATGGAATTCGTTATTTTCGGGAAAAACCTGAAATCTGCCGGAGTTTTATCTCTCCATCTGATTACCTGTCCGTCCGAAGGCTGCGTGTAATAGGTAGCATTCAGTTCGATGGAGTTAAATTGGGTAGAATAATAAGTGAGTTCGTCTTTGGTGCCGCGGGGATAAAATCCTTTCAGATCCGATTTGCTCCACCTTGCACACCCTACGTACACGTTAAATTCATCACTTTTTGCACCGGGAAGCACGTTTGCGGTTGCCGGATGATCAGCAGGCAGGGTGAAGTCCACCAAATAAGGTATTTCCACTTTTCCAAATTTCATAAAGGCAAAGATAAGACAAATTCCCCGACGGGAAACAAACGAAATGAATTCTCCTGATAAAAGATTTTTTTTAATCTGCTCATTTTTATCTATTTTTGTTTTTTCTAATCCTTTAATTTTTTACAAAACATGAAACGAACAGTTTTCTTAATTTTATCTTTTTGCCTTACAATCAGTGTATTTGCTCAGGCAACTAAATCCATCAGACTCGGAGAGCCTTCTGCAAGCCGGAAAACCGATGTGATGAAAGCATTTCAAAACCGGCAATCGACCAACGAATACCAAAGCAAAGATTTATCCCTTCAGGATTTATCTGATTTGCTGTGGGCTGCCAACGGCATCAACCGGCCACAAAATGGCAAAAAAACAGCACCTTCTGCCATGAATTCGCAGGATATAGACGTGTATGTTTGCCGGGCTGATGGTGTTTATTTGTACGATGCAGCTAAAAAAGAGCTCAGGCAAGTTGCAAAAAAGGATTTACGTCCGCTTATGAACGGCAACCGACCCAATGATGCGCCAGTATTGTTGCTTTTAGTAGCCGATTTATCACGCTACAAAAGTTATGTGCCGGGTAACGACGAAGCGAACAAACGCCTTCGGGATATGAGCGCGCTCGATGCCGGAATTGTATCGCAGAATATTTCGATTCTTTGTGCAGCTGCCGCACTCGGAACCCGTCCGCGCGCCTATATGAACCACGACGAACTACGCAAAGAACTAAATCTAACGGATTCACAAATCATTTGGCTGAATCATCCGGTTGGATATACCAAAAAGTAAAAGATAAATTAGAACCTTCACTATTCTTTCAAAAAAAATAGAGAAGCTTTATTAAACAAGCGCAGGATGTTTTCTTGCGCTTTTTTTATGTTTATTTAAAAATTAAGGCCCTTTTTTTTGTGGGAAATAATTGTAGTTTAGAATATTGTTCGTAGTTTTGCGAACTAAAATTAATTATATCAACATGAATACCACTAGAAATAAAGATTATACAATTGATAACGAGCAACTTGCCCGATTTGCTAAGGCTATGGGGCATCCGGCGCGTATTACAATACTTGAATATTTATCTTCATTGGATTGTTGCTATTTCGGCGAAATTCATAATGAACTACCCATTGCAAAAGCAACTGTTTCACAACATTTAAAAGAATTGAAAGATGCAGGCCTCATTCAGGGAGAAATAGAGACACCCAAAGTTAAATACTGCATTAACAAAGAAAATTGGGAAAAGGCTCAGGCCTATTTCGAAACATTTTTTGCGTTAAACAAAGAAAAAATACGATGTTGTAATTAAACTTTTCAAACATTTAAACTCAAATTTTAAAATGGACATCAAAATTCTGGGCACAGGCTGCCCAAAGTGCAAATCACTCGAAAAATTAACCCGCGAGGTAGTAGAACAAAATGGACTTTCAGCCGAAATATCGAAAGTAGAAGACATTATGGAAATAATGAAATTCAATGTAATGTCAACTCCTGCTTTGGTGGTGAATGGTAAGGTAGAAATAAAAGGACGCATTCCTTCAGCAGGCGAAATCAAAGCAATATTGTCAAAATACGAATAATTCTATTAACAAAAAACTCAACATGAAAAGATTTGCTATTTTCAGTGTGATGCTTTCCATAGTCCTGGGAAGCATGTCATGCGACGCTCAAACCAAAAAAACGCCAAAAGCAACCAAAGAAGTTTCCTCAAAAGTGGAAGTGTATTATTTCCACTATACCCGTCGGTGCATCACTTGCAACGCTGTAGAAGAAGTGACCAGGAAATCACTTGCTGAAATGTATCCGGAACAACAAAAATCAGGAAAAATCACGTTCACCAGTGTCAATCTCGATGATGAGAATAGTAAAACTATTGCACAAAAATGTCAGGCAGAAGGTCAGGCGTTGCTTGTTGTGTCTAACGCTCAGCGAGTGGACCTAACGGATAAAGGTTTTATGTATGCACGTAGCAAGCCCGAAAAATTGAAAGAAGAAATAAAAAATGCGATAGATCCGCTTTTGTAATATGCATTTTATAAATTTTCAATTGAAGCATGGAGATATTGCAATCAATTTTAGATAACACTCAATACAGTTTTATCACCGCTATCATTCTGGGACTGATGACCGCTATCAGTCCCTGCCCATTGGCTACTAACATTTCTGCTATCGGGTTTATAAGTCGCGACCTGAAAGACAGCAAACGGGTATTTATCAGTGGATTGGTTTATACGCTTGGAAGAGCGATAAGCTATACCGGCCTGGCACTTATCATTTTTTTCGGTGCGAGCAAAATGAATGTTTCCATGCTGTTTCAGGGCTGGGGTGAAAAATTGCTTGGTCCTCTTATGATCCTTATCGGACTGTTTATGCTCGATGTAATTAAAATCAAATTACCCGGTTTATCTGGCTTGACCGACAAAATTGGAGAGAAAAGTAAAAGCAGTTACTGGAGTACTTTACTGCTGGGAATGGTTTTCGCGCTGGCATTTTGTCCGTATAGCGGTGTCTTATATTTTGTAATGCTAATACCAATAACAGTTGCAAGTGCCAGCGGGCTATATTTGCCTGTGCTTTTTGCCATTGCCACAGGTTTGCCTGTGATTATTTTTGCCTGGTTGCTGGCTTATGCAGTGGGTAATGTAGGGAAACTTTACAATCAAATTAAAACTTTTGAACTGTGGTTTCGTCGGGCAGTTTCGGTGATTTTTATCGGGGTAGGTATTTATTATGTTGTGATATTTTTTCTTTAATTCTCAGTCCCTGTAATTTTTCGATATAAATGTGTTTTTTTTACTTATATTGTTCGTAATATGACGAACTAAGATTAATTTCAAATATGGAAAAACCTAAAAGAACAAAACTTATTCTTTCTATATCGGCAGGTTTGCCAGCAATTATTCTTCTCTACTATTTTCTTCAACCCCTGGTTGATCAGTTTACCTATGGTTTGCTGGGTTTAAATCCCGATACTCATCTGGGTGTATCCATTAATTTTTTCTTTTACGATACGATTAAGATTTTAATACTGCTTTTCGTTATCAGTACGCTTATGGGAGTTATCAATGCCTATTTTCCGATAGACCGTTTACGGAATTATCTGACAACCAGAAAACTATATGGATTACAATATTTCTTTGCTTCATTCTTTGGAGCTATTACGCCTTTTTGTTCCTGCTCATCTATTCCGCTATTTATTGGTTTTGTTAAAGGTGGTATACCGCTCGGAGTTACCTTCGCGTTTTTGATTACTTCACCCTTAGTTAATGAAGTGGCAGTGGCGATGTTTTTAGGACTTTTCGGATGGAAAACTACGTTGATTTATGCCGGTAGTGGTATTTTTATGGGTATTGTAGGGGGTTATACATTAGGAAGACTTAATTTAGATCGATATCTCAGCCCCTGGGTGAAAGAGTTGCAAGCCAATTCGGAAAAAGAATCGGAAAACTGGGAAGTTGAAAAAACACCCTTTATCGACCGCTTGCCGGCTATTATCAAAGAAGGCTGGGATATTGTAAGTAAAGTATTGATTTATGTGATTATAGGAATAGCTATTGGTGCTGCCATGCACGGGTATGTTCCCGAAAATTTCTTTGCTAAATACCTTTCTGCCGACAGGTGGTATGCCATGCCTCTGGCCGTACTTGCCGGAGTACCTATGTATGCCAATGCAGCAGGAATAATTCCGGTTATTCAGGTTTTTGTGGCTAAAGGTGTGCCACTGGGTACTGCCATCGCATTTATGATGGCCGTAGTGGGTCTTTCGCTTCCCGAAGCTACTCTGCTAAAAAAAGTAATGACCTGGAAATTGATAGGAATATTCTTTGGAACAATTTCAACATTCATAATTATACTTGGATACCTGTTCAACCGGATACTTTGAAAAATGTAACATTAATATCATAGATATTTCTTTGACTTCATAGATTAATGTCGTATGTTTGCGACATAAAACAAGAAAGTGATGAGAAAACCCGAAGTGTTTGATACAGAGCTACAAGAGTTGGCAGCATTTGCCAAAGTAATTTCACACCCGGCGCGTTTGGCTATTTTGAAGTATCTGGCCGAAACCAAAACCTGCATTTCGGGTGATATTTCGGACAAGCTGCCGCTGAGCCGCACCACCGTTTCGCAGCATTTGAAAGAATTGCGTGATATGGGATTGATACATGGCGAGATTGATGGATTGAAAATCAACTATTGTTTATGCAGTTCGACTATAAGTGAGAAACTGGATAAATTCGACCGGTTTTTCAGTGAAATCAAATCTGCCGGAATAAGCTGTAATACAAACTGCGATTAATTTTCAAATTTACTCATTCTCAAATTTTCAAATTAATTTTTATGAAAGTATTAATTCTTTGCACCGGAAATTCCTGCCGCAGCCAGATGTCACACGGCTTTTTACAATCTTTTAATCCAAACATTACAGTTTGCTCAGCCGGAACACAGGCCAGCGGTAAGTTGAATGAAAAAGCTGTTGCCGTTATGAAGGAAGCGGGTGTTGATATCAGTCACCATACTTCTGATTCTGTGGATAAATACCTGAAAGATGAATGGGATTATGTAATTACCGTTTGTGGTGGCGCTAACGAAGAATGTCCCGCATTTTTCGGCAAAGTAAAGCACCGCTTGCACATTGGTTTCGATGACCCAAGCCACGCAGTGGGCACAGCTGAATTTATAGATAGTGAATATATACGGGTGAGAGACGAGATTAAAGAAGCTTTTTGGAGATTTTACATGCAAGAAATAAAACCAAATCTATGAATCCATCGGATATAAAATTTGTAATTCAGAAAAAATACGGTGAAATTGCTCAACAAAGTCTAATTCGGGAAAAAACGTCTTGTTGTGGTACTTCCGGTTGTTGTGGTGAGTCTGAATTTAGCATGATTGGAGACGAATATATAAATGTAAAAGGTCATAACGTCGATGCCGATTTAGGGTTGGGTTGTGGTATTCCTACCCAATTTGCCAATATTAAGGAGGGCGATTCGGTACTCGATTTAGGCAGCGGTGCCGGTAACGATTGTTTTGTTGCACGTGCCATTGTGGGTGAAACCGGCAAAGTTACCGGAATAGACTTCACCGATGCTATGACTGAAAAAGCACGTGCCAACAATACCAAACTTGGGTTTACGAATGTGGAATTCATTCAGGGTGATATTGAGGAAATGCCTTTGCCCGACAATGCCTTTGATGTGGTGATTTCGAACTGCGTACTTAATCTGGTGCCAGATAAGCAAAAGGCTTTTCGTGAGATTTTTCGTGTGCTTAAGCCGGGAGGGCATTTCTGTGTGTCGGACGTGGTAATTAAAGGCACTTTACCCGAAAAATTACAGAAGGATGCCGAAATGTATGCGGGGTGTGTCTCCGGTGCAAGCAATATGGATGACTATTTGGAGATAATACACAATCAGGGATTTAAGAATATTGTCATTCACAAAGAAAAAGTGATTTCTATTCCGGAAAATGTTCTGGATAACTATCTGTCAAAAGAAGAAATCGTAAGTTTAACAAATGGAGATACAGGAATCATAAGCGTTACTGTTTCAGCAAAAAAATAAAAAGTATGCCATCTAAAAAAAGATTAAAATTTACCGACCGCTATCTCACACTCTGGATTTTTCTGGCCATGTTTATCGGTGTGTTTTCGGGGTGGATGTTTCCTGCTGTGGCTCAGTTTTGGAATAGTATGTCATCGGGCACAACCAATATCCCGATAGCTATAGGACTAATAGTGATGATGTATCCGCCGTTGGCAAAAGTGAAATACGAAGAACTGGGCGAAGTGTTTAAGAATACAAGGGTGCTGGGACTGTCGCTGGTTCAAAACTGGATTATCGGACCGGTACTGATGTTTCTGCTGGCTGTTTTGCTTTTCAAATTTTTTCCCGGAGAAAATAATGCCAACCTACCGTATGTGTATGGTATTATCATGATCGGGCTGGCGCGTTGTATTGCTATGGTCATAGTTTGGAACGATCTGGCAAAAGGAGACACACAATATGCAGCCGGATTGGTGGCTTTCAACAGTATTTTTCAGGTGCTTTTCTTCTCGGTGTATGCTTACTTTTTTATCGCCATTGCTCCGGGTTGGTTTGGAATTCCTACCAGCGATGCTGTAGCTAAAATCACCATCGGACAAATTGCCGAAAGCGTTTTCATTTACCTCGGTATTCCGTTCATTGCCGGATTCCTCACCCGTTTTATCCTTATCCGGGTGAGAAGCAAAGAGTGGTATCACACCAAATTTATTCCGAAAATCAGTCCGCTGACACTCATTGCGCTGCTTTTCACCATTATAGTGATGTTCTCGCTTAAAGGCGAATACATTGTAAAAATACCTATGGACGTATTACTGATAGCTGTTCCATTGCTTATCTATTTCGTCATCATGTTTGTGGGTTCATTCTGGATGAGCAAAAAGGCGGGAGCAACTTACGAACAATCAACCACGCTGTCGTTTACAGCTGCCAGCAATAATTTTGAACTCGCCATTGCCGTTGCCATTGCCGTTTTTGGCATCAATTCCGGCGAGGCTTTTGCTGCTGTAATTGGTCCGCTGGTGGAAGTGCCGGTAATGATTGCCCTTGTCAACGTGGCATTTTGGTTCAGGAAAAAGTGGTTTGCGTGAAAAAAAAGAGGTTGCAAACAGATTAGCAGCCTCTTTTTTTTGTATTATCGGAAATGAAAAGTTACGAAAACTGAGTTTATTCAATGGTTGTAACTCATCCATCATTGCTGAATCATTCCGCGTCTGTTCAGGTTGTTCAACGGGTTCATGTTTCCACCGGAGTTGACCGGCCCCATTGAGTTGTTGGTATTAGTTCTGTTAGTTGTACCTGAAGGTCTGTTTGTTTTTGAAGCAGCATCAGTAGAATTTCCAGACGATTCGCCGGGGAAGCTCGGACGTTTCGTGCTCTC
>ERZ1645189.149-NODE-149-length-17027-cov-4.140054_pt1 | contig 17027 bp, 20 predicted proteins | sample MGYA00575350_ERZ1645189 | MGnify/ENA primary metagenome ERZ1645189 (study PRJEB40845, sample SAMN11283421) | freshwater sediment metagenome | isolation source: river sediment | host: Sediment | place: India: Jajmau, Kanpur | collected 2015-12-17 ...
CATCGCCGTGCTCAAGGACGCGCTGCGCGTGGCCCGCGAAGGCGTTTGAAGTCCACACCACTGCCCCGACCCACCCGAAGGAGACCCGCATGAACATCCGCAAGATCCACCACGTCGCCTACCGCTGCAAGGACGCCAAGGAAACCGTCGAGTGGTACCAGAAGCACCTGAACATGGGGTTTGTGCTGGCCATCGCCGAAGACCAGGTGCCCTCGACCAAGGCGCCCGATCCATACATGCACATCTTTCTAGACGCTGGCGCCGGCAACGTGCTGGCTTTCTTCGAGCTGCCCAACTCGCCCGAAATGGGCAAAGACCCCAACACCCCCGCCTGGGTGCAGCACATCGCGCTGGAGGTGGACACGGTCGACGAGCTGGAAGCCACCAAGGCGCGCCTGCAGGCGGCGGGCATCGACGTCATCGGCCCGACCGACCACACCCTGTTCAAGTCGATCTATTTCTTCGACCCCAACGGTCACCGTCTGGAACTGGCGGCCAACACTGCCACGCCGGAGATGCTGAAAAAGCTCGACGACGTGAAGTGGGACATGCTCAACGAATGGGCGCAGACGCGCCGCGCGCCCAAGCACGCCGCCTGGATGCACGAGCGGGAATTCACCGCGTGAACAGGCGCTAGCACAGACGCGCCGACCGTTCGTCGGAAAAAGCGGGTGAAAAACCCTCAAGTTCGGCAACAGGCATCCGAAGAAACCAAGGAACACCGGGACTGTCCGTCCCGGCGAACCCACTTTTCTGGGGTCTGCCATGTTGAGCATCACAACCAGCCCACCGGCCGCTTGGTCGCCCGCGCCAGCGACGGCCATCGCGCCTGTCTCGGCAGCCACGCCGGTGGCACCGGTGCAGGCCACCGCGCGCGACGCGCAGACGGGCTCCGGCACTGCGGGCGGCGGCAACAACGCCAACCTGCGCGAGGCCGGCGGCGGTCAGCGTGCCCGTGAGCGCGAGGACCGCCGACCCGAGGCAGCGCCCCTGCTGCCGCGCCCGTCGCCCGAGGACGGCCGGCAAGGGCGCCAGTCAACCGCCGCCGAAGCCGAGCAGGCCGAGGCCGAGCGCGAGCAGCAGATCCAGGAGGCGCAGGAACAGGCCCGCCAGCAGCGACTGCAGGATGTGATCGCCAACGTCTGGAAGGCCAGCGCAGCAGTGGTGGACCGGGCGCTGGGCCTGGACAGCGAAGACGGGCGCGCGGTCTCGGCCGCTGCCGCAGCCGACGCGGCGAAGCCTGCAGCGGCCACCGCAGCGACTGCCGTGCAGGTGGTAGCGCCGGTGGCACCGATGGCGGGTGCGGCCAATGACCCGCAGATCGAGATCGAAGCCCTCAAGGCCGGCCAGGACGTGGTGGCCTACGACGCGCAAGGCAACAGCAGCCTCGCACCCCTGGAAACCGGCACCCTGCTCGACCGTCGGGTCTGAGCCGATGGTCGCCGCCCGGGGCTCGCCGGGCCTCCTTGCTTGTCACGCCGGGCTCGCCCGGCGTTTGTTTTGGGGCGGCCGTGTGCGGGTGTTTGCACCACTGAAAGGAGAACGCCCGGCGCCTAAGGCGACCGGGCGAACCTAAAGGGATGTTGCGCCGCTGCGGGCTCAGGTCTGCTCGTGCGGGCTGAGCTGCTGCAGGACGCGCTGGGTACGTTCGATGTCATGCTGCAGCTGCGTGGCCAGGCTCACGTGCAGCGGCTGGCCTGGCTCCTTGGACTGGTCTTCGATCACCGCGGCACTGCGCACGATGGCACGAAAACCCATCAGCATGGCGGTGCCCTTGAGCTTGTGCGCGTTGTAGTGCACCGCCTCGCGATCGCCGTCCGCCAGGGCCTGCAGCAGCACATGGGCGGTGCCTTCGGGCGGGTCGAAGACGGTGCGCAACAGCTCGTCCAGTGCGTCCTCCGGCATCATGGACATGACTTCGGCGTAGGCCTCGGTGTCGATGATGTCGTCGGCCGGCGGCACTGCGGCCGGCACCTCGGGCAGGCGCACCGGCGCCTCGAAGGCCGAGAGCGGGAAGGGGCCGGAGAGGCGGTTGACGCTCACGCCGGGCATGGCGTGCTCGGGGTCGTCGAGCAGGCCGCAGCGGCGCAGAGCGCGCTGCAGATCTTCGGCCTGCAAGGGCTTGCTGGTGAACTCGTTGACCCCCACTTCCAGCGCACGCTTGCGCGTGTCGTTGACCACGTCGGCCGTGACCAGGATGACCTTGATCTGCGAGGCCGGGCCGTCGAGCTGGCGGATCGCCTCGGTGGTGGCCAGACCGTCCAGCACGGGCATGTGGTAGTCGAGCAGCACCACATCGAAAGGCTGTCGCTGCAGCAGCTGCAGGGCCTCTTCGCCGTTCTCGCAGAAGGTGGCGTCGTGCCCCATCTTCTCCAGCAGGATGGCCATGTACTTGAGGTTGATGGGGTGGTCCTCGGCCACCAGCACGCGCAGGTGACGTCCCCCGGCCAGCTCGCTGCCGCTGAGCAGGCTTTCCTGCGGTTCGGTGGTCTCCAGCAGTTTGAGTGTGACGGTGAACACCGAACCCACGCCCGGCTGGCTGGTGACGCGAATGTCCCCGCCCATCATGCGCGCCAGGTTGCGCGAGATCTCCAGCCCCAGCCCGGTGCCGCCGATGCGCCGGCGCAGCGAATTGTCGGCCTGGTAGAAGCGGGTGAACAGGCGCGAGACGGTCTGTTCGTCCATGCCCATGCCAGTGTCGCGCACGGTGATCGAGACGCCACCGCCGTCGGTGCCGGTGCGCGCCACTTCCACCATCACACTGCCTTCGGCGGTGAACTTGATGGCGTTGTTGATCAGGTTGAACATGATCTGCCGCAGGCGGGTGGGGTCGGCCACCACCCACTCGGGCAGGTCGGCCGCGGCGTAGACGTTGAGGTCCAGCCCCTTGTCGCGGGCGGCCACCTGCATCAGGCCTTCCACTTCCTGCACCACGGTGCGCAGGTGCGTGGGCAGTTCGGTGAGTTTGAGCGTGCCCGACTCCATGGTCGAGACGTCGAGGATGTCGTTGAGCACACCCAGCAGGTGCTGCGCGGAATCGCGGGCGGTCTGCAGGTAGTCGCGCTGCACGTTGGTCAGTTGCGCTTCGCCCAGCAGGTTCAGCATGCCCAGCAGACCCTGGAAGGGCGTGCGGATCTCGTGGCTCATGTTGGCCAGGAACACGCTCTTGCCGTGGTTGGCGGCCTCGGCCTGGTCGCGGGCTTCCGACAGGTCGCGGCTGAGTTTCTGCAGGCGCTGGTACTGGCGCTGCTGGCGGCGGATGTGCCGCACCAGCAGGCCGACGAACAGCAGCATCACCAGGGCCTGCACGGCCGCCATGCCGATCACCAGTCGGCTTTGCTGGGCCAGCTGGGCGTTGCGCTCGTCCACGAAGCGGGCCACCGCGCGATTGGATTCGCGCGTCAGGTCGGCCAGGATGGGCGTGAGCAGATCGATCTGGCCGTTGAGCACCTGCAGTGATGTCGCCTGCTGCGGCAGTTGACCCGCATCGGCAAACAGCGGGTCGGCGGTACGGACGAAAAAGGCCAGTTGCTCCTGGGCCTTGGCAAAGGCCGGCGTGCTCTCCAGCAGGTCGCGGCGCGGAATCTTGGTCAGCAGGTCGATGCGGCTGAGGAACACCTCATAGCGCTCGGCCAGTGCCCAGCCGTCTGCGCGCTGGGGGGCCATTTCGGCATCGTGCAGGGCCTGCTCCAGCCGCGAGAGTTCGCGTTCGAGCTGGTAGGCCTGCCACATGATGGAGTCCACCTGGTTGGTGGAGATGTCGTCGAGCATGCGAACCTGGCGCCACTGGATCCAGCCCAGCGGCGTGAGGGTGATCGCCAGAAAGATCGCAATGGCGATGACCCAATGGCGGCGTTGCCATCGGGCCAGGTTCGGAGCAGAAAACATCACTGAATGTCCAGGGCCTTGAGTTGCCAGATCGAGCGTTCGTAATAGGTGGAGTTGCGCAGCTCGGCGCTGCTGTCAAAAGGATAGACCACGAACAGCGGCCCTTTCTCGCGCACCGGCATGGGCTTGTCGTCGAGCAGGCGGGCCACGATGGGCTTGTGCTTGAGGTCGCCCATGGGGATGCTGATCTTGTAGTCGTTGATGGCCACGGCACTGATGGTCTGGCCGTTGGCCTTGACAGCGGCGAGCACGTCGGCGAGCAGCGGGCCGGTGAACTTGACCGGTTTGTCGTACCACGGGGTCGTGGTGGTGAAGGTCTGCTGTGGCAGGGCTTCGAGCATCTTCATGTCGAAACGGGCCATGTCGCCCGCGTTCTTCACACCGATCTTGCCGGAGACGGTAAGGATCGGGCGCTCTTTGGGCGCATCCAGCGCCAGGGCGGGCAGGGCGCAAGCAGCGGCTGCGCCCATCAGGGCGCCGATGAGCAGGCGGCGGTTCTTCATGGGTTTCAACTCCGTGGTTCTGGGGGGAGGTTGGGGAAAACAGTGTTCAGATGCGGTGGCGCACCGAGGCCGGGTTGCTGGCCAGCCGGCTCAGCAGTGTGGGGGCGATCTGCTTGAGCGGCAAGACCTCGTGGGCGGCGCCGGCCTGAATAGCCATGCGCGGCATGCCAAATACCACACAAGTGGCTTCATCCTGCACATAGTTGTAGGCGCCGGCGTCTTTCATTTCGCGCATGGCCAGGGCGCCGTCAGCCCCCATGCCGGTGAGCATGATGCCGATGGCGTTGGGCCCCAGCACGCGCGCGGCGGACTTGAACAACACCTCGACCGAAGGCTTGTGGCGGTTCACCGGTTCGGTGTCTTCGACCACGGCCACATAGTTGGAGCCGCTGCGGTCGATGCGGAACTGCTTGCCGCCCGGCGCAATGTAGGCGTGGCCGGGCAGGATGCGTTCGCCGTGCCGTGCCTCGGCCACGCTGATGCGGCACAGCCCGTTCAGGCGCGCGGCAAAGCTGCTGGTGAAGCCCGGCGGCATGTGCTGCGTGATGACGATCGCGGGCGAGTCGGCCGGCAGGGGCGTGAGCACCTCGCGGATCGCCTCGGTGCCGCCGGTGGAGGCGCCGATGCAGATGATCTTTTCGGTGGTGGCCAGTCGCGGCAGCGGTGCGCGCGGTGCTTCGGGCGCGGTGGTGCCGGTGCTGGCAGTGACGGGCGCGGTTGCAGCGGCCGGCAGGCGCTTGACGTGTGCGCTGGCGGCGATGCGGATCTTGTCGACGATGTCGTGCGCCAGTTCGTTGAGGCCGCTGGTGATGCCGATGCGCGGCTTGGCCACGTAGTCCACCGCGCCCATTTCCAGCGCCCGCAGCGTGATGTCGGCGCCCTGTTCGGTCAGCGTGGACACCATCACCACCGGCATGGGGCGCAGGCGCATCAGGCGCGAGAGGAACTCCAGTCCGTCCATGCGCGGCATCTCCACGTCCAGCGTGATGACGTCGGGGTTGGTCTCGCGGATCATCTCGCGCGCCACCAGCGGGTCGGCGGCTGCGCCCACGCACTGCATGTCGGGCTGGCGGTTGATGATTTCGGTCAGCAGGCTGCGCACCAGGGCCGAATCGTCGACCACCACCACTCGGATCTTGGCCATGTGCGATTCCCCTCAGAAGAGGTCCACCGAGCCGCCGGCGGTGACCTTGGCCACCACGGCTGCGTTGCCCTTGCGTTCCTGCGTCTCCAGCGTCTCCGGGTGCGAATGCGCCAGCCGCTTGACCATGGCCTTGCCGGTGGCGGGGAAGTAGCAGACCTTGCGCGGGTAGATGTCCAGCACGTCCTTGGACACCACGGCGATGCGTTCGGTCTGCAGGTAATCGAGCACGAAGGCGGTGTTGCGTTCGCCCACGTTCATGGTGGTGAAGCTGTGCATCACCTGACCACCGCCGAACACCTTGGCCTGCATGTGCTCGCGGCGAGCGCCGAGCTTGATCATCTCGTTGATCAGCAGTTCCATGGCGTACGAGCCGTAGCGGCCGGACGTGTCGCCCGCGCCCTCGGGCAGCATGAAGTGGTTCATGCCGCCCACGCGCACCCGCGGGTCCCAGATGCAGGCGGCAATGCAGGAGCCGAGCACGGTCATGACCATCAGGTCGTCGCCGGTCACGTAGTACTCACCGGGCAGCACCTTGACCGCGTCGTGCTTGAAATGGTGGTCGTGGTAGTAGAAGGACGCCTCGCCGGGCTTGGGCGCGCGGGCCTTGAGCGTTTCCAGGTGCGAATGCATCCGCAGCGGCGCGGTGCCGGCCGCGGCGAACGGCGGTGCGGCGGCGGGCCGCCGGCCACCCAGGGAAGAGGCTTCAAACGCGCTCATAGACCGTCTTTCCGCGCAGCACGAACAGGCTGCGCGCATCGCTGAAGTTTTCGGCATGGCCCACGAAGAGCGTGCCGCCGGGCTTCATCACGCGGTGGATGCGTTCGAGCACCTGGCGCTGCGTCGGCCCGTCGAAATAGATCATCACGTTGCGGCAGAACACCACGTCGAAGGGCTCGCGCAGCGGCAGTTCGTGGATCAGGTTGATCGGCATGAACTCCATGTGCTTCTGCAGCTCGGGCTTGACCCGCATCAGGCCCGCATTGGCGCCTTTGCCTCGCATGAAGAAGCGCTGCAGGCGTTCGTGGCTCAATCCCTTGACGCCGTCGGCCTTGTAGACCCCGCGCGCGGCGGTGGCCAGCACCTTGGTGTCGATGTCGCTGTTGACGATGTGGAAGTTGCCGCTGGCACCCAGTGCTTCCATCGCGGTCATGGCAATGGAATACGGTTCTTCGCCAGTGGACGCGGCCGAGCACCAGATGCGCCAGGGGTGGCTGCGCCGGGCAGCCAGCATTTCGTGCAGCACCTCGAAATGGTGCTGTTCGCGGAAGAACGCGGTCAGGTTGGTGGTCAGGGCATTGATGAATTCCTGCCACTCCGGACCGTCGTGCTGTTCGAGCCAGTCGAGGTAGCTGCGAAAGCTGGTGTGCCCGGTCTCGCGCAAGCGGCGCGAGACGCGGCTGTACACCATCGCGTGCTTGCCGTCGTGCAGGCTGATGCCGGCCTTTTTGTAGATCAGGGCCTTGATGCGCGCGAAGTCGGTGTCCGACCAGAGGAACTCGCGCCCCTGGGCCAGCGGGCCGTCGTCCGACGCTGGCAGGGCCGGCGCCGGACGGGTGCTGGTGCGGGGAGAGCTTGACTGCAGCATGGGCGGGATCCTGGCGGTGACGGGGCTGCCTCAGTGACGCGAGCGGCGGATCAGGGCGGAGGTGTCCAGGATCAGCGCCACCTTGCCGTCGCCCAGGATGGTGGCGCCCGAGATGTTGGGCACCTTGCGGTAGTTGGACTCCAGGTTCTTGATCACCACCTGCTGCTGGCCCAGCAGTTCGTCGACCATCAGGGCGACGCGAGCGCCTTCGGCCTCCACCACCACCATGATCGGGCTGCTGGCGTTGAATTCGAAACGCGGCACGCTGAACACGCGCTCCAGCTCGATGACGGGCATGTACTCGTCACGCACCTTCACCAGCTGCGCGCCCTGCGCCACGGTGTTGATGTCGCTCGGGTTGATCTGGAAGGACTCGACCACGCTGGACAGCGGGAGGATGTAGACCTCGTCGCTCACGCGCACGCTCATGCCGTCCATGATGGCCAGGGTCAGTGGCAGGCGCACCTTGACGCTCATGCCATAGCCCTCGGCGGAGTCGATCTCCACCGTACCGCCCAGCGACGCGATGTTCTTCTTCACCACGTCCATGCCCACGCCGCGGCCGGAGACGTCGGTCACCTGCTCGGCGGTGGAGAAGCCGGGGGCGAAGATGAGTGCCCAGACTTCGGCGTCGGTCAGCGAATCGGGCGCGTCGATGCCCTTCTCGCGCGCCTTCTTCAGCAGTTTCTCGCGCGAGAGGCCCTTGCCGTCGTCCCGCACCTCAATCAGGATGCTGCCGCCCTGGTGCGAGGCCGAGAGCGTGATGGTGCCCTGCTCGGTCTTGCCCTTGGCGCGGCGCTCGTCGGGCATCTCGATGCCGTGGTCGCAGCTGTTGCGGATCAGGTGGGTCAGCGGGTCGGTGATCTTCTCGATCAGGCCCTTGTCGAGTTCGGTGGCTTCGCCGTGGGTGATCAGGTCCACCTTCTTGCCCAGCTTGGCGGCCAGGTCGCGCAGCATGCGCGGGAAGCGGTTGAACACCACCGACATCGGGATCATGCGGATCGACATCACCGCTTCCTGCAGGTCGCGGGTGTTGCGGTCGAGGTCGGCCAGACCGGCCAGCAGGGCCTGGTTGGTGGCGCTGTCGAGCTCGCGGCTCTTCTGCGCCAGCATGGCCTGGGTGATGACGAGTTCGCCCACCAGGTTGATCAGCTGGTCCACCTTGCTGACCGACACGCGCAGGGTGCTCGATTCCATCGAGGCCTGGGGGCTGCCGCCGGCCGCAGCCTTGGCGGCTGGGGCTGGTTTGGCGGCCGGTGCCGCCGGGGCCGGCGTGCTCACCGGCGCCACGGCGGGCGCCGCGGGTTCGGCGGCTGCCGCGGTGCTGGCGGGCAGGCCCGGGGCGTCGTCGAAGAAGCCGAAGTCCTGCCCCTCGGTGGTCAGGGTCTTGGGCGCCGGGGTCTGGTCGACGATGCGGATGTGCTCCTTGCTCACGTGGAAGGTGAACAGGTCCAGCAGGTCGCTGTCGCTGGAGTTGGTGTGCACGCGGTAGACGCGGCGGTCGCGCTGGTCGCAGGGCAGGGTCTCGATGCTGCCCAGCCCGCTGATGTCGCGGAACAGTTCGGCGATGCTCTCGGCCTGGGCAATGTGCTCCAGCGGGCCGATGTGGATTTCCAGCTGGCGGCTGCCCGCGGGGGCCGCGACGGCAGCGGCCGGTGCAACTGCGGCCGGGGCTGGTGCCGCTTCGACCGCCGGTGCCGGTGCAGGGGCCGGGACTGCGGCAGCGGGTGCCGGCGCGTCACCGCCCTGGGCCAGGGCGCTGATGCGCTCGACCAGCACATGCGTGACCGGCGGCTCCACGTCCTTGCCCGAATGACGGGCCAGCAGCAGCTTGAGCGCGTCCGACGATTCGAGCAGCACGTCCACCATCGGTGGCGTGGGCTTCAGTTCGTGGCGGCGCAGCTTGTCCAGCAGCGACTCCATCTGGTGCGTCAGCTCGGCCACATCGGCAAAGCCAAAGGTGGCGGCGCCGCCCTTGATGGAATGCGCGCAGCGGAAAATGGCGTTGAGTTCCTCGTCGTCGGCCGCGTCCACGTCCAGTGCGAGCAGCATCTGCTCCATCTGTTCCAGGTTTTCGCCGGCCTCTTCGAAGAAGATCTGATAGAACTGGCTGAGGTCGAAGCCGCCGCCGGCAGCGGCGCTTTCGTGCTGGGTTTCACCCATGGGGTACTCCTTGTCCGGGTCGCAACGGGCCGGTGGTCAGCGGATGACTTTCTGGATGACCTCGATCAGGCGGCCCGGATCGAAGGGTTTGACCAGCCAGCCGGTGGCGCCTGCGGCGCGGCCGGCCTGCTTCATCTGGTCGCTGGACTCGGTGGTCAGGATCAGGATGGGCGTGCTCTTGAACTTCGGGTGGTCACGCAGTTTCTTGGTCAGTCCCAGGCCGTCCAGCCGCGGCATGTTCTGGTCGGTCAGCACCAGGTCGATGTGGTGCGCCTGCGCCTTTTCGAAGGCGTCCTGTCCGTCCACCGCTTCCACCACGTGGAAACCGGCACCGGTCAGGGTGAAGGCAACCATCTTTCGCATGGAAGCCGAGTCGTCAACGGCAAGAATCGATTGCATGGGGGAGCTCCGTGTTTCGAACAGTTATCGGCAATGGCGGGGGCGGCTTTAGAACAGGTCGACGGAGCCGGCGTCCATCTCGTTCTGGGTCACCGGGCTGGGGCGGTCGGGTGTGGGGTCCACGCACACCGGCAGTTCGCCCTCTTCGGGTTCCATGGATTCGTCGGCCAGCTTCCAGGCGCAGCCCTGCAGCACCTTGCTGGTGTGCACGATCAGCTGCGTGGCCATGTCGTGGAACTGCAGCTCGGTCACCGCCTGGTGCAGGGCGTGGCGGATGCGCAGCAGATCGTCGTTGTCGTTGCCGGCCAGGTGCGCCAGCGCGTGGTTGGCGGTGGAGAAGCGCTCCAGCAGGTTCCCGGTGGCGTGATCGAGCAGGCCTTCGAGCCGCTTGAGGTCGGTCATCGCCATCAGCAGGGCGTCCTGCACGTCGGCCACCAGGGTCACCGGCAGCGAGACCGCCGGCAACTGTGGCGGCAGGCCGGCCGGTGCCAGGGGGGAAGGGGTGTTCGGGCTTTGCATGGGGTGTCTCGGGGCCTTCCAGGGGCGTTCGGGCATTACAATTTTCAAGAACTGTGAGAACCGGTATCGGCAGATAACCGGTCGAATTCAGCAGCAATTTCCCGCCTCGCCATCCATCCGGCGAACGGTTCCTCCAAGCCACCGATCGGCATGTCTGACACCCCCACCCGCACGCCGGTCCGCATCCTCCACCTGGAAGACTCCCGCGTCGATCACGCGCTGGTGAAGTTCGCCCTGCAGCGCAGCCAGATGCCCTGCGAGCTGACACTGGTGGACACGCTGGAGGATTTCCAGCGCGAGCTGGTCTCCGGGCGGCACGACGTGGTGGTGGCCGACTACCACCTGCCCGGCTTCAATGGGCTGGACGCCTGGGCGCTCATGCGCGAGAGCGGCATCCAGCTGCCGTTCATCATTCTCTCGGGCGCCATCGGCGAGGCCGCCGCGGTCGATGCGATGCACCGCGGGGTGGACGATTACCTGCTCAAGGACAACATGCAGCGGCTGGCGCACGTCATCGAACGCGCGCTGGACATGGCCGAGACCCGCCGTGCCAAGGCCCGGGCCGACGCCGAGCTGGCCGAATCGCGCCAGCGGCTGGCCGAACTGGCCGAACACCTGCAGACCAGCATCGACCAGGAGCGGGCCGACATCGCCCGCGAGATCCACGACGACATCGGTGGCGCGCTGGCTGCGGTCAAGCTCGATCTGGCCTGGATCGGCCGCCGCCCGACGCTGGACGCCGATGTGCGCCAGCACGTGGAAACGGCCATGGAGATGCTGCAGCACGCCCTGGGCGCGAGCCAGCGCATCATGCTCAACCTGCGCCCGCCCATCCTCGACCAGGGCCTGGTGGCCGCGGTGCAGTGGCTGGCCGGCAGCTTCGAAAAGCGCACCGGCGTGCGCGTGAGCGTGCGCCGGTCGGCCGAGTTCATCGACGTGCCGCGCGACCTGCAGCTGGTGGCCTACCGAACGGCGCAGGAAGCCCTCACCAACGTGCACAAGCACGCCCACGCCACCGCGGTGGACATCGACCTGAGCGATCGTGAAGGCGTGCTGACGCTCGAAGTGAGCGACAACGGCCAGGGCATGAGCCCGGATGCGCTGCGCAAGGCCAAGTCCTTCGGTCTGCTCGGCCTCAAGGAACGGGCCGCCAAGGTCGATGGCTGGATGGACATCAGTTCGTCGCCGCGCGGCACCTCGGTCATCCTCTCGGTGCCCCTGCGGACAGCGCCGGGCGAGGGCGCTGCGACGGAACAAGGGGAAGGAGTTCAAGATGATCAAAGTGATTTTGTGTGACGACCATGCCGTGGTGCGCCGCGGCATCCGCGACACGATTTCGGAGGCGGTCGACATCCAGGTGGTGGGCGAGGCCGGCAGCTACCCCGAGCTGCGCGAGCAGATGCGCAAGACCCTGTGCGACGTCTTGGTGCTGGACCTGAACATGCCCGGCCGTGGCGGCCTGGAGGTGCTGGCGGCGCTTCGCGAAGAGGGCTCGCCGGTCAAGACGCTCGTCGTCTCCATGTACCCCGAGGACCAGTACGCCATCCGCTGCCTGCGCGCCGGCGCGCGCGGCTACCTCAACAAGGCCGGCGAGCCGGCGGAAATGATCGCCGCTATCCGCACCGTCTTCGAGGGTCGCAAGTACGTCACGCCCGAGGTGGCGCAAATGCTGGTGGACAACCTCAACGCGCCCGAGACCGAGGAACTGCACGCCAGCCTGTCGGAACGCGAACTGCAGACCCTGCAGAAAATCGCTTCGGGCAAGAAGCTGTCGGACATCGCCGAGGAGCTCATGCTCAGCCCGAAGACGGTGAGCGTGTACCGCGCGCGGGTGCTGGAAAAACTGCACCTGGCCAACAACGCGGAACTGACGGTTTACGCCATCCGCAACGGGCTGGTGTGATCCGATGCCCCGGGACCTGGTGGCATCTGCGCTTTTCGAGCCGATCGGACCGTACAGCCATGCGGTGAGGGTCGGGAACCAGGTGTTTGTTTCCGGCACGCCGGGCGTGGACCCGGCCACCGGGCAGCTGGCAGGGCCGGCGGTCTACGAGCAGACGGCGCAGGCGGTGCGCAATGTGCTGGCGCTGGTGGCCGCGGCCGGTGGCACCGAGCGCGACATCGTGCACGTGCAGGTGAATCTGGTGGACGTGGCGGATTTCGCCGACATGAACCGGGCCTATGCCGAGCACTTTTCCACACCGTACCCGGCGCGCACGGTGATCGGCATCGCGGCGCTGCCCAAGCCCGGGGCGCGGCTGACGCTGAACGCGGTGGCGGTGCTGCCATGAAGCGGGGGCCGGGCGCGCTTTGGCCTCGGCGCGGCGTGCTGCTGGCCCTGGCGTCGGTCCTGCTGGCTTGCGGCCGGCCCGACGATCCGCAGGCCGCATTGGAAGCCGCCGTGCAGCGGCTGCAGGATGCCCTGGAAGCCCGGGACGCCGACGCTGTGCTGGCCCTGCTCGACGCGCGTTTCCGGGCGCAGGACGACCTGGACCGCGAATGGGCACGCAAGACCATGGCGCTGATGTTCCTGCGCTACCAGCAGGTGAAGGTGATCGCCGTGGCCCGCAGCAGCCGGGTGGACCCCGCCGCCGGCCGCATCGGCCGCACCGAGGCACAGGTGCTGGTCACCGGCGCGCAGGAGCTGATCCCCGAGCGCGTGACGCCCTACGCCGTCCGGATGGAATGGTGGCGTGAGGGTGACGACTGGAAACTGCGCGACCTGCGCTGGGAATAAGCGACCACCTGCGGCGTGGGCTTTTTGAGAGCTGCCCAGCGGTCTTGTCGACCGGCAGAGGCTTGGGCAATATCACTCACGGCCGATGTTGGCCGATTCAAGAGGAGGTTTGCATGAAATCGCTATCGATCATGGCAGTCGTGGTCCTGAGCGCTCTGGTTGTGGGTTGCGCTGCCACCCCGGGTGCGGGGTCTTGGCAGTGTGCCGCGAATGGGCTGGTCAACGCCCACTACACGGGTGGTGCCAGCGCCATGATCCATCTGCAGGGCTTCTCCAGTGGTGGACAGTACCCGGTGAAGATGAACGAACAGGGCACCGAAGCCAGTGGCACCACGGCCAACGGCACGCCGTTTGTATGCAAGAAGCTGCCTTGAGCGGCTGCTTTAGCCGCCCGTGAACAGGCCGGTGGCGATGCCCAGCAGGGCCACCACCGGGCCTTCGAGCATGGGCAGGGTGGCGGCGATGCCGACCAGACCGGCGGTGAGGGTGAGCGGGAAGCCGATGGCAAACGCGTTCATCTGCGGGGCGATGCGCGAAACGAAGCCCAGCACGATGTTGATGAACATGAGCATGCCGATCATGGGCAGGGCGATCCACAGGCCGTAGCGGAACACCACGGCGCCCAGTTCGTGCAGCCGCATCTGCGCGATGGCCGCGAAAGGCTCCGGGCCGACCGGGAAGGTGTTGAAGCTGGCGATGACGGCCTGCAGCACCATGAGGTGGCCGTTGATGACCACGAACAGCAGCATGGTGGTGTTGCCGAAGAAGCGGCCCACGGCGCTGGTCTGTTGGTTGGTCGTGGGGTCGAAGAAACCGGCAAAGTTCAGGCCCATCTGCAGGCCGATGAGTTCGCCGGCCAGTTCCACCGCGGCAAACACGATGCGCACCGCCAGCCCGATGGCCACACCCACCACCACCTGCTGAGCCGCCACGCCAAAGGCGCGGCTGTCGGTCAGCGCAATGACGTCTTGCGGCGGCAACCCGGCCTGGGCGCAAACAGCGATGAGAAAGGCCAGCGCCACGCGCGTGCGCATGGGCACCGAGCGGGCCGAAAAGATGGGGGCGCTGGAGAACACCGCCAGCACCCGCAGAAACGGCCAGAACACCGGCGACACCCAGGCCATGAGCTGCGCTTCACTGAACGTGATCATGGCCCGGTGGCGTGAAGTGTCTGGGTTCCAAGGCACCGCGGAACTGGCTCCGCCAGGCCGCAGGTGCCGCCCCCTTGAGGGGGACGCGCGCAGCGCGGCAGGGGTGGTTCATACCGGCGTCGCAGGAGGTGCGTTCAGATCGCCTGACCGGGGATGGCCAGCAGCGTGCTGCGGATGAATTCCACCAGCGTGGTCAGCATCCAGGGGCCAGCGATGGCGAACACCGCGATGGCGGCGACCAGCTTGGGCACGAAGGACAGTGTGGCTTCGTGGATCTGGGTGATGGCCTGGAACAGGCTGACCACCAGGCCCACGACCAGCACGGTGGCCAGCACCGGCGCCGAGATCATGAGCAGCATGTAGAGGGCGTTCTGGCCCATGGTGAGGGCGGCTTGCGGATCCATGTGGCGTCTCGGTTGCGGTGGATGTGCGTTGGCGGTGGTGCCGGTTCCGGGTTCAGGTCGCGAACGAGGCTGCCAGCGAACCGAGCAGCAGGTTCCAGCCGTCGGCCAGCACGAAGAGCATGAGCTTGAAAGGCAGGGCGACCAGCACCGGCGAGAGCATCATCATCCCCAGCGACATCAGCACGCTGGCCACCACCATGTCGATGACCAGGAAGGGGATGAAGATCATGAAGCCGATCTGGAAGGCGGTTTTGAGCTCGCTGGTGACGAAGGCCGGCACCAGCACCCGGAACGGGGCGTCGGGGGCCTTCACATCGGCCGGCAGCTGGGCCAGCTTGGCGAACAGCTCGAAGTCGCTCTGGCGCGTCTGCTTGAGCATGAACTCGCGCATCGGCACCTGTCCGCGTTCGAGCGCCTGCTCGAAGCTGATCTGGTTGGTGGTGTAGGGGGCGTAGGCCTCGCTGTAGACCTTGTCCAGCGTCGGACCCATCACGAACAGGGTGAGAAACAGCGACAGGCCGATGATCACCTGGTTGGGCGGCGCCTGTTGCGTGCCCAGGGCCTGGCGCAGGAGCGAGAGCACGATGACGATGCGGGTGAAGCCCGTCATCAGCAGCAGCACCGCCGGCAGGAAGCTCAGCGCGGTGAAGAACAGCAGCGTCTGGATCGGCACCGAGTAGCTGTTGCCGCCCGCGCCCTGGCCGATGACCAGCGGCAGGGCCGCGCCGCCGGGCTGCGGCACCGGGGTGGGGGTGATGGCCGCGGTGGCAGTGCCGGGCACGGCCTGGGCCAGTGCGGCGCCAGCCAGCAGCGTCAGTGCGCCAAAGAGGGTGAAGCGGATAACGGGACGCATGGGGTTCTTACCGGGATGCCCGGGGGCCGTCCGTCTTGCCGGCGGTGAGCTGCGCCAGCCGGGCTGCGAAGCCGGTCGCCGGTTCGACGCTGCCCGAGGCAGCTTCGGCCGGCAGGGGCAGGCTGTGCAGGGTGTTGATGCTGCCGGGCGTGACGCCGAGCACCAGGCATTGCGCATCGGGCCCCTGACCCACCTGCAGGGTGACCACCCGCTGCTGAGGGCCGAGCGCGATGGCGCCCAGCACCTTCAGCGCCGGGCCGCCTTGCGGTGCCAGGCCCGGCAGGTGCTTGCGCCAGCGTTGCAGCGCCCAGGCGGCCAGCACCATGAGCACCAGCAGGCCGACAGCGGGAAGCGCGTTCTGCAGCATGCCATCAGCCTTTCGAGACCCGGCGCATGCGTTCGGACGGCGTGACGATGTCGGTCAGGCGGATACCGAACTTGTCGTTGACCACCACCACCTCGCCCTGCGCGATGAGGTAGCCGTTGACCAGCACGTCCATCGGTTCGCCGGCCAGGGCGTCGAGTTCGACCACCGAGCCCTGCGCGAGCTGCAGGATGTATTTGATGGGCACCTTGACGCGGCCCAGCTCGACCGAGAGGGTGACCGGGATGTCCAGCACCATCTGGATGTCGGACAGGTTGCCGCTGCCCGCGGCAGCGCCGCCGCTGCCCGTGGCGCTTTGCGGGGTCGGGGTGGGCACGGTCTCGGCGTCGAAGGCTGGCGCGCTGTCGGCCGTGGTGGAGCTGGCCTGTTCTTCCAGGGCCTGGGCCCAGTCGTCGGCGAGGGCGTCCTGGTTCATGGTGTCGGTGGTGTCATTTGCCATAGGAATCTCCCAGCCAGTTCATGTCGGCACCGCGCAGCTTGCGGTCGATGCGCAGCGCGTACTTGCCTTTGTGTGTGCCGTACTGGCAATCGAAAAGGGGCACGCCCTCGACCTTGGCCTGGATGGTCGGCGCGCGTTCGAGTTCGAGAAAGTCGCCGACCTGCATGGCCAGCAACTGCTCGATGGTGGCTTCGGTCTTGGCCAGCTCGGCCACCAGGGTGAGCTCGGCGGCCTGGATTTCGTGACTCAGCAGCCGCACCCAGCGGCGGTCCATCTCCTGCGCATCGCCCTGCACGGTGGAATACAGCACGTCGCGGATGGGTTCGAGCGTGGCGTAGGGAATGCAGATGTGCAGGGAGCCGGTGAGGTCGCCGATTTCGAGCGAGAAGCTGGTGCAGACCACGATCTCGCCGGGCGTGGCCACGGTGGCGAACTGCGGCTGCATCTCCGAGCGCTGGTACTGCAGCTCCAGCGGGTAGACGCCGGCCCAGGCCTTCTTGTATTCCTCGGCGATCACCTCGACCAGGCGGGCGATCACGCGCTGCTCGGTGGCGGAGAAATCGCGGCCTTCGATGCGGGTCTTGAACTTGCCGTTGCCGCCGAAGAGGCTGTCGATGACGCCGAACAGCAGCGTCGGCTCGCAGACCACCAGGCCGTTGCCGCGCAGGGGCCGCACGGCCATGATGTTGAAGTTGGTGGGCACCACCAGCTCGCGCAGGAAGGCGCTGTATTTCTGCGCCTTGACGGCGCCGACGGTGATCTCCGGGCTCTTGCGGATGAAGTTGAACAGCCCCATGCGCAGGTTGCGCGAGAAGCGTTCGTTGATGATCTCCATCGTGGGCATGCGCCCACGCACG
>ERZ1645189.150-NODE-150-length-16988-cov-3.894466_pt1 | contig 16988 bp, 9 predicted proteins | sample MGYA00575350_ERZ1645189 | MGnify/ENA primary metagenome ERZ1645189 (study PRJEB40845, sample SAMN11283421) | freshwater sediment metagenome | isolation source: river sediment | host: Sediment | place: India: Jajmau, Kanpur | collected 2015-12-17 ...
AATTGAGTACACCGGCTACCATTCCTTTTGCAAATCCCTGACGGATATTGCGGGTGGGGTACATATCTTTGTAAATAAGACTGTCTTTGATAAACTCATCGTATTGTTTGAGAGTGTTTTCCGAGAAATCGTTTTTGCTGAACGCATTGGCGGCAGTTTTGGCAGCCTGCATACCGGATGCGATAGCCAGGTGAATGCCTTTCAGGGCGGGCATAGCCAGAAATCCGGCACTGTCGCCAACAATAATTGCATTATCCACATAGAGTTTGGGCAGTGAGTACCATCCGCCTTCGGGAAGTGTTTTGGCTCCGTATTCAACCAGTTTTCCGCCTTTCAGTATGTTGGCAATAAACGGATGTGTTTTCCAAACCTGAAACGCGTTGTGCGTATCAAATGTCGGGTCTTCATAATCAAGCCCTACAACCAGTCCCAGCGCAACTTTATTGTCGTTGAGGCCGTACACAAATCCACCGCCGAATTCATCGCGGAGCGGATAACCCATCGTATGATACACTTCACCCGGAGCAATATTTCCTTCGGGAACGCTCCACAGTTCTTTCACGCCGAGCGAGTAGATTTGTTCGTTTTTACCTTTTGCCAGGTCAAATTTCTGAATGAGTTTCTTTGTCAGACTACCACGTGTGCCTTCGGCGAAAATGGTCAGTTTCGCTTCGATGCGGTTTCCGGCCTGGAAGTTTTCCAGCTGGTTGCCATGATGATCCACACCGGTATCGATGGTTTTAGCGCCAATCACTTTTCCGTTATCATACAGAATTTCACTGACAGCAAATCCCGGATATATCTCCACGCCTTTCTCTTCGGCTTTTTTAGCCAGATAACGGCAAATCTGACCCAACGAAGCGGTGTAATTGCCTTTGTTGCTCATGTAGGGCGGATGAAACGGAACATGTATCTTTCCGTTTTCGCTCAGCATCATCATGGCGTCTTTTGTGACTTTTGCATTGAAGGGAATTTCGGCAAAATCCACGTCAGGCAGCAACGACCTGAATATATCTGTTTTAATCACAGCGCCCGACAGGATATGACTTCCCACAGAAGCGCCTTTCTCAATCAGTAAAATACGACGTTCTAATCCGGCGGACTTTAACAAGTCAGCAAGATGAATGGCCGTTGCCAATCCGGAAGGTCCACCTCCGATAATCAGCACATCCGTTGAAACGGTATCAGCAGTACTCATTGTTTTTTTTTGTTTATATTTGAATGTATTTTTTGTTTTGTGAACTCAAGTTCCAATAAAAAAATCAACTTAATATTTAATTTTTCATGAGACTGATTATCAGGTAATTAGATTTTTAAATCAGAATTTACAAAGTTATGAATTATTTTGAAAAAAGAGTTAATTTAAGTTGTAAAAATGAGTAACATAAAGAGTGCGTTTTTATTAAGCAACATTCAATTGTTATTAAAAATAATATAGTATATTTGAAAGTAAAATTTGTTGGAAACAAATAAACCAGATCACTTTCGTTTCCTGAAAATTGGTACTAATAAATTTCAAATTTATTATTGAACTTTCGCATGTTTTATATTTGTTTATAAATCAAAAGATTAAGAATAAATAGCATCTGATAGTCAGATAGATATGCATTTTTTTTCAGGAACAAGGGCTTCCGCCCGTTAGACCCTGACTCACTTTTTGTCCTGAAACAAAAAGTAAGCAAAAAATTCAAGACAGCGCCCGCCCTGCCTGCCTCAGGCAGGCTCACCGGACGAGGTCGCCCGTTAGCAATCTTATAAGCGAATAGTAAGTTATTATCTGCGAAAGTTTACAAATTTATACTATATTTACAACCGGAATTAAATAAAGGATATTCTTAATTAAAATTATTCATGGCACTTAATGAAAAAGTTGAAATTGAGCAGTTGAAGAATGGGTCTGTTGAATCATTCGAAATTCTTTACCTTCGCTACAGTGCCAGACTCTACAATTTTGTGATGAAAATGTCGGGAGGGAATAGTTTCATGTCAGAAGAACTGGTTCAGCGTACATTTATCAAAATTTGGGAAAACCGCAGTCAGTTAAATGCTGAAAAGTCGTTTATAGCTTATCTGTGTACCATAGCTAAGAATATGCTTATTAATGAATATCAACATCAAACGCTGGAATATATTTATCACAAATTTCTTGTTAAACAAATGTCGGCAGAACATAGCAATACCGAGCTGGAGGTTGACAGAAAACTGCTGGAAGAGTATATTGAGAAACTTACAGAACAACTATCCCCCAAGCGCCGGGAAATATTTATTCTTAGCCGCCGAAATGGTTTGACGAATAAGCAGATTTCCCAAAAACTGAACATCTCCGAGAGTACTATAGAAACTCAACTGTCAAAAGCCCTTGCTTATATGAAGAATGAATTAAAACTGCATTATTAGCTCCTGTTTTTTCTCCATTCCCGTTTTTTAAAAAACGTTAATTTCTACTCCTTGATAGTGGAAACAAGTCACTTTGCTGTATACCTAGTAAAAAGATACCATTTCAGGAAATGAAAAAAGAAGATTATTTCGAAATATTCGAACGTTATATTCTCAATACTGCATCACCCGATGAGGTTAAGACTCTGTGCGAGTGGGTGAACAAAAATACCGAAATCTCAGAATGGCTCGAAAAACAGATACTTGATTCACCGGACGAGATGAATAAAGAGCTTCAAATGAGGATGTTCAATGATATAAAAGCCACTATCCGGATTGAAAAACCAACTGAACCTGAATTAAATGAACCGAAAGTAACTTCAGGTGCCGTTTTTTCGGGACTTAAAACCTGGATGCGCGTAGCGGCATTATTTGTTCTTCCGCTTATTTCCGCGCTGGGAGTCTACTTGTATATGTCTGATAAAAACGTTACCGAACCATTGGTTGTGTCTGTAGAACGTGGTCAGAAAGCTTCAATCACACTTCCGGATGGCAGTAAGGTCTGGCTGAATTCACTTTCGGAACTTACTTATAATTCCGATTTTAATACTGAAAAAAGAGAATTGTTGCTTGACGGCGAAGCGTATTTTGAAGTGGCATCCAATCCGGATAAACCATTCGTGGTGAGAAGCAATGAAATAACAGTTGAAGCTTTGGGCACTGCCTTTGGTGTGAAAGCTTATACTGACGATGTTAGCGTATCATCAATTCTGATGCACGGGAAAGTCAGGGTTACCACCCCGAACGGTTCAATCATACTCAAACCCAACGAACGGATACAATACGACAGAGAGCTGGCAACAACCCGGCAAAGTTCAGTGACTAATGCTGTAGATTTTACAGGCTGGATACACAACGAATTGCGTTTCGAGAATGAATCGCTATATGAAATTACCCGGAATATCCAGAGAATTTACAATGTGGAAATTATTTTTTCCACAGAACGACTGAAGAAACTAAGATACACCGGTACTGTGGATAATAATAGTCTGGAAAGTGTTTTAAACCTTATATCGCTTACATCACCCGTATCCTTCAAAATCGATGGTCAAAAAGTCATTTTGCTGGAAAGAAAAAACATGATGCGGCTATATAAGCAATGATCGTAATTTTCTAAAAAGAACAAGCAGATTGTATGAGATTCACAACCTGCTTTTTTGCTAGACAATACTGAAAAAAATGCTGTTTTGAGTAGTGGATTGATTTCACTGAACTGTATACTAATTAACGAACCGGAAATTTTAATATCAAATTCATTTACTAATGGAAAGAAAAAACTACATCCGACTTTTAAGAGAAAAGTGCTTAAAATTATGTTTATTCATTTTTTTGTCCCTTTTCTCATCCTCTCTGATTGCACAAATCACTGTCAATGTGCAAAATAAGCCTATTAAGGAAGTATTGAAAGTAATTGAATCAAAAAGTGAATATCGCTTTTTTTTCAACGAAGGACTCATCGGGCTTGATAAAACTGTGACTTTACAGGTAAATAACGCCGGAATCGATGAGACGATGAAGCTACTTCTGCATAATTCGGAAATTGCTTACAAAACGGAAGGTAACAACTTGGTAATGCTTATGGCAAAGCTAAAAGACAACCAGAGTGTGTTGAAAAATATTTCAGGAGTTGTGCTGGATGAGAACGGAGAGTCTATCATCGGTGCCTCGGTGCTCATAAAAGGGACAAACACCGGAACCATTACGAATGTCAACGGACAATTCTCTCTGGATGTTTCGGAGAAATCAATTCTTGCTATATCATACGTTGGTTATCAACCGCAGGAAGTTCCTGTAGCAGGTAAAAATTCATTTCAAATAACATTGATTGAAGATATTGAACTGCTCAGTGAGGTAGTGGTCACAGCTCTCGGTATCAAAAGAGAAGAAAAAGCATTGGGATATGCCGTTCAGGCTGTTGATGGTGATGCGTTGCAAACGGTAAAAGGCGTAGATATGGCTACTTCTTTAACAGGTAAAGTAGCAGGATTGCTGGTAAAGAATAACACGGAATTTGCTCAATCACCCGATATACAGATTCGTGGCGAGAATCCTCTGATCGTAATAGACGGTGTTCCGTATGGGAATATGACGCTGAAGGATATCCCTTCTGATGATATCGAAAATCTGAGCGTTCTTAAAGGTGCAACTGCGTCTGCACTCTATGGGTATCGTGGTGCAAGCGGTGCAATCATGGTTACTTCGAAGAAAGGGAATAAATACAAAGGTGTGGAAGTATCAGTCAACAGTGGATCTATGTTCACAGCAGGTTTCCTGGCTATTCCTGAGTTACAGTCTACTTTCGGTCGTGTTGTTAATACAGCTAATAATACCTACTCTACCGGTGGAGATGGTTCCTGGGGAGTGCCTATGGACGGACGGGAGGTAAATCAGTGGGATCCGGTGACAAAATCATGGCTTCTGATGCCGTATCTGCCCAGAGGGAAAGATAATTTTAAGAATTTCCTCGAACAGGGTTATGTGCTGAATAACAATGTGAATATCGTTCAGCAGGGTGAATTCGGAAGCTTCCGGGCATCTGCAACCTGGGTAAACAACAAGGGTCAGTATCCAAATTCTGAATACAACAAGTACACATACAGTATTGGTGGAGATATGAAATTGAACAAATTCCTTTTATCATCCAACATTTCATACAACAAACAAACTTCACCGAATATCGGCTTTAGCGGTTACACCAGTTATGATCCCATGTATAGTTTACTGGTGTGGTCGGCTGCCGACTACGATGTAAGAGATTACAGAGACTACTGGCTTGTACCCAATGAATCACAAAACAACAGCTACACTGATTCAAGCAACAATCCGTATTTCGACAGGTTTCAAAGAACTCACAGCATAAATAAAGACATAATGAACGGAAGTTTATCTGTAAGTTATGACTTTACACCGTGGTTGAAATTATCATTGAGATCTGGATTCGATACTTATAGCGATCGTCAGGATATTCGTGTTTCAAAAGGCTCGTTAATAAGTGCAGGTTCGGCAACATTGATTCCCAACGGCACTCAGGTGTGGGGCGAATCGGCCAACGGATCATACAATACCGGAATAAGTCGTGGATATAGTTTCAATAATGATCTGATTTTATCCGGAAGTCAAACTTTTGAGAAATTCAGCATCGATGCTTTGTTCGGAGGTACTTTATTTTACAAGCAGGATGAAGGTATTGAAGCTAAAACACAGGATGGACTGACCATACCCGGTTATTACTCTCTGAACGCTTCAGTCAGCCCGGCAGATGTAAGTTCAACGATTTACCGACGTCAGGTGAATAGCTTGTACGGACGTCTGGCATTATCCTGGAATAATCTGATTTATGCTGAAGCAACTTTACGAAACGACTGGAGCTCAACGTTATCAAAATCAACCCGTTCTTACCTGTATCCCTCTGTATCAGGAAGTTTTGTAGCATCTGAGTTACTGCCGAAAACAGACTGGCTCTCGTTGTGGAAAATCCGCGGATCATGGACAACCTCCAAAACACCCGCCGGAATATATGCAATTAATTCAGTATATACTATTACCAACAGCGCCTGGGGAAGCCTCAGCACAGCCTCTTATCCCGGAAGTATACGCACTTCGGTGGTAAGACCCGAATCTTCAGAAACCTTTGAAGTCGGAACGGCTTTAAATTTATTTAAAAATCGTGCATCTCTCGATTTCTCGTACTACTCGAAAAGAATGTACGATGCTTTGAAATGGGGTGGAATCAGTTCTGCTTCAGGTTTTACGAGCAACTACATCAATACGATGGAAGAAATAACCAGAAAAGGTGTTGAAATCACTACAAACGTTACACCCGTGAAAACGAAAGACTGGCAATGGGATTTATCGGTCAACTGGTCCAAATATGCACGATATTATACCAAGCTGGATTCTTTGTATTCCGACAATAAACCCTGGGTGAAAGTAGGCGAACGCTACGATGCGTATGTACTTTATGATTATCTGCGCGATCCTCAGGGAAATATTATCCATAATGCCGGAAAACCTCTTTACGCAGATTATTCATCCAGATTTGGATTTTCTGATCCAGATTGGATTTGGGGTTTAAGCACTTCTGTCAGATATAAAAATTTACTGTTTTCTGTGTCTATGGATGGAAGGGTAGGTGGTCTTACCCAGACAACTACCGAAATGTATATGTGGCGAGCAGGATCTCATCCAAAATCTGTAACCGATGAAAGATTTAAGGATGCAACTACAGGAGGGAATAATTATATTGGTAAAGGAGTGAAAGTAGTTTCAGGCTCAGCCACTTACGACACGTATGGCAACATTACAAGTGATACAAGGGTGTTTGCCCCGAATGATATCGCTACAACTTATGAAACGTATATTAATGCATTGCATAAAGGTACTGCCTGGGGTGGAGCAGCATCACCCGCTGATGTGTATTCAACAACTTTTCTGAAAATCCGCGAAATGTCACTGACCTATACGCTGCCAAAAAGTATTTGCGAAAAAATATACACCAAAGGGGTTGCATTGTCGGCAGTAGGACAGAATTTATTCCTGTGGTCAAAACAGTTCAAATACTCCGACCCCGACGGAGGATATGAAAATTTCAGTGACCCGTCAATACGCTATGTCGGATTTAATGTTAAAGTTAGTTTTTGATAATTTGAAAATTAAGTCAATACGGGAAATACATTTTAATGTTTAAAAAATTAATATAAGTACAAATGAAAAAACTAAATAGAATAATATTAATTGGAACTTCTTTTCTGGTTCTGTTATTGAACGGATGCAATCAGTTTGAAGATATTAATACTAATCCGGATGCTACAACAACAGTAAGTGCATCATTGCTTTGTACAAATGTTGTTCTGAGAACTAGTAGATTTGGCAGTGAAGCTAAAAGTTACATCAGTGATAATGCATTACCCAAATATGTGGGTTATGCCAACGAAGGGCAAATGGATGCTCAATACAATAAGATTGGAAGCAGTAGTTTTGGGGGTATGACCATTTTACCTAATATTGAGCAAATGGTGGAAGCTGCAAAAGGAGGGGTGCTGGAAGATTCATACAGAGGTGTTGCTAAATTTGCCCGTGCCTATATGTTTTTTCGGCTTACAATGGAAATGGGTGATATTCCATACAGTGAAAGCGGACTAGGTGAGGAAGGCGTTTTCAGACCCAAATACGACTCTCAGGAAGAAATTTTTATTGGTATTCTAAACGAACTTAAAGAGGCAGATCAATACTTTGCAAAAGGTCGTACATTTACAGGGGATCCTACTCCATATAATGGTAATCCTGATAAATGGCGAAGAGCTACAAACTCGTTGGCCCTGAAAATTCTGATGACACTGAGTAAAAAAGAAGGTGTTGCTTCGTTGAATGTAAAAAACCGTTTTGCTGAGATAGTGCAGGCTGGTTACTTGCTGGAGGCTAATACCGGTTTCTTTGGTCTGAATTATTCTACCCAAAATAAACATCCTTTGTCGGGAACAAGCAATTTATTTACCAGTAGAACTATAATCAGCTCATTATTAATGGATAATCTGAAAAAACTGAACGACAGGAGATTGTTTTATTACGCTGATCCCGCTGCATCAAAAATATCGGCAGGTAAATCTCAATCAGATACAGCAGCTTATGTGGGAGTGGATGTAGGGATGGATTACGCTGAAATGAATGCTGGTCATAGTGCAAGCAAATATTCATTGCTTAACAAACGATACCTCACTGAGGCGGCTTGCGAACCCCGTATGCTGCTAACTTACGGCGAACAACAACTGATTTTGGCAGAAGCCAGGCTTCGGGGCTGGATAACTTCAGGTAATGCAGAAGATTATTATAAAGATGGTGTAAAAGCATCTTTGGCGGTTGTGATGGCTACAAAATCCTCCTATGCCCATGGAAAAGCCATTGATCAGAATTATATTAATAACTATTTCACGGGAGAGGCTGCTTTCAAAACGACGATGGATGAGCAGTTGAAACAAATCTGGATGCAAAGATACATTCTAAGCTTTATGCAGGATGCTCAGTACAGCTATTTTGAATATCGTCGGAATAAATATCCCGAATTCCCGATAAATCCGGCCACAAGTCTGAACGAGAACAACGTAAATGCAATCCCGATGCGATGGTTATATCCAACCTCCGAAACTAATTATAATCGTGAAAATCTGATTGTTGCCCTGGATCGTCAGTACGAAGGCTACGATGAAATAAATAAAATTATGTGGCTTCTTAAATAGAAGCCACATAGTAAAATTGAACCGTTTTATTAACTCTAAAATAATTAAAAAACATGAAAACAAAAAGATTACTTTTTTTATTGATTACTGCAGCTTTTACATTCTCGGTTTATGCTGCTATTCCAACTCGTAAAGGTTGGTGGAAATTCGATGATAGTGCTGATATGCTTAAAGCTACTATTGGTAATGCTTTAGGTACTTATGGTTCTACTCCAAATGAATCTGTTCCCGGTCCTGTGGATGGAAATCTTGCTATTATGGATCCGATAGGTCATGCTTTGGTTATGGATCATGGAATTGGTGCTAATGGTGGTGGCTCCCTGACGAATGAATATACTTTTCAAATAGATTTTATGGTGCCTGCTCCACTTCCAGGTTATGTGGCTTTCTTCCAGACAGGTCCTATGAACGATGCAGATGGTGATTTGTTTATCAAAGCGAATGGAACAATAGGTTTGTCAGCTTTGGGTTGGTCAACTAACGTTGTGGCTCCGGATACCTGGTATCGACTCATTGTATCAGCTAAATGCGGAGAATTTTACAGGGTATATGTAAATGGAGAGTTATACCTTGAAAAACTGGGAATAGCTGTTGATAGTCGTCATGCATTGAAACCACTGCCTCATATTTTTGGTGATGATGATGGTGAAGATCCAACAATTCATTGTGCCGAACTGGCAGTTTGGGATGTGGCTTTAACTGAAGACCAGGCTATTGAACTCGGGAATGCATCACAACCAATGTTCCCTCAACCAAAAGGGTTGTGGAAATTCGATGATCCGGCTAACTTAATGCTCGCATCCATTGGTAATGATCTTATTCCTGAAGCAACTGTAACTCATACTGCTGCTACCGGTCCTGCAGATGGTAATGGAGCAATTGTTGATGGATTTTACCAATCCCTAGCCATGAATCATGGAATAGAAGCAAACGGTGGTGGAACAATGGTAAACATATACTCGATGCAAATTGATTTTAAAGCAATAGGAACTTCTCCAAGTTACTATTCATTCTTTCAAACAGGTGCTACTAACTCAGGAGATGGTGATTTGTTTATTAAATGGTCTGCTGGTACAGGTGTTGTTGGATTAGGTGCCCTTGGTTGGTCTACTAATAAGGTTAATCCAGAAACATGGTATCGACTTGTAGTTACTTCATCTGGTGATACTTACAAAGTTTATATTAATGGTGAATTATGGGTAGAGAAAACCGGCATTTTAACAGATAGCAGACATGCCTTACAAATCATAAATCTGCCACATATATTTGCCGATGATGATGGTGAAGAAGGTGTTTATCATTGCTCTGAATTAGCTGTATGGGATGTGGAATTAACTCCCGAACAGGTTGCTGAACTTGGAGATGCTACCGGAGGAGGTACCGGGATACGAGAACCAAATGCTTCGAACAATAGTTTGCTGGGACAGAATTTCCCAAATCCGTTTGCTGTAAGTACTGTATTCCCTTACACAATAAGGGAAACGGGTAATGTGATATTTAAAGTGCTTGATCTGACAGGAAAACAACTCAGGGTTGTTTCTCAAGGAAATATGACACCGGGTGATTACAAACTCGACTTAAATTCTGAAAATCTTGTCAATGGTATTTATTATTTACAAATGATCAGCAATAATCAATCGAGCGTACGAAAAATGGTGGTTTCTAAGTAAGAATGTGTTTCGTGTTGTTTTGAATCAAGAGGGTGTTTCTTCTAAAGAGATACCCTCTTTGACTAAAATTAATATCTTGTTAAATTAGTCGTATATCATTTAAACTATGTCCAATTATTGAACAGTAGAAAAAATGAAAATTATTAATCTTTACATACTTACATTTCTTTTGTTTATGTTATCAGACATTTCTGTTAGCGCTAATGTAACTGATAGAAAAGGATGGTGGAAATTTGATGACAAAAATTTTTTACTTCACACTGAAACAGGATATGAAGCATCCTTAAATTTAGTCGGAACACATACTGAAACAAATGGCTACAAAGTGGGCGATGGAGCAGTATTAATTGGTGTTGGGAGCTACTATGAGCTGATTCATAATATCAAAGCTAACGGAGGAGGAAAAAAAGTGAACGAATACTCTTTACAAGTTGACTTTAAAATTCCGGTTTCCGGAGTATGGTATAGTTTTTTTCAAACAAATGCTTCAAATAACGACGACGGCGAACTCTTTATAAATACATCCGGCAAAATTGGAGTAGCGGCGGTAGGCTATTCAAATTTTTCTGTTATCCCGGATGAGTGGTACAGGTTGGTTGTAACGGTGAAAAATGGTTATGAATTTTGTTATTATATCGACGGTAATTTAATTCTTTCAGGAAAATCTCAACCCATAGATGGAAGATTTTCGTTGAATGATAAATTATTGATCTTTGCTGACAACGATAAAGAGGATGGAGATATTTACTGTTCAGAACTTGCAATCTGGGATAAATGTCTTACAGACTCAGAAGTAAATGAATTGGGTCGATGTACTTTGAATCCTTCGTATTTGATTACAAGAATTCCTTACTTGCAAAGTCTCGGACAATCATCCGTTATTATTTCCTGGCATGATGCTACCATTGAAACTCCGATGGTTGAATATGGTAAAGATTCACTAAACCTTCTCCACTCTACTGCGGGTGAATCTGAAACAATGAACTTGCCATATAGGTGGCATACGGTCAAACTTAACGGTTTAGAACCTCGTTGTCGGTATTATTACCGGGTTTCGAGCGGAGGCATTACTTCTGAAATATATTCATTCAGTACTCTTCCTGAATCTACCTCAACATCAAAATTGCGATTTTTGATTCTTGGTGACACACATAGTTCAGATACAACAATGGCTGGCAAAGTGATCAGATCTGCAAGGGAAAAGATGATTGAGAAATATGGATGGAATTTTTCTGATTCTGTACAGGGAATAATCCATACCGGAGATATCGTAGTTGATGGTAATACGCTGGAACATTATACAAAACAATTTTTCAAACCTCTATCTTCTTTGACTCCTTACTTAGCAACTACGGTTGTTGCCGGAAATCACGAAGCTGAAAATGCATTTTTTTATAAATATATGAAGCTGGATGGGTTGTCTGCTTTACCTCAATTAGCTTCTCTTAATGAAAAAATATGGCATTTTAAGTCAGGAAATTCTTTGTTTATTGGCCTCAATACAAATATTTATAATCAATATGGCTCTTTACAGGCTGAATGGTTGAATGAAAGGTTGAATACAGCCGAAAGCGATTCGGATATAGATTTTATTTTTCTGTTCTTTCATCACCCTCCATTTTCTGAACTTTGGAAATACGTGAATACAAATGATGGAAGTTCAGCATATGTCTCCAAAAGTCTGTTGCCAATAATTAAAAAATACACAAAAGTGAAAGAAATTCACTACGGTCATACACATGGTTTTGAAAGGGGAACATTAATGGCTGAAAATCATGAAGGTGATTTTAGAATTATTTGTGGAGGAGGTGGTGGTGGATATCTTGATCCTTGGACTGCTGGTGAAAATGAAGATTTGAGTGATATTCATAAAACAATCAGTCAATACTGTTACCAGATACTTGAAATAGATCCGAAAGAATCATCTTTCACAAATACAGCCTATTCTCTTGGCACACTTTCAAAACATATAAACAGCGAAGTACTTGATAGATGGTACATATCAATAAAACAGGAAGCACCAAAAACGCCAATAATAGTAAAAGCAGGTATTTCTGAATATTATTTAGATATTGAAAGTTCAGAATTCGAAGGCGAAGATTCAATCATGTCAAAGCAAATTCAGTTTATAGATTCTTTTGACAGCGTTCTTTTGGATACGGTTTTACATAAACAAAATATTTACGGAATCGATGCTTTTCAGAATCCGGTTGATTTGAATAAGAACATAAATTTTTATGAATTCAGGTTAACCCGTGGGCAATTTGAAAATAATAAACAGTATAAAATTCGTATCAGATATAGAGATAATAATCTTAAATGGAGTCAGTGGTCAGATTATTATATGATTATTCCGAACGGAATTCAGCAACTGACAAAAGACAAAGAAATGATTCAAAATTATCCCAATCCTTTCATTAAGGAAACTAAAATTAAATATTCTATCAGAGAACCATCTGATGTGGTGCTGAATATATACTCGTTAGATAATCGATTGATTTTTAATACGAATAGAAATAATCAATCCAGTGGAGATTACGTAATTGATTACAAACCTTTGGATTTGAGTCCGGGTGTTTACGTTTATCAATTACAAACCAAAAACAAATTATTAACTGGTAAAATGATAAAATCACAATAAATAATTATGAATAAGAGAAGATTAGTAACATACTTATTATACAGTTACACGATATTATTTAGTGCTTTCGTTTTTGCCGGAAATATTACGGTAAAAGGAAAAGTAACATCTCAAGGGAAAGCAATTTCGTCGGTACAAATTACCGATGGCAAAACGATTGTGCTGACCGACAAACATGGAAATTTCAGTCTGGAAACTTCCGACAAAAGCGAATATGTTTATTATTCGTTGCCCTCGGGATATGAAACGCCTGTGGTGAATGGCATTCCGGTGTTTTTTAAAAAAATAAATCAAAACCAGAAAAGTCAGAAAATCAACTTCGAAATTCGAAAATCAGAAAAATCGCAGTCCAAACATGCATTTATTCTGTGGGCTGATCCTCAGGTGCTCGATATAGAAGAATTCGGGCAGCTGGAAGAAGTGGTGGAAGACGTAAAAAAAACCATTGCTTCATTTCCGCCCGATGTGCCCGTTCATGCTATCAGTGCCGGCGACAATGTGTTCGATCGTTTGGATTTTTTTGATAAATACAAACAGGTTGTCTCTAAGACCAATGTGCCTTTTTATCAGGTAATCGGGAATCATGACATGGATTACAACAACCGTTCGAATGAATTATCTGCCAACTCTTTTACAGCAGCTTTCGGACCAACTCATTTTTCCTTCAACGTAGGTAAAGTTCATTACATTGTCCTTAAAGATGTGTTTTACTATGGTTTTTCGTACCGATATATCGGCTATGTAGATGAAAATCAGCTTCAGTGGTTAGAGCAGGATTTAAAGTCGATCAGACCCGGAAGCACTGTTATCGTCTCACTTCACATTCCCACTATTTATGGAGAATCCGAAAAGGCGGGTAGCTATACCACCGAAATGTCGAATTCTGTGCTAAACAGACAGGCGTTGTACAAAATTCTTTCGTCTTACAATACGCATATTCTTGCCGGTCACAGCCATACTCAATGGTTTACTCAGGCTACACCAAATATCGCTGAACACGTTCACGCTGCAGCCAGCGGTGCCTGGTGGCAGGGTGATGTGTGCACAGATGGTTCTCCAAAAGGTTATACGGTGTACGAAGTGAACGACGACAACCTTACATGGTATTTCAAAGGAATAAATCAAAGCAAATCAGACCAGTTCAAACTTTATAAAACCGGAAGCGATTCTGATTTCCCCGATTATTTCATTGCCAACGTTTATAATTATGACCCTCAGTGGAAAATACAATGGTATGAAGATGGAGTAATCAAGGGTGAAATGCAGCGATATTGGGGTGAAGATCCGTATGCAGCAGAACTTTATCAGCCCGGAAAAAACAAAAAACATTCCTGGTTAAGTGTAAGTCAGACTTATCATTTGTTCAGAGCCAAACCTGAAAATCCAAGCGCAAAAATACAGATAGAAGTAGTTGACCGGTTTGGAAATAAATATCAAAAAATGTTAGAGTAAAATTTTTAATACAATGAAGAAAATAATTGTACTAATATTCGTGTTTGTGCCAATTTTTATGTTTTCGCAAAAAGAAATAAAACTATACCCGCAAGGTGCATCCGAAGGGATTTTTAGTCCGCAAGCCGAAGTTGCTAATGGAGTAGAGTGGATCACTTTTGTGAGTGAAGCCCGCATGTACATGTATCCTTCACTTTTACAAAATAAAAAAGGGACTTCAGTACTGATTTGTCCGGGTGGTGGATATGGTGGGCTGGCGGCTGAAAAAGAGGGTGCCGAAATTGCCCGTTGGTTTAATAGCATTGGTGTTACTGCCTTTGTGCTTTACTATCGAATGCCTTTCGGAAATCACCGGGTACCTTTGAAAGATGCCAAAGTGGCTATGCACATTATTCGAAAAAATGCAAAAGAGTGGAAACTCAATGAAAACAGAATCGGAATCATCGGTTTTTCGGCAGGCGGACATCTGGCTGCTACCTTGGGAACACATTTTGATAGAGAAAACAAACCGTATTTCATGGCATTGATATATCCTGTAATTTCCTTTCGACCGGCGTTTTTTCCGGGCGGAACGTGTGGAAATTTGTTGGGAGAAAATCCGGCTGAAGATTTAATCAGTTACTATTCCAATGAATTACATATTACCAGACATACTCCACCCACTTTTCTGGTGCATGCCCTCAATGATGATGTGGTGGAACCTTTTCATAGTCAGGCATTTGCCGATATATTGAACTTGAAAAAAGTAAATCACAAATTTATTCTGTACAATCAGGGCGGTCATGGATTTGGTATGAGACCTCAAAATGTAGATGCTGACAATTGGCATAATGAATTTAAGGAATGGCTGAAAAACGGGAAATTTATATAATACTGAAAAATAATTAACTATGAAACATTTAAAAACAACATTCATTTTTATCGCATTACTGCTAAGTATTTCTGCTTTTTCACAATCTAAAAAAGATTACAAACTTGTATGGCAGGATAATTTCAATGGAACAACCATTGATTCCACTGCATGGACTCACGAAGTGGCAAAACCCGGTTGGGTTAATAACGAAAAACAACGTTACACGAATGGTGAAAATGTGGTGCAAAAAGGAGGAAAGTTGATTCTCACAGCCCGATATGAGAACAATGAATATACTTCATCGCGAATGATTACCAGAAATAAACGAATTTTTACTCATGGTTTTTTCGAAATCAAAGCCAAACTGCCTCCCGGAACAGGCACCTGGCCTGCACTGTGGATGTTGGGTAATGATATTGAAGAAGTGGGATGGCCTGCCTGCGGCGAATTAGACATCATGGAACATGTAGGACGTGAACCCGGCGTTGTGTTTTCTTCTATCCACAATTCTTCCGGTCACGGCGCTACTCCGTACAGTGGAAAAGTCAAAATTAAACGCCCTTACGATAAATTTCATATCTATGCGATGGAATGGACACCGGAATATATTACTTTCTTTGTTGATGGACGTAAAATCTATCATTATCAACCGGAGTCAAAAAATCCGGAGAACTGGCCTTTTGACAAACCGGCTTATTTTATCTTCAATATTGCAATTGGAGGTAATCTGGGAGGTGAAATCGATAATTCAATTTTCCCTACTACCATGACTGTAGATTGGGTAAAAGTATTTCAGAAAAAATGAAATACGAAATTACAGAATAAAACGACCTGATATTTGCTCTCAATCAAAGGATTAATTATCCGTATCAATTTTGTTTGATATTTTGAGTATTTTAAATGTTTTGTTCTGCATTTGATATTCGGATATACGGTTATTCATAGTTACTTTTGAAAGAAAAATCATCGGTATTCATCGGGTTTTATAGTGGGGATTGTGGGGATTGTGGGGAAATTACGCAAATACTGAATGTTGCCATATTATTTTTTTAATTTTAGTGAGTGTGTGTTTCGGTGCGTATTATGGTAAAAACAGACATATTTCGGACATAAAATCATGTCAGATTTTTTAGTTAAAAATGGCTTGAAATGCTTTTTAGTAAGGGTTTTGGAGGGTGAGCCTTTTTGGAGACTCGAACCCCGGACCTATTCATTTAGTAACAATGGCTGGATTTATAGGTTTACCCCCACCAACAGAAACTATAGATGATGTATAATAAACGAAGACACAACTTATTATATAAGTAATGGCAGGCTATGTGTTTAATTTTAAGTTTTGTAACCCAATTAAATCGCATAGAGGTTTAACAGTGATGTGCCACGCAATCTCTCTCTACTCATAAAATTTACCGTTAAAAAACCCACATCTCTCTCTTCAATTTTCCACTAATTTGTTTTCATGATCAGTTTTCAAATAAAACGCTCTCCCTCCCGGGTCAGCGTTTATTTTTTCATTTTATTTTGAAAAAACCTCATAAATAATGAATATTTCTTTATTTGCGTCAGAAGTTGTCAACCTTGTGTTATATTTTTTTTAAATTGACTTTCAGGGGGCAATCAAGTGCAAATATTATGCTTTAAACAGACAATTTAGTTACCTTTTAAAATTGGTTTGTTAAAGTAAATTTGTAGATTTGTGGGAA
>ERZ1645189.151-NODE-151-length-16850-cov-6.028759_pt1 | contig 16850 bp, 13 predicted proteins | sample MGYA00575350_ERZ1645189 | MGnify/ENA primary metagenome ERZ1645189 (study PRJEB40845, sample SAMN11283421) | freshwater sediment metagenome | isolation source: river sediment | host: Sediment | place: India: Jajmau, Kanpur | collected 2015-12-17 ...
TCAGACTTTTCTGCATCTCTTCGGCTGCCTTGCGGGCGGCTCCGGGAGGGCCGAGCTTTTCCTGAATCTCCCGGTAATTGTTCACCATTCCGTTGCGGTATTTTTCAGCGTAAAGGAGTCTGTTCAGCTCTTTGCGAATATTTTCTACCGTGAAAAGGTCACCAATCAACTCTTTCACTACTTCTTTTCTGGCAATCAGATTCACCAGCGACACAAAGTTGACTTTGATGAATATCTTTTTCAGCGGCATGGCGAGCGCAGGAAAAGCCACTTTATATACCACCACTTGCGGGGTTCCTATCAGCGCCGTTTCGAGCGTGGCCGTACCGGAATTGACCACGGCGGCGCGGGCGTGGGTGAGTAGTTCGTAGGTTTGATTGAAGACTATGTTTATATCTGTTTTTGTGATAAATGTACGGTAAAAATCCGATTCGATACCCGGCGCGCCGCTAACCACCACCTGATGATTCGAGTGTTTTTTTACCGCTTCGAGCATCATGGGTAGACAACCCGCAATTTCCTGCCTCCGGCTGCCGGGCAAAAGTGCAATTACAGGCAGTTCAGAGAGCTTGTTCAGCCGGCAAAATTCAGCAAAAGTCTGTTTTTGGTTGGGGCGGCTGGCTATGCTATCCACACTCGGATTGCCCACGTAGGTCACTTCGTAATCGTGTTTTTTGTAAAATTCGGTTTCGAAAGGGAGAATCGTGAACATCCGGTCCACGTATTTTTTTATCGCCTTGATGCGAAACTCTTTCCAGGCCCAGATTTTAGGCGATATGTAGTAGTAAACCGGGATATTCAGCGTTTCCTTCGCAAATTTTGCTATCCGGAGGTTGAAAGAAGGGTAGTCCACCAGAATAAGTACATCAGGGCGAAAACGTCCGATAGCTTGCTTACATTCATTCAAATTGTTCAGTACTTTCCGGGCATTTTTCAGTACAGCTACAAAACCCATAAATGCCATTTCGCGATAATGTTTCACCATCGTTCCGCCTTGAGCAGTCATCAAATCACCGCCTAAAAAGCAAAATTCCGCATCCGGATCCATTTTTTTGAGTTCGCACATGAGGTTGGAAGCGTGCAAATCTCCGGAAGCTTCGCCCGCAATGAGGAAGTAGCGAAGCCCGCTGGATTTCCCGGAAGAAGCCCCTCCACCTTCCGAAGATGCCCCCACACCCCCCGAAGGGGGGATTTGTGCATTTTTGCCGGTATGTTGTTTTTTACTCATAACTCATTACTCATAACTCAACAGGGGCCTTACATCATAAACATCGCAGTCACCAGGTAGGGTAGTGCGCCTGTCATCATTCCAATTCCCAATTTGAAATTATCCTGTTTGTAAAAAATAAAAACCCCGATGAGATTCGGCATAATGCTGAGCAGCAAAAGTTTACCCAACATCACCCCTGGAAAAAGTTGTTTGATGATTTCGAAAAAGCTTAAATCGGCAGGATAAAACCGGCTCAGATAAATCCACAGAAACAGCACGGGCAATAAAATACCGGGAATAAATCCGAAGATAAACCGATTGAAGCGTTGCATTTTTCTGTTAATAAGTTATTGAAAATCAAATCAATCGGACAGCGGGTATGAAACAGGAACAGTCTGCTCCAGCTCCCAGTTTCTCACTGTCTGAATGCACTGAAATGCAGTAAGGTCGATGGTAGATGGTACGATGGATATGAATCCGTTTGCGAGCGCCCATTCATCGGTGTCCTGCGCTTCGGGCTCGAAATTCTGGTAATATCCGGTGAGCCAAAAGTAAGCTTTGCCATTCGGGTCTGTTTTCATGGCAAATTCTTTCATCCACTGGCCGTGACATTGACGTGCTACCCGAATTCCCCCGATTTTTCCGACCGGTGCATTCACGTTGAGGCAAACACTCTGCGGTAATCCGTTTTTCAGCGTTTCGGAGGCTATTCTGAGGATGTGCGGCTCGAATTCGGTAAAATCGGCATCGGGAGAATGATCGCAGAGCGAGAATCCGATGGAGGGCACTCCGTGCTCGCATCCCTCGAAGGCTGCTCCCATGGTGCCCGAATAAATAACGTTGATGGCAGCATTGGAACCGTGATTGATGCCTGCCACCACCAGGTCGGGTTTTCGTTCGGCAAGTTCATCGAACGCCAACTTCACACAGTCGGTAGGTGTACCTGTGCATGAATACCGCGTTAAACCCTTTTTTTTCTCTATTTCTTTGAAACGAATAGGAACGTTAACGGTAATGGCACTGGATTGACCGGAACGGGGTCCGTCGGGTGCCACCACTATTACGTCGCCAAGCTGCATCATCAGACGCGTCAGAACCAGTATTCCGGAAGCATTGATGCCGTCATCGTTTGTAACTAATATATAAGGACGCATGTTGTTACGTTAGTTTTTTAGCTTTCAGCAGTCAGCTGATTGATTGTATATTTTTTTTTTAATACATGACAAAAAATAATAGAATCTTAAAAATACACATTGAGTTGAACTTTTAACAACGAATGAGACGAATAACACGAATTTATTCGTGCAATTAGTGAAATTCGTAATTTTATTCTTTTAATTATTTCAATACTTATATTGTTGATAATCATAATTGTAAAGCTATTTCTTTAATTTTTGTCACGTACTAAGTATTTTTTTATATATTTTTTTTTCTCAAAACTCAAAACTCAAAACTCCAAACTCCGAACTCTCCGATAGTTATCGGGACAGAACTCAAAAATAGCGTTTAATTTTCCACACCGTACTTCCGGTAAAAACAGTGCAGAGCAACACGAAATAAGCCATATCCCTGCTGTCAATCACTCCACGGCTGATGGATTTGTAATGTGCATGAATGCCAAGATTTTCGATAAATTGACGTTGAATTCCGCTGCTGAAAAAACCGGACAGTACATCAAATCCGTAATAGAAAAAGAAACACAGCACCAGGGCAGTGATAAAAGCCGTAATCTGATTGTTGCTCAACGACGATGAAAACGTTCCGATGGCCGCATAAACGGCAGCCAGGAAAAATAATCCGATGAACGAACCCCAAAACTGCCCTGAATCCACATTACCTGCCGGCTGAGCCAAATACGACACCGAAGCGTAATATATAAGCGTCGGCAAAAGAGCCAATAATACCAGTACTAATCCGGCAAAATATTTTCCGAGTACTATCTGCCAGCCTGTCAGCGGTTTAGTAAGCAGCAACTCCCAGGTTCCGCTCTGTTTCTCTTCGGCAAAAAACCGCATACAGACAGCCGGTACAAGAAAAAGGAAAAGCCAGGGAGCGAGGTAGAAAAGTCCGTCGACATTGGCGTAGCCGCTGTCGGGTATGTTGAAAGAACCGGGTATAACCCAGAGAAACAACCCCGTGAGCAATAAAAAAATCCCGATTACGATGTAACCGGTTGCACTACTGAAAAAGGAGCGAAATTCTTTTTTGAAAATGGAAATCATTTGTACAATTGCTGCTAATTTGCTGTCAAAGATAGCAAAAATTTAACGAGTTATCAAACCTTTGCGCATTTTGCACAGTCATTAGGTTTAAAAAGAAGAAACATCCATAGATTTTATCCATGAATGTTTCCTGTTTTCTCAATGATACAAAAGCGCGACTAAAAAAATCTTTTTAGCGAAACGCCAAACATCAAAAATTCCGGTAACGACAGCATTTCAGCGCTAACTCCCAATGCGTATTTATCGCAAATTTGGTATTGATAAGTAAGATTAACCGTATTATCAATACCGAAATATCTTTCCGTATCCATAGCTACTTTTTTGCTATCATTTTCAAAATACTGCATTACTTTTAGCCCGTCGGAAACTCCTAACGAACCTCCTAACATAAGTTGATGTTTTTTTTGCTTCAACAAAAAGTGCAGAAGGTTCACTTTGGCATTTACCATCAGCGAAAAATACTGCTTCCCATATAAGTCATTCGCATTGTAAGTCGAAAGGATATTCCCATTATCAATATGTACGCTCGCATTCGATTTTTTAAAAGGCAAGTTGGATGAATGTGAAAAACCTACGCCTGCTTCCACAAAGGATATTTTTCTTCCTACTTCAAGTTTCAAATAACGGGCATTGCCAAAGTCGTTGCCAATAACGCCTTGAAGATAATTATTCAACATATCCTGAGAATATGTTTTAGGCATAAAAGCAAAAAATATTATGCTATAAAATAATAATATTTTCTTCATATTTTTTTATTTAAATGTTTGTTGACAAAAGTACGAAAAAACATATAAATACAAATTATATTACATAAAAACTCATCAACATATCAATTATTTAAAAAAATTGAAACGCTATGGAGTCCAAAATCAGCGGAATTTCCTCGTTGTCCACACCGTTGGCATTGAGCAGCTCGCTGTCCTGCCTGAACATGTTGACAAACATATCCCAGTTATTATCAAGCATTTTCAACACGTAGTCATATTTTTCCCTTGCTTCTTTGTTTTTATTCATGCACCAGTCGATATGACCCGCAATCATTCGGTCGTAAGCGGTAACATCTGCTGTGTCAAGCAATATGGATGCGAAATAGCTTGCCTGAGCTATGTTTTTTGCATTGAAAGCCACCCACATGGTGGTACGCAAAACCTTTTGATTCTCAGGATATTCCTTGTAGAGTTTCGAGAGTTCTTTCAGCGCTTCGTCGTATCTTTTCAGTTCTTTCAGGCAATTGACAACCTGCAGTTGCACCGAAAGATTGTTGGGCTTGATGAAGTCGGCATGCCGGTAGGTGCTCAGCGCATTTTCGTTGTCGCCAAGCAGCCGGTAGCATAAGGCTATTTTCCGGTTTGTCCAGAAGTCGTCGGGCTGAATAATGTCCGCTTTTTTATAAGCCTGCAGCGCGAGTGTGAGCTGTGAATTCTGCTGATAGGCATAACCCATTTTCTGGTACAACGATGCCGACGATTCGCCTTCTTTCTCTATTTCCCCGAAAAGCTCGAGCGCCTGAATGTACAGTTTTTTCGAAAAATAATATTCGGCAATGTTTTTCTTGATTTCATCATCCATGGAAAGCATGTCGAACAGATAGGTTTTATGCATGATCAATGAGGTCTGAAACATATCGGCAAAGTCGTTCCGGTGTGTATTCAGCTTGAAAAAGCGGAATAAATCCTGAATGTAATGCTTCGAAATGGTTTTAGCCTGCACATTTGGCGTTATCAGGGCTTCGTCTTTATTCATTTCTTCCATCTGTTCGGCGGCCTGGCTGAAGGATTGTTTCATCATGTTGCGTTGCATGTCGGGCATGCGGAGTATGCTCATGCAGAATGAATAACGGTCGGAGTTGCACATCACGTTTGAATTCACAAAGACGCTGATGAGCGATTTTTCGTCGCTCGTGAAGAGTGGTTTTACAGCCTGATTGTCGGTGTAAAACGGTAAAAACCAGTTGGAAAACTCCTGGAAAAACGGGAATGACTTCAGCATGGAGAAAGTGCTCATGTACACGTCGGCTCCGCTCATTTCCATTTCGGCAAATTCCTGAATTTTGTCCGAAACACCACTGTTTTCAATCATTTCCTGCCAATCCGGATTAATTTCGCCCCATTCGTCCGTGTTTAGCGGATTGATATCGCCCGTTAGTCCCTCATCCATCATGGGGCGGAGTTTCATGAGTTCCGGGAAAATTTCTTCCTGCAGCTTTTTCGAAATCTCTTCAGTTTCGGTGGTTCCGATGATTTGTATGATGATGTTTTGCAGTTTCTCAATCAGTATGTCGTTGTCGGCCAAGAGTATCAGCCGGTTTCTGACGGATGGGAAATAGGGTAGAAACCTGTTGTATTTGGCCAGAATAAAACACAAACCAACCAAAGCTCTCTGCTGGGTGTTAATATCAGCCGAGTTGCAGGCATCGAGGAGCATGAGCAGCTTATTCTCGTTGAAAGTTCGCCAGAGGTTGAGTGTAATGGCCGATACGAGCATGGATTTGGCTACTGAATCGGTGAATTCATCGTCCATTACGCGGTTGTATATTTCCATTATTCCGGCTGAATCGTAGTTGGTTTTAAGCCAGAAGTAATTGAAGAGGTAGCGCACTGCATTTTCAAATTCAGATTCTATCCGATTTTCCTTTTCAATATCACCTGTATTTATTTCGTGCAGTTCGGCCAGTTTTTCTTTCCGGTTTATCCATTCTTTGATGTTAGCGGGGCTTAGTTGCTCTTTGTAGGGAAAGTAGCGTTTCTGTGTAAATTCGAAATTGGTGGAATCGCGAGTGAGCAGCTCGTCGCGCATTTCAGCAGCAGCTGTGAATGTTCTGGCAATCAGCTTGTTGTAAATTGTTTTTCGTTCCGGATCGTTCGCCCCTTCCATGAAGTATTGCAGCAGGTATCTGTAGCTTGTCTGCATATTTTCGATGTTCTGCTCGTGTGCAGCCGACTGAAGTTCGGTGTTCAGCTCGGTAATTTTCTCAAAAGCATTTTTGAGTCTTCCTTCTGTGAGGTATGTAAGGGTTTTTTTGTATGTGCTGTGTATTTCGGTAGGTGTCATCTTTTGTTTTCGTGTGTTATTTTTCGGATGAGAAACGGACTGAAAAACAAAAGATACGTGTTAACCTAACTTGCTTGTTTTCCGGAGTCTTTCTTCATCAATTATTTTCAGTTTCCGTCCGTCCATGGCTATCATTTCGTCGTTCACAAAACTTGCCAGTGTCCGGATGGCATTGGAGGTGGTCATGTTTGAGAGGTTTGCCAGGTCTTCTCTTGAAAGATAAATGCTTATTGTGGCACCGTCTTCCTCCACACCGTAATTTTCTTTCAGAAAGAGCAAAGATTCTGCCAATCTTCCCCTGATGTGTTTTTGTGTCAAATTGACAGTCCGGGCATCCGATTCTGCCAGATCGAATGACATTTCTTCCAGAAACCGGTAGCAAAAAGCATTGTTGTGGCGGAGTATGGAAAGAAAAATTTCTCCGCTGATCATGTACACCGATGATGCCTCAAATGCCGTCACGGTGGTGCTGTTCGGCTCATTGGCTATGATGGCGCGGTATCCGAAGTTTTCGCCCGGTTTGAGCATTCTCACTATCTGCGGGTGATTGCCGAAACCGGTTTTATATACTTTCACCTTGCCGCTTGCCAGCACCATGAGGTGTGTAGGGATGTCGCCTTCCATCTGTATGACTTCATTTTTCCGGTAGTGCTGAACGGTGTACGTGTTTTGTATAAAATTTCTTTCATCGGGAGTCATTACGTCCCAAAAAGAAAAAACATCTTCAATGGGTTTCAACGATGAATTATGTCTTTTGGTCATGGTGCACTCTTTATGTTTGAAAACAATGTTTTACAGCACAAATTTACAACGAAAAATTCACATTACCGACAAATTTATTTAAAAAAGTGACTTGTTCTGTTCCTGAATTTCTTATAATTAACACTTTTTTTTATTCTCGTGGTTGTTTAATTCTAAAATCATTTATTCAATCGGAAAAAATCACTTTAATGATTGATGCATAGTTTGAAAGAAAAATTGTATTTTTGTCGTTGTCACAAAAAAAAAGATTATGAAAAGGACTTTTGTTACCTGGATTGTTCTTTTGGGAATATTCGTTTCGGTAAGTTCGCAGACCGTTGTTGTGGGCGATTCGGCTGAGTTAAGCATGATCACCTGCTCGCCGGGACCGCTTTCCTACGAAAAATTCGGTCATACCGCACTGCGTTATTTCGATCCGGCTACCGGTGTCGATCTGGTGTTCAATTACGGCATTTTTGATTTTGATCAACCCAATTTTTATACCAAATTTATCAAGGGTGAAACGTATTACATGCTTGGCGTTTATAAAACCGGGCAATTTCTGCCGCAGTATGCCGAGCGCAATTCGCAGGTCACAGAGCAGGTGCTCAACCTCACCAAAGCCGAAAAGCAGCAGTTGCTCGATGCGCTTTTTGTGAACTACCTGCCGCAAAACAGAAACTACCTCTACAATTTTGTGTTTGATAATTGTGCCACAAGACCGCGTGATAAGGTGTTGGAGTTGTTCAGAGGCAAGCAGATTCTTTATAATCTTTCGGAAGACAACCGCTCGTTTCGCGAGTGGGTGGCTGCTTATACGGGTGAGAAAAGCTGGCTGATGTTCGGCATTGATTTGCTTTTCGGTAAAGATGCCGACCGGATAGCTACCAAATGGGAAACCATGTTTTTGCCCGAAGTGCTCAGCAAGGAGTTGAGTGAAGTTCAGGTTGTTGATAATGACACTCTTACACGTAATCTGTTCAAAAGCGAATCCATTCTTATCAACAAAATACCCGAAGTTGAATCGGTTAATTATCTGAAACTTCCTATTGTAGCCACCTCATTGCTGCTTCTTATCGGCCTGTTAATTACGTTTTACGAAAATAAAAAGAAAAAGTACTTTAAACTGGTTGACTCTCTGCTGCTTATCATTACCGGTATTGCCGGAATCATTCTGTTTTATCTGATGTTTTTTTCCATTCATCCGCTCGTCAAGTCTAATTTCAATTTGCTTTGGTGTAATCCTCTCAATATTCTGGTGGGTATTATTCTGTGGATCAGGAAGCTGGCGAAAGTTGTCCATGTGATGCAGGGCATCAATATCTTGCTGTTTCTCACAGTCCTGATAGTGGGAGCAGTGGGTTTTCAGATTCTCAATCCGGCGTTTTTACCTCTCATTGTACTTCTGTTGATCAGATCGTTCTGGTGGCTGCACAACAGGCATAAACTGGATTTTACTCACGAAAACCTTTGATCGCTTTCATCACCTGCCACTTTCTATAAATCATACGGAATGATCTGCCAAAGTTCATTCCGTTTTCTTTGAAAATAAAAAGTTGGATCAGGACTCAGTAAGTTGTTGTAAAATAAAAATAGAGTTTATCTCGACTTCTGAGTTAGCAAACAGACGCTTAAAGCAGCATTTTGCTTTACTGAATTAAGCACGGTCAAAACCGTTCCCGAAGAATCTCAGCGATTTTATTGATATAATTCATTTTTGTAAATGTGAAAAATGTAGTTTATAAATGCATTTACATCCATCCGGTTGAATACACGAATCAATTTTTTACAGTATATTTACGGCAAAAACATCGTTATGAGTTTAATTGCAGCCTCAGTACTTCCGGTTATCATCCTGATGATATTCTTCTATTCCCGCGATAAATTTGAGAAGGAACCGCCCAAAACGTTGCTCAAAGCATTTTCAGGAGGAGTTCTTTCGGCTTTTTTAGCCGTTATTCTGGCTGTGAGTATGTCATTTCCTTTGCCCGAAACTTCTTCGGCCGGATATGCCGCATTTATACAGTCATTTTGGGAAGCTGCTGTTCCGGAGGAAATAAGCAAGTTTGCGCTGCTCTATCTTTTTATCTGGCGCGATAAGAATTTCAATGAATATTACGATGGTATTCTCTATGCCGTTTTTGTTTCGCTGGGTTTTGCCTGCGTGGAGAATTTCCTGTATCTTATGGAACACGGCATGAGTATAGCCATGTCACGAGCCTTGCTGGCAGTTCCGCTGCATGCTTTGTGCGGGGTGATTATGGGCTATTATTTTTCACTGGCTCGGTTCACCGGCCGGAAAATTTCCAATTTATTGAAAGCAGTTTTGCTGGCCATTCTGGCTCACGGCGTGTATGATTTTATCCTGTTTTTTCTCCAGCCTTACGTTGAACTGAGTCCGGCAGTCGGACTTCTGTCCACAGTGCTTGTATTCGGATTTGTTGGTCTGCTTTGGAAAATTTCGCTGGGGAAAATCAGGAATCATGTGAACAATTCTGTGTTCAGGTACAATAAACCGGATGAACTGGTTTGAAACAAAAAAAAAGGATGCGCGGGAGCATCCTTTTTTTTCAGAATAATGTCAGATCAGAATATTTTATCAATTTCCTTCGTATTATTTACCGGAATAATTGTAAAACTATATGAAATATCTGTATTTTTCGGTACAATCCGATACTGCTCAAGCGGCAATTCTCCCCAGCTGTTGTTGCCACCCACGCCCTGCATGCGGTAGTCGATAAATAAATCTACTTTGTCCGATGGTTTGTAGGCATTGATATGTTTATTCACCGGAGCTGTGCCTACGGGTGCATCGTTGTTCCAGTCATCACCATTGGAGATGGTTTCGAGCAGGTAGTTCGATACGTTGAATTCAAAATTTTTGTCAGAAGCAAAGAGCAAACCGGCGCCTGATTTCTGTGTCAGCGCAAGCCAGCGGGTATCTACGTGATGGCCGTTTTCCTGTGCGAATACATATTTTGCTGCCATGTCAATGATTGGCGATTTATATCTGTCAACGAACATGGAAGTTTTGCGGTCGGCATAGTTTTCCAGTGGTCCGCGTCCGTAGTATTCAGCATTCACCACGCTTCCGGGCAGCTGCATTCGCATTCCCACGCGGAAAATAAGCGGAAGCTGGTTGCGTGTGGCATCGAAATGGTTGTCGACAGATATTTTGCCGTTTTCATTGATTGTGTATTTCACTTTCCATGTAGCATTTACCCCGGGATATTCGTAAGTCAGCGTAATGGCGGTTGCATTGTCAGCAGTCACTTCGTGGCTGAAATTCACAGCTTTTGGTTGGGCATAGCTGGCATCTTTCCAGGCTTTGAGTTTGCGGGGAAGCTGAGCGCCGTAATCATTGTCGAGCGGTGCGCGTGCAAAAAACGGACGAAGTCCGAATCCATCGCTGATGTATTCTGTGCCTTTAAATTTATATGAAGTCATGATGCCCGAAGATTTGTCAAAAGCAGCTTCAAAGTTGCTTCCGCTTACTTTCACGTAAGTGGCGTTGTCGTCCAGTTTTACCGGTTTTTTGTTGTTTGTGATTTGCATTTTCGGATATTCGTTCACAATGAACTGATCCTTAGCCACCAACCAGCCGGCAGGAATTGCCTGAGTAGCTTTATTTTGTTTTACAAAGAACTGAATGGTGGTTTGCTGGCCGTCTTTGAAAAGCCCTGCAATACCCGGAATTTTTACCGTTTTGGTTTCCTGAGGTTCAGCCTGTACGTTGATTTTTCCGGTTTTCAGCGTTTTTCCGTTTGATTTTATTTCATACGAAATGTCGTACTGACTCAAATCAACAAAGAAATTTTCGTTGTAGATATCCACGCTTTCTTTTTTGTAATCAAAATTTTTGAACCATACATTTTGATACACTTTGGCCATTTCGAGTGTTTGTGGTTTCAGGCTGCGGTCGGGCAGAACCATTCCGTTGCAGCAGAAATCGCCTGAAGATGGTGTTCCTTTCGGACCAAAATCGCCTCCGAAAGCCCAGAATTTTACGCCATCCTTATCGGTTTGTGCAAGCCCCTGATCTACCCAGTCCCAGATGCAACCACCCTGAAGCAGTGGATATTTTCGGATAACGTCCCAGTATTCGGTAAAATTACCCAGGCTATTGCCCATGGCATGAGCATATTCACAGAGAATGAGCGGGCGGTTTGAAGCCGGATTTTGAGCATATCGTTCTATTTCGTCCGGGCGGTCGTACATGGGGCAGAAAATATCGGTATTCCACTCCAGCCCTGCCCGTTCATATTGTACGGGGCGTGAGGTGTCGCGGTTTTTTATCCAGCGGTAAGTTTCGTACATGTTGTAGCCGTTGCCGCTTTCGTTGCCCAGCGACCAGGTCACTACGCAAGCATGGTTTTTATCCCGTTCCACCATTCCTGTGGTACGATTCAGATGGTCTTCGAGGAAAAGAGGATTATTACCCAGCGTACCACCCACATGAAGACCATATCCCATTCCGTGGGCTTCAATGTTGGCTTCGTCGATTACATAAATACCGTATTCATCGGCCAGTTTGTAGAATAATTCCGGCTGTGGATAGTGACAGGTGCGGGCTGTATTTACGTTGTATTTTTTGAAAAGTTCGAAATCTTTCCGCATCAGTTCTTCCGATACATAGTGTCCGGTAAATTCGTTATGCTCATGAATATTCACCCCTTTTACCAGTACCGGTTTCCCGTTGATCATGAATTGCTTGTTCTTGATTTCGGCTGTTCGGAATCCGATTTTAACAGCTGTTGCTTCCAGCACTTTTCCGTTGTTGTCTTTCAATTCGATAACCAGGGAATAAAGATCGGGCGATTCTGCCGACCATTTCTTTACTCCGGGTATGTTTTTTTCGTTAAAACTGAATTCCGATACACTCTTTTCAGCTGTTAATGTTTTGGAATCTTTGGCTATTGACTTGCCAGTGGCATCTGCTATTTCATAGTTAAGTGTAAATGTTGTGGGCTTATTGTTGCTGTTTTTTACCTGAACATCCAGGTTGAAAACTCCGTTTTCGTAGTTTTTATCCAGCAATGGTTTTGCAAAAAAATCGGCAATGTGCATTTTGGGGCGTGTGTACACATACACATCGCGCTCAATGCCGCTCAGACGCCAGAAGTCCTGACATTCCAGGTAAGAGGCACTGCTCCAGCGGTATGTTTGAAGCGCAATCACGTTTTTGCCGGCTTTGGCTATGGTCGATATATCAAAGCGGGCCGGGAGTTTGCTGTCTTTGCTCATTCCCAGAAACTGGCCGTTCAGATAGAAATACGTGGCACCCTTCACAGCGTCGAAACTCAGGATAATATCTTCAGTGAGCCATTCTTTGGGAATGTCAAATTCTTTTCGGTAGGTTCCGGTAGGATTGAAAGCTTCGGGTACCAGAGGCGGATTGGGTCTGTCCCAAAACGGGGCATGTCCCGGTGAGGTAAATTCATACGTGGTATTTACGTAGATGGGATAACCGAATCCCTGAACTTCCCAGTTGCCCGGAACTTTTATATCTTTCCAGGCATCGGCATTGAAATCCGGACCGGAAAAATTGTCTTTTGGCCGGTCGTTGAACTGTTCGGTGTAATGAAATTTCCACGTACCGTTTAATAACAGAAAATTACTCCCTTTGGTGTCGGTGCCAGCTTTCTGCGCATCGGCAGCATTGGTGAACGAAAAGAAACTGCTTCGCGGTTCCAGCTTGTTGATTTGAAGTAACTTCGGATTGGTAATTTCTTTGTAGCGGTTTTCTTGTTGCTGAGCTGATGTGTACTGACAGGCAAGCAACGCCAAAGCCAGCAGGATGGATTGATTTTTCATAGATTGCAGTGTTTTTTTAGATGTGATTATTTGCACTACAAAGATATAAAAATCCCCTGAATAACCCTTGATGAAGGTCGGAAAAGATTAAAATCTGTTACTGTTTTCAGTTTGGGTGTGTTTTGTCAGTCAACTATCGCCCGGGTAAGTTCTTCGAGCGTGAATCCTGCAAACCAGTTGTTGAATTCAATTTTCGAAAGAGCCTCATGTATAGCTTCGGGAGTATATTTTACGCCTTTCAGTGCATTTTCCACTTCCGTAAGGTCGCTGTTGTTGCCGAAAAAGGTTCCGAAAAAGCGGATTTGTGTGATTGCTGAATGTTCCACATTGGCAAAAACCTGAATTTTTCCGGGTGCAAAGCGTGTCTCGCGCCGGATGTCGAATTTTGGAGAGTATCCGTAGTTCCATTCCCAGGTGCCGAATTTCGAGGCGCGGAGTTCTTCGATTTCAGCCAGTTCCGCGTCAGAAAACCGGTATTCGCTCATCTCCGGGAATTTTGATTTCATGTGTGCGAGCAGTTTGTCCGAAAATTCATTCACCGAAATTTTTTCGGGCAGATTGGGCAGGATGTTGTCCACCACGCTGCGTACCGATTTGGTCGATTTTGAGTCAATTTTATCTTTCGGAGCTTCCAGGGCTTTGGTAAGCACGCTCAGATCGGTGTCAAACAGCAGACATCCGTGGTGCATCACGCGCCCTTTGATGTATGCCTGTGCATTACCGCATATTTTTTTTCCATTGATAACCAGGTCGTTGCGGCCGGTGAATTCGGCAGTCACGCCCAGCTCGGCAAGCGTATCGATGACCGGTTGCGAAAAGGTTTTGAAATCAAAATCCACTCCTTTGTTTTCGTTCGAAATGATGGTATAGTTCAGGTTGTTCAGGTCGTGATACACGGCTCCGCCGCCCGTTATACGCCTTACAACGTGTATGCCGTGTTCTTTCACATATTCCGGATTGATTTCTTCGATGGTGTTCTGGTGTTTTCCCACGATGATAGCCGGCTCGTTGATCCAGAGAATGAAAATCTTGTCGTGATGCAATAGCTTTTTAAAGCAATATTCTTCAAGAGCGATGTTATAATCGGGTTTGTTGGATTGGTTGACGATGTAAATCATTTTCCGAATGTTTGATGATGTAGTTATTGTTTCTTTAATGAACAGTTATTATTTCAAAATCTCTTTCAGACTATCTTCGAAGACAGAAATTGATTTGAGCCTGATTGTTTTTTTCAGTCAAATTGATTCTTTCTTTCTGTAAAAAAGTCATGTATGTTTTTTTCTGAACAAAAAAACGGTTAACTCCGATTGCTTCCACGCAGTAAAATCACCAGCAAAAAGAAAAACACAATGCCCACAGCCACCCAAAACCAAAGTTGAGTATAGAACAGACTGGTTTCTTCCATTGCAGTTGCTGATACGTCGGAAGCAGAGGCTGCCACCGATGCGAGAAGTCCGTGTAATATCAGAAGAATTTTTGTAACACGATTCATGGTAAATTTGTCGATGAATGATAATCCATAAACAAGTAAAATGCTGAAAAGTTTTTTCGGGGAAGCGCTAAAAGTTTAAAATTCGAAGGTTTTCATATCCTCAGCCAGAAACGTATTTTCGAAAATGTCTTTCGCCTGGTTCAGCAAAACGTTTTTGTTGGCATATCTGGCCGAAAAATGGCCGATGATGAGTTTTTTCACATTTGCTTTGCTGGCTATGGTGGCAGCCTGGCGGGCTGTGGAATGCATGGTTTGCCGTGCCCGCAAGGCTTCGTCTTCGGCAAATGTAGCTTCGTGATACAGGCAGTCAACACCTTCAATAACAGAAATTATTTTCTCGGAATAGGCTGTATCTGAGCAATATGCGTACCGGATAGGTGGAGTGGGAGGTGTGGTGAAAACATCGTTTGGAATGATTTCACCTTCATCGGTTACAAAATCATCGCCCTGTTTTATTTTCAGAATCCGGCTCACCGGAACGCCGTAAAAATCAATCATATCCCTTTTGATGTGCCGTTCGCCGGTTTTTTCCTCAAACAGAAATCCGCAAGCAGGTACGCGGTGCTTCAGCGGGATGGTGGTTACCCTGACAGAACGGTCGTCGTAAATTGTTTCGCTTTCAGCCGGATTGAACGGATGGAAAATGACCTGAAACGGCGAACCATCGGCAAAATACCTGAGGTGAGGTGTGAGAAGTGCTTCCAGATCGGGGTGAGCGTGGATGTGCAGATCGGCAGTACGGTGGAGCATCCCGAATGTGGTGATGAGCCCCATCAATCCGAATACATGATCGCCATGCAGGTGTGAAATGAAAATATGACCCAGCCGGTTAGTTTTGAGTCCCATTTGCCGGAGTCGGATCTGAGTGCCTTCGCCGCAGTCAATCATAAACTGCTTATTGCGCATTTCGACCATCTGCGACGATGGAAAATTGTTTTTGGTAGGCAACGCAGAACCCGAACCGATGATGTGGAGCAGTCCGCGCTGACCTCCGGAACTTTCATCTTGGAAATCAGAAGTTTTATTTTGCGGGTATAAAACCATTGAATATTATGTTACAACACGACTGCGTTAGAAAGTTTCAGAAATGTCGTTTTGGATTTTTGGAGTATCAATCCTTGTTTTTACTTTCAGCTGGAAGTCGCGCCCCAGGTATTTTTCGCGTACTATCGGATTGGCGGCAAGTTCTTCCGAAGTACCCTGAAACATGATTTTTCCTTCGAAAAGCATGTAAGCCCGGTCGGTAATGCTGAGCGTTTCGTCCACATTGTGGTCGGTTATCAGGATTCCGATGTTTTTATCTTTCAGCCGCCACACGATGTCCTGAATATCCTGTACGGCAATGGGGTCAACGCCGGCAAAGGGTTCGTCGAGCATGATGAATTTTGGCTCTATGGCCAGGCAGCGGGCTATTTCGGTGCGGCGGCGCTCACCTCCCGAAAGGCGGTCGCCAATGTTTTTACGCACATGTCCGAGGTTGAATTCGGTAATGAGCGTTTCGAGTTTTTCTTTCTGATAAGCTTTGCTGAATTTCGTCATCTGGAGTATGGAACTGATGTTGTCTTCCACCGTCATTTTTCTGAAAACAGATGCCTCTTGAGCCAGGTATCCGATGCCTTTCTGGGCGCGCCGAAAAACAGGAAATTTGGTGATGTCTTCTTCGTTCAGATATATTTTGCCCGAGTTCGGTGTCACAAGCCCGGTAGCCATGTAGAAGGTGGTGGTTTTTCCGGCACCGTTTGGTCCGAGCAAACCTACTATTTCACCTTGCTTTACGTGGATGGATACGTTGTTCACAACCGTACGTTTTCCATATTTTTTATACAGATGTTCGGTACGAAGCACCATAGAAGTAACTTCGGGCACACTGCTTATATCGGTATCTTCCAGTATCTGATGAGTAGCTGTTTCTTCTTCAAATGTATCAAAAGTGGTATTTTCTGTCAGGACGATTGCTGATTTATCTTCTTCCATAGCTCATTCTTTATTTTGGAGCAACAAAAGTACAAAATTCTGAATGAATTGACACAGACAGCCAGCTCTTTATTTGATTTTTTAAGAATAAAAGCAGCAATGAGAGTTGTGAAGTTGAAATTTTAGCTTGTTATGTGTTTGTAGGTACAATAAAATCAGTCACACTCACGTTACCCACCTTATAGGCTCATCAACCGCTTGAAAGCTCCTGCCTGACATTCGGTTTATTTATGTAATTGAACTTTCGCATGTTCATATTAGTTTATAAATCAAAAGATTAAGAATATATAGTATCTGATAGTCAGATAGATATACATTTTTTCAGGAACAGGGGCTTCCGCCCCTT
>ERZ1645189.153-NODE-153-length-16751-cov-5.913572_pt1 | contig 16751 bp, 12 predicted proteins | sample MGYA00575350_ERZ1645189 | MGnify/ENA primary metagenome ERZ1645189 (study PRJEB40845, sample SAMN11283421) | freshwater sediment metagenome | isolation source: river sediment | host: Sediment | place: India: Jajmau, Kanpur | collected 2015-12-17 ...
ATAGTGAAAAATATCTTCGATATTTTTAAACTATTGTTATCGAAATTAAATAAAACAGCACAAAAAATCAATAAAATAAGACTATTGTTCTCTATGTTTTAAAAGTCGAGACGAGTTCAGCAAAAATACCGGTTGATACGTTAAAACTAATCCGTTTGATTTTCCACCTGTTTATCTTATATTTTTATATTGCAAAAATGCTTTCTGAAAGAAATAAAATTTCTATTTTTGTAAGACTTTCAAAAAAAAATCGACGCTATGAAAAAACTCATTTACACTTACCTTTTTGCCGTACTGATAGCTTTATTCGGCTGTACGGGCACAAAAAAAAATCTTCCGCGCGTAGCCATAGCCGGAATTGCCATCGAAAGCAGCACATTCTCTCCTGCCGTAACCGACGAAGCTGCGTTTCCACTTCGCGTGGGCGACAGTATTTTTTCGTACTACAATTTCTTTGTACCCGATTCGGGAGTAGTGCAGCGAGCCGAATGGCTTCCTACACTGCGTACTCACGCCATGCCCGGAGGCATAGTGAAGCGGGATGTTTACGAAAAACTGGTAAATCAGACTCTTGAAATGCTTAAAAAATCGCTTCCGCTGGATGGATTGTTCTTTGACATTCACGGTGCCATGAGCGTGCAGGATTTGGAAGATCCGGAGGGAGATTTCATTGTACGTATCCGCGAAGTGATTGGAAATGAAGTGCTTATTTCCACAAGCATGGATTTACACGGCAGTGTATCGCCCCGCCTGGCTGAGAACTCGGATCTGATTACCTGCTACCGCCTTGCTCCGCACGAGGATGCCATGATTTCGAAGAAAAGAGCTTTGACCAATCTGCTGGACCGGCTGGAAAACGGCAAAGGAAAACCGGCTTTCAAAGCCATTATCCCTGTTCCGATACTGCTGCCGGGCGAAAAAACAAGTACCCGGATAGAACCCGCAAAAAGCCTTTATGAACTTATTCCTACTGTAATTGATGGAGAAAAAGTAATAGATGCCGCTATCTGGATGTCGTATCCATGGGCTGACGAGCCCCGAAATCATGCGGTAGTGATGGCTTACGGCGACGATAAAGAAGCGGTGGGTAAAGCAGCTGAGAAACTTGCCAACCATTTTTGGAATGTACGAGATCAGTTTGAGTTTGTGGCTCCTACCGCGTATCTGCCCGAATGTATCGAAAAAGCGCTGGCCAGTACTAAAAAGCCTTTTATAATCAGCGATATGGGCGATAATCCGACTGCCGGTGGTGCCGGAGATGTGACCTGGACGTTGACAGAACTGCTTAAACGACCTGAATTTAAGTCAGAAAACGGGAAAACGGTTATTTATGCATCTATTCCCGATTCCGGATTTGTAAAAAAAGCTGTTGCAATCGGAGTCGGAGGAAAAATTGATGCCACAGCAGGTGCCCGGGTGGATAACCGTTATGCACCACCTGTGCGTATTGCAGGCACTATTACTGCCATTGTAAACGATGAAAAAGACGGAAACACTGTGGTTGTAGTGAAAACAGGGAGCGTCTCTGTAATCGTTACCAAAAAACGGAAGGCTTATCATTATGAAAGTTACTTCACACAGGCAGGGCTGAATCCGCGTGAAACAGACATACTGGTAGTTAAAATAGGCTATCTGGTGCCTGAACTGTATGATATGCGTGGCGATTGGATTATGGCACTCACTCCGGGAGGTGTGGACCAGGATTTGACACGGATTCCCTACAAAAATATCCGGCGGCCTATGTACCCGCTGGATAAAGATATGGCTCAGCCGGATTTGAATGCTGAATTTGTTCCGCTTGCCGGCAAGTCGAAAAAATAAAATAAAGCACTACTGATATAAAAAAAATGGCGGAAAATCCAAACCGGGAGATCCGCCATATTTTTTTCATTATTTTGAATATCAGTTTTTTACCCAATGCTGAGTCCGCCCTATAACTCCTCTTTTATCCAGTGAACCACGCACTTTGAGTTTTCCGGTATTTGTATCCAGACTCACGTTGCATTTATACACTTTTCCATTGGCCGGATCTATTATAGTACCACCCGTAAGGGTTCCGTCTTTCTCTACCATATTGTTTAGTACGGTCATGCCAAGTACGGGTTTATCCTTGTTTTCACCTTCACATTCGGTACATTTTTTATTGGGTTCCTTGAAAAGTTTTTCAACTTTACCATAATATTTTCCATTTGAAGCTTTAAATATATTCACTATTGATTTTTCGCTTCCGTCTTTATCGTCAATTGTTTTCCATTTTCCAACAATTTTATCCACCTGTGCCGATGCCGATACAGCTAAAAACATAAGCACAAATACCGAAAAGAGTGTTTTTTTCATTTTAATTCGTTTTTTTTAGTTTATATTATCAGAATGACGAGTGCAAATATAGTCTGCAAATGAGAATTTCCTTTTTTATACTCAAAAAAATAAGAACTTTTAAGAAAAAAAATCAGCAGATTCAATGGTTGGAATCTGCTGATTTTTTTTTGGAAGAACTCCGGTTACTTTTTCAGTAATTTTTCCCACTCTTCCTGCTTAAATCCTACCAATACAGTTTCACCCGAAAGCAGAATGGGGCGTTTGACGAACATGCCATCCGAAGCGAGCATCCGAAGCAGTTCATCTTCGGCAAGAGATTTTACCTTTTCCTTCATATTGTGTTCTTTGTAGAGCAACCCACTGGTATTAAACCACTTACTCACAGGGAGTCCGCTTTTTTCTTTCCAGAGTTGAAGTTCTTCGAAACCCGGATTTTCCTCTTTAATGTGCCGGTAATTGTATTTTATACCATTTTCCTTCAGCCAGTTTTCGGCTTTACGGCAAGTGCCGCATGTTGGGTAACACAAGATTGTAATCATCGTTGAATTTTTATTTGAAGGCTCTGAAAATATCGTTTCCGATGGCATAAACAAAGAGCAGCATCAGCAATGTCATACCAATCATTTGCGCTACTTCCATGAACTTATCGCTCGGTTTGCGTCCGGTAATCATTTCGTAAATGAGAAAAACGATGTAACCGCCGTCCAGCCCGGGGATTGGCAGAATGTTCATAAACGCCAGGATGATGGAAATGAGTGCCGTAAGCTCCCAGAAGCTGAGCCAGTCCCATGTGGCAGGGAATAGCTGACCGAGCGCCCCGAAGCTGCCGATGGATTTCACGCCTTCTTTGGTGAATACGAGTTTGAATTGTTTCACATAGCCCACGAGTTTTTGCACACCAATGCCTATGCCGGCGGGAATGGCTTCGAAAAATCCGTATTCAACCCTTTCGGTTTTCAAAAAATTACGCCAGCCTACTCCCAGTTTGCCGTCGGCACCCATCGTAAGAGTCGTTCTGTAAAGGGTTCCCTGCCGGTAGTAATCAAAAGAAATCTTTTTTCCTTTGTTCTCTGAAAATTCTCTGATTACCTCCTGCTGCATGTTGATAAGCTTTCCGTTGACTGCTACAAGGCTGTCGCCTTTCATCAGGGCTGCTTTGGAGGCGAGTGATCCGGTCACTACGGTATCAATGACAAAGGGCATCCGGTAAGTCATCACCCCTTTTTCGGATGCGAGTGCTTTCTGGGTCAGATTTTCGGGGATTTCAATTGTAACAGGCGTTCCGCTGCGATCCACAGTAACCGTGGTGGCATGGTCAATCAATATCATTTCGATGGCATCCGAGAGTTCGAGTGGTTTTTTGCCGTCGATGGCTGTTATTTTATCACCATCCCGAAAACCCGCATCAATCATTGTTTGAGAGAAACTCAGTCCGTTAGTGGCATTTTCAAGCGGAATGTATTCGCGCCCCCAGGTGAAGAGAATAACCGAATAGATAAAAAGCGCCAATACAAAATTGACCAACACGCCGCCTGAAATGATAAAAAGTCGTTTCCAAACTGGTTGTGTACGAAATTCCCAGGGTTTTGGTTCCTGAGTAAGCTGGGTTTTATCCATGGATTCATCTATCATTCCGGCAATTTTGCAGTATCCTCCGAGTGGAAGCCATCCGATGCCCCATTCGGTGGTTTCGGGATAGCGGCGCCAGTCGCCTTCGGGCAATTCGCTTTCGGGTACAGGTTCCATTACATGGTTTTTACCATTCATTAAGGGTTCGCCATTTGAGTCGAGTTTAATCCTTTCGTTTGGCAGTACATTCTGTGCAAAAAAGCGGATGTTCCATTTCCCGAGAATCTTTTTGGCTCTGATTAGTGAGATTTTCGGATTGAAGAACACGTAAAATTTCTCCACCCTTACTTTAAAAATTCTGGCAAAAGCAAAGTGACCCAATTCATGCAGCACTACTAAAATTGATAAACTCAGAATGAGTTGCGCCGCGCGTATTAAAAATGTTTCCATCTATTTTATTTTCTTTTTTTACTGTTTTCTTTTTTTTTAAAAAATATAATCAACTAACAATCAAGGTATTTTTGATTATTATTTTACATCTGGTTTATTTCCTTTTCTGTTATCTGCCGGGCTTCATCGTCGGTGAGCACATAGTCGTCGTAAGTTGGTTTTTTGATGAATGTGGTTTTCTGCATCACATTTTCAATAATATCACTCATTTGCAGAAATCCGATTCTGTTTTTCAGAAATGCAGCTACCACTATTTCGTTGGCGGCATTCAGGATACAGGGCATGTTTCCTCCGTTTTCCATCGCGCGGTAGGCCAGAGCAAGATTTCGGAACCTTTGCTGGTCGGGTTTTTCGAAAGTAAGCATCGGATACTTCATGAAATCCACCCTCGGAAATTCAGTTGGCAGTCGTTCCGGATAGGTGAAGGCATACTGAATGGGGAGCTTCATATCGGGCATGCCGAGTTGTGCCTTGATAGAGCTGTCGGCAAATTGCACCATGGAATGAATGATGGATTGCGGATGCACTACCACATCGATTTGATCCGGTTTCAGACCGAAAAGCCATTTGGCTTCAATTACTTCAAAGCCTTTGTTCATCATGCTTGCCGAATCAATTGTAATTTTTGCACCCATATCCCAGTTGGGGTGTTTGAGAGCCTGGGCCGACGTTACGTACCGGAGTTCTTCCAGGGTTTTCGTCCTGAAAGGTCCGCCCGATGCTGTAAGTATGATTTTCTCAACGGAATTGTCGCCTTCGCCTGCCAGACACTGGAATATCGCAGAATGTTCGGAATCAACAGGCAGAATCGGTGTTTTGTGTTTCAGCGCAAGCTCGTTGATGATTTCTCCGGCTACTACCAGGGTTTCCTTGTTGGCCAGCGCAATGGTTTTTCCGGCTTTTATGGCGTTGATGGTGGGTTTCAAACCGGCATATCCCACCATGGCGGTGAGTACCAGATCGATTGGTTCCATTTCTACCAACTGAGCAATAGCCTCTTTTCCGGCAAAAACTTTGACAGGCAAATCAGCAACTGCCTGCCTGAGTTGCAGATAATGACTTTCATTGGCAATGGCAACCACTTCGGGCTGAAATTCAACGGCCTGCTTTATGAGCATTTCGAGATTGTTGTTGGCTGTAAGCGCAAACACCTCAAACCGATCGGGATTAGAGCGCACCACATCCAACGCCTGCGTTCCGATAGAACCGGTGGAGCCCAGAATGGCAATATTTTTCTTTCTGTCAGCCAATTTTTTTATTTAATTTGCTCTATTTCTGAATAAATAATCCGATACTTTCCATTTAATACATTCACGATTAAAACCTGAACGTAATAACATCCTGCGGATTCACGGGAGTTCCCTTTTTCCACAATTCAAAATAAAAATGCTTGTTGGTCCCTACGTTTTCATCACTTCCGGTAATGGCAATGCTCTGACCTGCTTTAACGTAATCGCCAACATTTTTGAGCAACCGGGTGTTGTTTTTATAGATGGATAAATAATCGTTGTCGTGTTGCAGGTGAATAACCCATTGGTTGTCAAATGTATAACCGGCATATACCACCCTTCCTTCCAGTACACTTTTTACCGTTTCCTGAGGTGAGGTAATAATTGAAATTCCGAATTTCTCCTCTTTCGGATTAAACGTTGAAGCCACCACTCCCTCTACAGGCCGAAAGAAAACAAACACTTTTTTATCAGATTCTATCGTATTAATGGATCCGAGGTTGTATTTTTCGGTTTCTTCATACTGCTTTACAAACTCCGATTCTCTTTTGGACTTTTCCATCAGTACGGTTGCACGCTCTCTGATGGTAACTGAATCGAGTGATTTTACACTATCAACCGATGTGGTTTCAGAAATGTGATTTTTTAGTACCTGATAGTACGAGCCCATTAACTGCAACTGATTCTCCAGCGAATCAACACGAATAGATTGTTGAACGATAACTGCCCGATTACCGGAGTCTTCAAATCCGGGCAGATAATGCCTCAGCGGAGTTGCAAAAATGATGAGAGTGAGGAAAATAAATGTGAGCAGAAAAAAACCGGTCACAAACAATACAACACTAATGCGTGATAAGCGGGTGTACCAGGTTTCTTCGAGCGTATTTTCGTTCACAATGGAGATACGATACTTAAACCGCATCTTTTCCATAAACTCAGCAAATATGTGTTTCAGCTGTTTTTTCATGCATCTGTTCAGTACAAAAATGCCCGCAAAGTTAGCTATTTTTAAGAAAATGAACAAAACATAAATATATAAGTATCCTTTATTTCGTTAATTATTTAAAATTCAGAAGATTATCCTAAGCATCCCGTTTGCATGTTTATTCATTCATAAGATATCATGATTTGAATCTTTCGTTCCTTTGATTAAATTAATACAACTACTATCTTAAAAAAACAACACCAAGCAGTATAAAATGGTGATTATTATCTGATAAAAAAACTGATCTGAACCTTCATTGTGTTATTTAACATCCAGGTATTCATTTCGCCGGAATGAATAAAACAGCTCCATTTTATACTTTTTAAGTTGAAAAATGAATATAAATGCACCTCAATTCAAAGAAAATGTGTAATTTTGCAAAACTTTTTTGATGTGCAAATCATTTCTTTCAGACATATCATTTTCATTATCACACCCATATGTACAACAAGCCATTACAATTAATTCTCGAAGACGGTACAGTATTCGAAGGGAAATCTTTTGGTTACGAAGCACCTGCAGCCGGCGAAGTGGTTTTCAGCACAGGAATGGTCGGCTATACCGAAAGCCTTTCCGACCCTTCTTACCTTGGTCAGATTTTAACTCTTACTTATCCACTCATCGGGAATTACGGAGTTCCGAAAGAGGAAGTTCAAAACGGTATTTCTGCTTTTTTTGAGTCGGAAAAAATACAGGCAAGCGGTCTGATCGTTTCCGACTTTTCATTTGAATACAGCCATTGGAATGCTGTAAAAAGCCTGAGTGACTGGCTGAAAGAAAACAAGGTTCCGGCCGTTTACGGCATCGACACGCGTGAACTGACCAAACTGGTCAGAGAAAAAGGAACAATGCTCGGAAAACTGGTTTTCCCGGATCAGCCGGACATCCCGTTTGTCAATCCCGATGACGAGAATCAGGTGGCAAAGGCAAGCTGCAAAGAAGTAATCACCTATGGAAATGGCAATAATAAAGTTGTTCTGGTGGATTGCGGGGTGAAAAACAACATCATCCGCTGTCTGCTGAAACGTGATACAACGGTGATAAGAGTACCCTGGGATTACGATTTCAATACAATTGAATACGATGGATTGTTTATTTCAAACGGGCCGGGCGATCCGGCATACTGTGATATCACTGTGGACAATATCCGCAAATCAATGGAAACCAACAAACCCATCTTCGGCATATGTATGGGTAACCAATTGCTTTCACTGGCCGGGGGAGCCAAAACTTACAAACTGAAGTACGGACATCGCAGCTGCAATCAGCCAGTACAACTGATAGGTTCACAGCGGGCATTCGTCACATCACAAAATCATGGTTTTGCGGTGGATAACAATACGTTAGGCTCCGACTGGGAACCGCTTTTTGTAAATCTGAACGACGGCACCAACGAAGGTATCCGACACAAAACCAAACCCTGGTTCTCCTGCCAGTTTCATCCCGAAGCATCTGCCGGACCAACGGATACGGAGTTTCTTTTTGATGTGTTTAGCCTCCTCCTAACCTCCTCCAAAGGAGGAGGAAAAAGTACTGCGATTAATGTTAACACTGTCATTCAAGAATATTTAACCTCATCTGATTTTTCTTCAAAAGGAAAAAAAAGTGACACTCCCGAAAACGCAACAAACTCTATTTCGCCCGGGTTCTCTCCCCTTTGGGGAGAATCAGTGAGAGGCCAGGTGCGTAAAGTACTTCTGCTTGGCTCCGGAGCTCTCAAAATTGGCGAAGCCGGCGAATTTGACTATTCCGGATCGCAGGCACTGAAAGCACTGAAAGAAGAAGGCATTGAAACCGTATTGATCAATCCGAACATCGCTACCGTGCAGACTTCCGAAGGCATTGCCGATAAGGTTTATTTTTTACCGGTTACACCAGATTTTGTTGAAAAAGTGATTGAAAAAGAACGTCCTGACAGCATTTTTCTGTCGTTTGGCGGTCAGACGGCTCTGAATTGCGGTGTGGCATTATTCAAAAATAAAATACTTGAGAAATACAACGTACGCGTACTCGGTACACCGGTACAATCCATTATTGATACCGAAGACCGCGAGATTTTCAATCAAAAGCTCGCTGAAATAGGAGTAAAATACATTCAAAGTGAAGCGGTTACCTCTACGGAAGAGGCTTTACGTGCAGCCAACGAACTCGGTTATCCGGTAATAGTCCGGGCAGCCTATGCCCTGGGCGGCCTCGGAAGCGGCTTTTGCGACAACGATGACGAACTGAGAACGCTTGCCACGAAGGCTTTCAATTATTCACCACAGGTTCTGGTCGAAAAATCGCTGAAAGGCTGGAAAGAAATTGAATACGAAGTGGTACGCGACCGTTACGACAACTGTATCACGGTTTGTAACATGGAAAACTTCGATCCGCTGGGCATTCATACCGGCGAAAGTATAGTAGTAGCACCATCACAGACACTTTCCAACAGCGAATACTACAAACTCCGTGAAATAGCTATACGTATTGTCAGACACATTGGCATTGTAGGCGAGTGTAATGTACAATATGCCTTCGATCCGTTTTCTGAAGACTACCGCGTTATCGAAGTAAATGCCCGGCTTAGCCGCTCATCAGCGCTGGCATCCAAAGCCACCGGATATCCGCTGGCTTTTGTGGCAGCCAAACTTGGACTGGGTTACGGACTTCCCGAATTAAAAAATTCGGTAACAAAAGAAACTTCCGCGTTTTTCGAACCGGCACTTGATTACATCGTATGCAAAATACCGCGCTGGGATCTGGCAAAATTTCATGGGGTAAGCCGCGAAATAGGTTCTTCGATGAAATCGGTGGGCGAAATCATGTCTATCGGACGAAGTTTTGAAGAAGCTTTTCAAAAAGGACTTCGGATGATACAGCAGGGCATGCACGGATTTGTCGGAAATAAAGAATTGTACACCAGCGAACTCGACAATGAACTGAGTACACCTACCGATAAACGTGTTTTCTATCTTTCGCAGGCATTCGAGCAGGGCTATACAGTGAACAGGATTTACGATCTGACAAAAATTGACCGCTGGTTTCTATACAAACTTAAAAACATCATTGACACAGCGCACCTGATTGAGAAATGTGCGGACAAAGAACATCTGCCCACAGCACTGTTCTCCAAAGCAAAAAAAATCGGATTTTCGGATTATCAGATTGAAAAACTGATTTACAAAAAACCAATGCCGAAAGACACCATACGCAACGAACGCATCAAACGGGGAATTGTGCCTGTGGTTAAGCAGATTGATACACTCGCAGCTGAATATCCGGCTCAGACCAATTATTTGTACCTGACTTACAATGGAGTAGCCAATGACACCCCCACTAATTCCCCAAAAGGGGGAGAATTAGTGCGGACGATGCATCATGAAACTCAAAACATCAACAACTCACCTCTTACATCCCCTCCTTTGGAGGGGCTTGGGGAGGCTGTTTCAGCCATTGTGCTTGGCTCGGGTGCTTACCGCATCGGTTCGTCGGTGGAATTCGACTGGTGTTCGGTGAACGCTCTGAATACCATTCGCAAGGAAGGTTTGCGGTCGGTGATGATTAATTACAATCCCGAAACGGTGTCGACCGATTACGATATGTGCGACAGCCTGTATTTCGATGAACTAAGTTACGAACGTGTACTGGACATTATAGAACTGGAAAATCCGAAAGGAGTGATTGTTTCAACCGGCGGACAAATTCCTAATAATCTGGCAGTACGATTGAGCCAATCCGGAGTAAACATTCTCGGAACTCAGGCTGCTGACATCGATAATGCTGAAGATCGCCATAAATTTTCGTCGATGCTTGATCGGCTGGGCATCGACCAACCCAGGTGGAAAGAACTGAGCACGCTGGAAGATATTCATCAGTTTGTGGATGAAGTCGGATTTCCGTTACTGGTGCGTCCTTCGTATGTGCTTTCGGGTGCAGCAATGAATGTTTGTTCGAACAGAAGCGAGCTTGAACGATTTCTCACACTGGCTACAGAAGTGTCAAAAGAGCATCCGGTGGTGGTTTCTGAATTTATCGAAGGAGCCAAGGAGATTGAAATTGACGCTGTTGCACAAAACGGAGAATTGGTGGTTTACGCTATTTCCGAACATGTGGAATACGCCGGAGTTCATTCCGGAGATGCCACTATACAGTTTCCTCCGCAGAAAATCTACACACAGACAGTACGGCGTATCAAGAAAATTGCCCGCGAAATAGCCAGAGAACTTCATATATTCGGACCCTTTAATATCCAGTTTTTAGCTAAAGACAACGATATTAAGGTAATAGAATGCAACCTGAGGGCTTCCCGTTCATTCCCGTTTGTTTCCAAGGTTTTGAAAATCAATTTCATTGAGCTGGCTACACAGGTAATGCTCGGTTATGAGGTAAAAAAACCGGAGAAATCTGCTTTCGATCTGGACTATGTAGGTATTAAGGCTTCACAGTTCTCGTTCACCCGCCTGCAGAAAGCAGATCCGGTGTTGGGTGTGGATATGGCTTCTACTGGCGAAGTGGGTTGCATCGGAACTCATTTTGATGATGCATTGCTCACCGCCATGCTATCGGTGGGTTATCGCATTCCGGAGAAAAATATTGTTGTTTCATCCGGAAGCGCCAAATCGAAGGTGGATCTGCTGGATGCCTGTCGCCTGCTGGTACTACACGGGTATAATTTGTTTGCCACGGGTGGTACTCAGAAATTTCTGGAAGAAAACGGTGTAAATAGTACATATGTGGGCTGGCCCGACGAAGAAGGCGATTTGAAGGTAACAGATATTATAGCAAACAAAAATGTAGATTTGGTAATCAATATTCCTAAAAATCTGACGGAACGGGAATTGACAAACGGATATAAAATCCGCCGGGGGGCAATAGATTTCAATATTCCACTCATTACCAATGCCCGTTTGGCAAGTGCATTTATTAAAGCTTTCTGTAAACTGAAGAAAGAAGATATTGAAATTAAGCATTGGGGAGAATACTAAAAGCCCCACCAAACTTCCCCGAAAGGGAGGTTTTTGATGCAAAGAAACAAAATTACTGCTATTTTGACCGCTGTATTATTCCTCCCCTTTGGGGAGGCCAGGTGAGACCGCTGCCTTCACAAAATTCACAAATAGTGGATGCGGATGTATAACTGTGCTGCTATATTCGGGATGAAACTGTACACCTATATACCACTTATGACTGGTTAACTCAATGATTTCCACAAGATCCAGTGTATCGTTGCGTCCGCTGCAGGTCATTCCTGCTTTTTCAAATTCATCTTTGTAAGCATTGTTGAATTCATACCTGTGCCGGTGGCGTTCGCTGATTTCAGATTTATTATATATTTCATATACCTTGCTCCCTTTTTTCAGTTCACATTTGTAGGCTCCCAGTCTCATGCTTCCTCCCATATTCAGGATATGCTTCTGAGCCTCCATGATATCTACAATCTTGTGTGAAGTGGCCGGTTCTATTTCGGTGCTGTTGGCGTCGGTGTATCCGAGCACATTCCGGGCAAATTCAATACACATGGTCTGCATGCCCATACAAATACCAAAACATGGAATATTACGTTCACGGGTGTACTTCAGTGCAGCAAATTTTCCTTCCATACCACGCTGACCAAATCCGGGTGCAACAACTATCCCATCGAGTCCGGTTAGTTTCTGAGGTGCATTTTTATCAGTCAGGTCATCAGAGAGGATGAGTTTCAGCTCAAGTTTTTTATCGTTGTATGCGCTTGCATGCTTCAACGATTCAATGATTGACATGTATGCATCCGGCAATTGTACGTATTTTCCTACAAGCCCGATTTTTACTGTCTGTGTTGCATTTTCGAGTTTTTCAACGAACAAAATCCACTCACGCATGTCGGCTTCGGGCGTTTTTTTCAGGTCGAAGTCCATCTTAGTAAGTACTACATCGTCCAGTTTCTCCCGGTGCATATTGAGCGGTACTCGGTAAATGGTTGAGGCGTCTATGGATTGAAGAACGGCATGAGGCTCTACGTTGCAAAACAAGGCTATTTTTCTGCGCAAATCTGTCGGAATATCGTGTTCGGTTCTCAGGATCAAAATATCGGGTTGAACTCCCTGTTCCTGCAGCAGTTTTACAGAATGTTGCGTAGGCTTCGATTTCAGTTCGCCGGCAGCTGCTATGAAAGGCACATAAGTGAGATGAATGATCAGGCAGTCTTTACCCAACTCCCATTTGAGCTGGCGAACGCTTTCGATGTACGGCAAACTTTCGATATCGCCTACGGTTCCGCCAATTTCGGTGATTACAAAATCAAAACCTTTGTCACTGAATGACTTAATGTTTCGTTTTATTTCGTCGGTAATGTGCGGAATAATCTGAACCGTTTTACCAAGATAATCGCCCCGGCGCTCCTTGTTGATTACCTCCTGATATATACGCCCGGTGGTGATGTTGTTTTCACGATGCGTTTCCACCCCCAGAAATCGCTCGTAATGACCCAAATCCAGATCTGTTTCCTGCCCGTCGACGGTAACGTAACATTCACCATGCTCGTAAGGATTAAGTGTTCCGGGATCAATGTTGATGTATGGATCCAGTTTCTGAATAGTTACCCTGAAACCGCGAGATTGAAGCAGTTTTCCGAGCGAAGCTGCAATAATTCCTTTACCAAGAGATGAAACAACTCCACCTGTTACGAAAATGTATTTGGTAGTATCCATTTTTTTCGTTGCTATGTTTAATCTACAAAAATATAAAATAAGCCAGGATTTATTTTCTTTGTTTTTATTTTTTTGGTTTACTTATTACTAAATCTTACAATTTATATTATATTGAATGTATTTTCTGAAATATTTTTACCTGAAAACAACAAATAGTTTCTAACCGGTTTTTTTGCATTAAAATGACGACTCAGTATAAATTTGAAAAACACGAAAAAAAACAGTAAATTTGACATGTTAAATTTTACAAAAAAACATTCTCCGGAAATATGAAAAAAATCGGATTAATTACCGACACCCACGGGCTGCTTGACGAGCGTATTTACAAACATTTTGAAGAAGTGGACGAGATTTGGCATGCCGGCGACTGGGGTACAATGGACGTGGTAAATAAGCTGCGCGCTTTCAAACCGGTACGGGGTGTTTTCGGGAATGTGGACGGGCAGGATATCCGTATGACTTTCCCGAAACACAACAGGTTCAGATGCGAGGAAGTAGAAGTGTGGCTCACCCACATCGGCGGTTACCCGGGTAAATATGATGCAGAAGTAAAACAGGAAATTTACAAAAACCCACCGGCACTTTTCGTATGCGGTCATTCACACATACTGCGGGTGATGTACGACGAAACTCTCCACATGCTCTACATCAATTCCGGTTCGGCCGGAAAATACGGATTTCATCAGGTACAGACACTTATCCGGTTCGAAATTGAGGGAGATAAAATCCAGAATCTGGAAGTAATTGAGTTAAACCCCTAAATCCCTTTACTTCGATTACGCTCAGTAATGAATGGGACTTAAAACTGAGATTTTTTTGAATTTTTCTTGCATTTTCCCCAAAAACAACTAAAAAAGCCTCCCCATGGGGTCCCGATAGCTATCGGGATGGAGGGGCCGCTTATTTCACTCCGTGCATGAGCTTCTGCAACCATTTGGATAGTCCGAAGAGAATAATCGCTGCTACGGCAGAAATTACCACAAAAATCATAAAAAAATCGAACAGGTTTGAAATTTCGACTCCGAAAAACATCCTGGATTTGCCTGCCTCAGGATATAATGTACTCAGCGCACCGGCAAATTTATTGGCCGTAGCCATCGAGAGGTACCACACACCCATCAGTAACGATGCAAAACGCACCGGTGCGAGTTTATTTACCATGGAAAGTCCGATGGGCGAAAGACAAAGTTCGCCCATGGTGTGGATAAAATAAAGTCCGGTAAGCCAGAGTACGCTCACTTTCATACCCGGTTCAATGCCACGCACCCCAAAAGCGATAAGCAGATAACCCATCGAAAGCAGGAAAAGCCCTATCGCTTGCTTCACAGGCGATGCCGGTTCCATGTCTTTCTGACCAAGTTTTACCCAGAGTTTGGCAAAAACAGGAGCCAAAATCACCACAAAAACCGCATTAAACGACTGAAACCAACTCGCTGGCATCGTCCATCCAAGGATGTTCCGATTGGTTTGCTCTTCGGCAAAATAGGTAAGCGAAATACCGGCCTGCTCAAACGCCGACCAGAAGAAAATCACGAAAAAAGCAATGATGTAAATTACTCCGATGCGCTCACGTTCGATCTTCGAAAGCGATTTATCGGCAATAACAAATGCCGGAACAACGATACACATGGCATAAATGAACGAACCAATCACATCGTAATCAGACGTAAACAGCAACAAAGCAAACAATCCGACAGCGCCCAGAATCCAGAATCCGATTTCCCTGAAAGTGAATTTCACAACCGGTTTAGTTTCATTCTCCAGCGTGTGTTTCTTTCCTGCAGGCACTACTCCAAGCGGCTTCCCGTCCGGGCCGATCAGGTATTTCTCTTTCTGCATCACATAGATAAGCAGACAGAGCACCGAAACCACAGCGGCAGCCAGAAATCCCCATTTAAAATCGGCCGGATTACCCGTATCGCCTAAATATCCACACACCAGCGGAGAAATAAATGCCCCGAGATTGACTCCCATGTAGAAAATGGTATAAGCCGAATCGAGCCTGCGGTCACCGGGTTCATACAGCTGTCCGACAAAGGTGGAAACATTCGGTTTGAAAAAACCATTGCCAAAAATCAATGCTCCCAATCCAATGTACATCAGCCATTTGGCTAATTCCACCTGCTGAAAATTGAGCGCACTTAAAAACATAAAAAGCTGTCCGACCACCATCAACAAGGCTCCCCAAAACATCGAACGACGCATGCCCCAGTATTTATCGGCCACATATCCGCCAATAAGCGGCGTGAGATATACCAAACCCGTATAATTGCCGTAAATAACCGACGAAAGCTCTTTGTCCATAGCCAGCGCCTTGATCATATACAGTACAAATAATGCCCGCATGCCGTAGTAACCGAAACGCTCGGCAATGGCAACGGTATAGATAAAATAGAGTCCTTTCGGATGTTTTTGAGTGATAGATTGTGACATTCGGTACTATTTACGAATTAATAATTTACAATTTACGATTGGGAAGTGAGTATTTTTCAAAATTCAATAGTTTTTTCTAATTTCCACACTCACACTTTTCACATCACCTCCGAGCGGCGGATTGAGTTTGGACAAGCGTAAATTCAGGTGTAATATTTGAGGAAAATTTTCAATTAAAGCATCGAAAATGCGCCTTGCTGCGTGTTCAATCAGGTTGGAAGGAATTTCCATCTCATGTTTCACCACATCATACACTTCCTGATAATTCAGCGTATCCTCCAGTTTGTCTGAAATTTCGGCTTTCTCAGTATTCAATTCCAGGATCAGATTTACTAAAAACGTATTTCCATCCCTTTTTTCAAAATCCAGACAACCGTGGTAGGCGTGGAATTTCATGTTTTGTAAAGTAATTGTTGACATATCTGCCCCTAACCCCTAAAGGGGAATTATTTCTTATAGAAATTATATATTAACCAGCCCAAAACTCCCCCTTTATGGGGTTGGGGGGCACTTACTTCATCACATAATGCGCCAGCACTTTCTGCACTTCGTACACATCCACCGAGCGCGTGAAGTTTTTCCGGATACTTGGATGCTGTTCGCTCGAAATCCATATTTTCAGTTCTGCCTCCAGGTCAAATGTCCCTGCAGACTCGATGCTGAAACGGGAGATACTCTTGTAAGGTACGGAGAAATACTCCAGTTTATTTCCCGTAACTCCCTGTACATCAATCATTATCATACGTTTATTGGTAAAGATAAATGTATCGCGGATCAATTTGAAACCCAGTTCGATCACTTCGCTTTCAATCAACAGTTTACTGTACTCTTTTTCCAGTTTTTCTCTGTCAATGGATCCGGCATTGCCCATAAGTGCTGAAAATATTCCCATTTTATAGTTAATTGGTTAATTGGTTTATTAGTTTATTAGTTTATTAGTTAACTAGTTGACATCAAATTGGCACATTAGCATATTGGCACATTAGCACATTTTTCCTCACATCAACCCTTTATCTAAAAAGTGACCAATAAGCTCCATCGTATCTTCTTCATTTTCCTTCCTCGGTGTATGAGCCGCATCCGGAATTACCTTTGCAA
>ERZ1645189.154-NODE-154-length-16750-cov-4.888410_pt1 | contig 16750 bp, 14 predicted proteins | sample MGYA00575350_ERZ1645189 | MGnify/ENA primary metagenome ERZ1645189 (study PRJEB40845, sample SAMN11283421) | freshwater sediment metagenome | isolation source: river sediment | host: Sediment | place: India: Jajmau, Kanpur | collected 2015-12-17 ...
CCGATAGTTTCGTTACGATCGTCAATTGAGGCGCGAATATCGGCATTATTTAGAATATCTACAACTTTTTTAGCATAATCGTTGTATTTTTCACTTACAGGAAGGATGACTGCCTGCTCCGGAGAGAGCCACAGCGGGAACTTTCCGCCTGTATGTTCAATAAGCACGGCAACAAATCTCTCCATTGAACCAAATGGTGCGCGGTGAATCATGACCGGACGGTGTCTCTTGTCATCTGCCCCCACATATTCAAGTTCAAACCTCTCAGGAAGGTTGTAGTCTACCTGGATTGTACCAAGCTGCCACTTTCTTCCGATAGCATCCCTTACCATGAAATCCAGCTTGGGACCATAGAAGGCTGCCTCTCCGTACTCCACAACGGTCTTAAGACCCTTCTCTGCAGATGCCTCAATAATTGCTGCCTCTGCCTTGTTCCAGTTTTCGTCAGAACCAATGTACTTCTCTCTGTTATCCGGATCCCTCAGAGATATCTGAGCAGTGTAATCCTTGAAATCCAGGGTTTTGAAAATGTAAAGTACAATATCGATAACTTTTATGAACTCCTCTTTAATCTGGTCCGGGCGGCAGAAGATGTGAGCATCATCCTGGGTAAATCCTCTTACACGGGTAAGACCATGAAGCTCCCCGCTCTGCTCATATCTGTAAACTGTACCAAACTCTGCCAGACGAAGCGGCATATCTTTGTATGAACGAGGCTTGGTCTTGTATATTTCACAGTGGTGAGGACAGTTCATAGGTTTTAGAAGAAACTCCTCTCCCTCCTGTGGTGTATGTATAGGCTGAAACGAATCTTTTCCGTATTTGGCGTAGTGACCTGAAGTCACATAGAGCTCTTTCTGTCCAATGTGCGGAGTAATAACAGGCAGGTAGCCATGTTTTTTCTGAACTGCCTTAAGGAAGTTCTCAAGTCTCTCCCTGAGCATTGCTCCCTTTGGAAGCCACAAAGGAAGGCCCTGACCCACTCTCTGAGAGAATGCAAACAGTTCCAGCTCTTTTCCAAGCTTTCTGTGGTCGCGCTTTTTGGCCTCTTCGAGCATAACAAGATACTCATCCAGCAGTTTCTTCTGAGGGAAGGTTACTCCATAGATACGGGTAAGCATCTTGTTGTTCTCATTGCCCCTCCAGTATGCACCAGCAATGGATGTCAGCTTGACAGCCTTAATAACCGATGTGTCTGCAAGGTGAGGTCCGCGGCAAAGGTCAGTAAACGAGCCGTTGGTATAGAATGAAATGGTACCGTCCTCAAGGTCTTTTATAAGTTCGCATTTGTACTCATCGCCCTTCTCTGTGTAGGTCTTCATTGCCTCTTCCTTGCTCACCTCCCTGCGCACAAAGTGCTGCTTCTCTCTTGCGAGTTCAAGCATTTTATCTTCAATCTTTTTGAGATCTGCCTCTGTAATGTTCTTCTCTCCAAGGTCAACATCGTAATAGAATCCTGTCTCAATAGATGGTCCTATTCCAAATTTAATGCCCGGGTAAAGAAGTTCAAGAGCCTCGGCCATCAGATGGGAAGAAGAGTGCCAGAACGTGCTTTTGGCCTCCTGGTCCTCCCACTTGTGCAGCTTTAATGTTGCATCTTCTGTGATTGGTCTGTTGATTTCGAAAATCTTTGAATTGACTGTAGCAGCAATGATCTCCGATGCTAACCGGGGACTGATGCTGTTTGCAATTTCGAAAGCAGTGGTTCCTTTTGGAAACTGGCGGATACTGCCATCCGGGAATGTAATGTTTATCATAATAGTTGACTGTACGAATAATCCCGCAAATTTAATCAAATTTTTAAAAAGTGTTTAATTTTGGATAGTTATGGAAAATATCTAAATTTGAAATAACTAAATTTAAACCAACTAACTATTATCCAAAACATTATGCAAACAAATAAATGGAGTGTTGCAGCAACTTATGCAATTATGCTTGCTCTGGTAACAATTATTTCTGCTGTTATCCCATCAGTATTTACAGATTTACCGGGATTTGTTGGCATAATCCTGTGGATTGTCAAGTTCTCTCTGAGCATTTACCTGGTTTACTATTTCATTAAAGAGTACAGCAAACCCTTTGAAGTTTTCACATACAAGGATGGTTTCCGTTTTGGAGTCATTCTCTGCTTCCTCTCATCTGTAATAGGATCTGCCTATATGTTTCTTCACTTTGGATTCCTTTTCCCTGATGCTACTGCTGCACAGATGGAGACTGTAATTCAGAACCTGGAGAGTTCAAATCCAGATGCGGCAGAAGGTTTCATGAAGGTTATGCAGCACCTTCCCAAGATAGTTTTCGCCTGGTAACTGGTTTACTACACACTGTTTGGCGTGCTGGTATCTTCAATAGTGGCTAATTACACCAAGAAAGGTGATATTTTTACAGAAAAATAGATAATGGATCTTTCAATAGTCATTGCATTATATAACGAAGAGGAGTCTCTCCCGGAACTTCTGGGATGGATTGACAGGACTCTGGCACCACAAAAACTGATATATGAAGTCATTCTCGTAGATGACGGCAGCACAGACTCTTCATGGGAAATCATAAGGATTGAGGCCGAAAAGTACCCTGCCGTGAGGGGAATCCGCTTTAGCAGAAACTACGGAAAATCTGCAGCTCTCTACACCGGATTTGAGGCTGCTCAGGGCAATGTTGTTATAACAATGGATGCAGACCTCCAGGACAGCCCGGAGGAGATTCCTGAACTGTACAGCATGATTGTCAATGACAAATTTGATCTGGTATCGGGCTGGAAAAAGAGAAGAAAGGACAACAGGCTTGCAAAGAATCTTCCTTCAAAAATCTATAACGCAACCGCCAGACGTGTTACGGGCATTAAACTTCACGACATGAACTGCGGCCTCAAGGCATACAGAAAAGAGGTTGTTAAAAATATTGAGGTTTACGGTGAGATGCACAGATATATCCCATATCTGGCTAAAAATGCCGGCTTCAGAAATATTGGCGAGAAGGCAGTAAAACATCAGGCACGAAAATTCGGAAAGAGCAAATTTGGAATGGACAGATTTGTGAATGGTTTTCTGGATCTTATGACGCTCTGGTTCCTCTCAAAATTCGGGAAGAGACCTATGCACTTTTTTGGAACCTTTGGAACACTTACCTTCCTGATAGGTTTTGGCACATCAGTCTATCTCATTGCAGACAAGCTTATATCACAGGCAAACGGGCTTAAATTCCGTCCGGTAACTGACCAGCCGCTATTCTACGTTTCACTGGTTGCACTTATTATTGGTATGCAGCTCTTTCTTGCAGGATTTCTTGGCGAACTGGTTTCCAGAAACAGTTCCGAGAGAAACCACTATAAAATAAAAGAGCGTCTTCATTAAGACGCTCTTTTCTCAATTTAACGGCTCTGCCACATCTATCTTGGATTTCTGGCAGAGCTGTTGTATTTTTCTACCATCTGGCTGTACTCCTCTTCAGAAATCATTTTACAGGTTCCATTGAAAAGAGCTCCATCCTCAATGAAGATGCGGTTGCACTGAAGTGCACCCTCAAACCGGGCCTTGCTTTTAAAAGCAGCCTGATGACCCGTTACAAGATTCCCCTCCATCTTTCCCCAGACATCTGCGCTTCCGCAGAAAAGATCTCCAATAAACTGTGCATTTTCGCCAATTACCACTTTGCCCCTTGTCTGGATTTTACCCTCAAAGAAACCATCAATTCTTATGTCGCTTGTGGTAACGAGCGTTCCTCTTAACTCGGTACCTCCGGCAATCCGGTTAACCTCATTTATCTGTGGAACTACTTCGTTTTTAGCCATATGTAAAATTTTAAATATGTATTACCTCTCCGTGAGCTGCTGCGGCTGCCTCCATTATTGCCTCGCTCATTGTAGGGTGAGGATGTACTGAATGGATAAAGTCACGGGCCTTAACTCCCAAATTACGTGCCACTACTATTCCTGAAACCATCTCTGTAACGTTTGCTCCTATTAGATGCGCCCCCAGGATTTCATCGCTGTTTGCGTCAACTATCAGTTTTACAAATCCATCCTTATCTCCGGCTGCGGCTGCTTTTCCGGAAGCAGTGAAAGGAAATTTTCCAACCTTGTACTCAATTCCCCTCTCTTTTGCAGCCTTCTCGGTTATACCCACAGAACCAATCTCTGGTGTTGTGTAAGTACAGCCCGGAATATTTGAGTAGTTTACAGGATGCGGATTAAGTCCGGCAATCTGCTCCACACAGTTAATTCCCTCAGCTGAGGCAACGTGTGCAAGTGCCGGTGTGGCAATCACATCTCCAATTGCATAGATACCCTTTACTGTGGTCATATATCCGGCATCTACCTTGATCTTACCTCTTTCTACAGCTATTCCAAGCTCCTCAAGACCCAGGTTTTCGATATTTGCTACAACACCCACGGCAGAAAGGACCTTCTCTGTTTCAATAATCTCCTCTCCCTTTTTGGTCTGAACGGTTAGCTTGCAAAGCTCTCCCGAAGTATCAACATTTTTCACCTGCGAAGAGACCATTACCTTCATTCCCATCTTCCTGAAAGATCTGCTGAGCTGTGCCGAAACCTCTTCGTCCTCAAGAGGAACAATGGCGTCGAGATACTCAATCAAATGCACCTCAGTTCCCAGAGATCTGTAAAAATATGCAAGTTCACTGCCTATGGCTCCTGAGCCTATAACTGCAAGACTTTTGGGCAATGCATCAGGTACAAGTGCCTGTCTGTATGAGATAATTTTCTTTCCGTCTATTGGTGCGAAAGGGAGTGAATTTGCCCTTGCACCCGTTGCAATAATTATATTTTTGGCTTCAACAGAAGTTACAGAGCCATCTGCAGCTGTTACATCTATCTTACCCTCTCCGGCAAGCTTTCCGCTTCCCTGAATAACTGTGATTTTATTCTTTTTAAAAAGATATTCAATCCCCCTGCTCATATTGGCAGATACTCCCCTGCTTCTCTCGACAATTTTTGCAAGGTCGGGTTTTATCTCACCTTCGATTGCAAATCCATAGTCTGCTGAGTGCTGTGCATAGTGGAGTGCCTGTACGCTTTTAAGGAGAGCCTTTGTTGGTATACAGCCCCAGTTGAGGCAGATTCCTCCAAGCTCGCTTCTCTCAATAACTGCAGTATTCATTCCCAGCTGGCTTGCGCGAATAGCTGCCACATAGCCTCCGGGACCAGATCCTATAACTACTAAATCAAACATTTTAAAACATTTAAATTAACACTAACTGTTGGCACCGTGGCAACTTTTGTACTTTTTGCCGCTTCCGCAAGGGCATGGATCATTTCTGCCTACCTTCTTCTCTACATGCACCGGAGCCTGTGTCTTTGGTTCACCTGCAGATGCAGCAAGATCCTGTCTGGAAGTCTGCATCCTGCTCAGGTCTGTTTTTTTCTTCTGCTCCTCTCTTACAGATACAGGTTCCTTCTGAGCCTCCCTGAGCGGAATGTGCGCCTTGAGAAGGAATGCAAGAACATCTCTGCTTATCTTGTCAAGCATTGTTTTGAAGAGCTGGAAGCTTTCAAACTTATAGATAAGAAGAGGATCTTTCTGCTCATATGTTGCGTTCTGTACAGATTGCTTGAGGTCGTCCATCTCCCTGAGGTGCTCTTTCCAGTGCTCATCAATAAGGTGAAGGGTAATGGACTTGTTGAGAGCTCTTCCAAGCTCCCTGCCGTTGCTTTCGTATGCCTTTTTAAGATTAACAACAAGCTGCATGATTTTGTTTCCGTCACTTACTGGAATTGCAATATTTTCATATGTTGCACTCTGAGTTTCGTAAATCTGCTTCATTATTGGCCATGCCTGCTGCACAAGGACATCAATTCTTCTTTCATGAACTGCGTGCAGATTCTTAAGCAGAGCCTCAGTCACCTCATCTGCAGTTCCCTTGTTGTATGTAGTCTCATCAACTCCGGGTTCAATTGAAAGCTGACGGATAACTTCGTACGAGAAACTCTCGTAGTCTGTTCCGCCGTGGTTTGCATTTACAAGAGACTCGCAGTAGTCGTTAATCATATTCTGAACGTCTACATCAATCCTCTCTCCGTAAAGGGCATTCCGCCTTCTTGTATATATAACCTCCCTCTGGGAGTTCATAACATCATCATATTCGAGGAGTCTCTTACGGATACCGAAGTTATTCTCCTCTACCTTGCGCTGTGCACGCTCAATAGATTTGGAGAGCATCGAATGCTGAAGAACCTCTCCCTCCTTAAGACCCATTCTGTCTACAAGTCCTGCGATTCTCTCCGAACCGAAGAGTCTCATAAGGTCGTCCTCCAGTGAAACATAGAAACTTGAAGTTCCCGGGTCTCCCTGACGGCCTGCACGTCCCCTCAGCTGACGGTCAACACGTCTTGAGTCGTGTCTCTCTGTGCCAATGATGGCAAGTCCGCCTGCCTCCTTAACACCTGCACCAAGCTTGATGTCTGTACCACGACCCGCCATGTTTGTTGCTATGGTTACCGCCGATGGCTGACCGGCCTCTGCAACAATCTCGGCTTCGCGGGCATGCTGTTTTGCGTTGAGTACATTATGTTTTATGCCCCTTATCTTGAGCATCCTGCTCAGGAGCTCGGAAACCTCAACCGAAGTGGTACCAACCAGCACCGGACGCCCTGCAGCAGTCAGCTTTACTATCTCATCAATAACTGCGTTGTACTTCTCCCTTTTTGTCTTGTAGATAAGGTCATCCATATCCTTCCTTGAGATAGGACGGTTTGTGGGGATAACCACTACATCAAGTTTATAAATTGACCAGAACTCACCAGCTTCTGTCTCAGCTGTACCTGTCATACCCGAAAGTTTGTGGTACATTCTGAAATAGTTCTGAAGAGTGATGGTTGCGAAGGTCTGGGTAGCAGCCTCCACCTTTACGCTCTCCTTGGCCTCAATTGCCTGATGAAGACCGTCTGAATAACGCCTTCCCTCAAGTATACGGCCTGTCTGCTCGTCTACAATCTTTATCTTGTTGTCCATCACAACATACTCAACATCCTTCTCGAACATTGTGTATGCCTTGAGGAGCTGGTTTACGGTATGTACACGCTCGCTCTTGATTGCATAGTCTGCCAGAAGCGCATCTTTGGCTGCCAGTTTCTCCTCCGGAGCAATCTCTCTCTTTTCGAGTTCAGAAATTTCTGATCCTATGTCCGGCAGGATAAAGAACTTATTATCACTGAGACTTTTCGAGATTAGTTCGTGTCCCTTGTCTGTAAGCTCCACCGACTTCTGCTTCTCTTCAATAACAAAGAAGAGTTCATCGGTAATGATGTGCATCTGCTTGTTATTGTCCTGCATGTAGTAGTTCTCGGTTTTGGTGAGAATCTGCTTCATGCCCGCCTCGCTCAGATATTTGATAAGCGGATTGTATTTTGGCAATCCCTTATGTGCTCTGAGGAGGAGCTTTCCGCCTTCGGTCTCGTCTCCGTCGGCAATTTTCTTTTTAGCCTCATTAAGGAGCTGAGTAACCAGATTTCTCTGTGCACTGTAGATTCTCTCCACAAAAGGCTTGTATTCATTAAACTGCTGGTCGTCTCCTTTTGGAACCGGACCTGAGATAATGAGAGGAGTTCTTGCGTCATCGACGAGAACAGAGTCAACCTCGTCAACTATTGCAAAGTGGTGTTTTCTCTGAACCAGATCTTCCTGGTTGATTGCCATATTGTCGCGCAGATAGTCAAAACCAAACTCGTTGTTTGTTCCGAATGTGATATCTGCCCTGTATGCATTTTTTCTGGACTCAGAATTTGGTTCGTGTTTGTCAATACAGTCAACTCTCAGACCGTGGAACTGATAGAGCGGACCCATCCACTCCGAGTCACGTTTTGAGAGGTAGTCGTTCACTGTAACGACATGAACACCCTTTCCGGCAAGTGCATTAAGGAAAACAGGAAGGGTTGCAACCAGGGTTTTACCCTCACCGGTTGCCATCTCTGCAATTTTGCCCTGATGCAGTACAACACCTCCAAAGAGCTGAACATCGTAGTGTACCATGTCCCAGACAATTCTGTTTCCCCCTGCAAGCCAGTTGTTTTTCCAGATGGCCTTTTCTCCGTTAATTGCAACAAAGTCGTGCTTTGCAGCAAGGTCCCTGTCAAGATCCCATGCTGTAACCTCAATTTCTGAATTTTCCTTGAAACGGCGGGCAGTTGACTTCATTACAGCAAAGGCTTCGGGAAGCACATCCATAAGAGCCTGCTCAATAAGTTCGTCGACCCTTTTTGTAAGTTTGTCAACCTCTGTTGCAAGCGCCTCCTTCTCTGTGACATCAATCATGACATCTTCAAGTCTGGATCTCAGCTCCTTTTTTCGCCCCTCATCTTCTGCAATTCTCTCTGCAATAACACCTCTGAGTCTTAAAGTCTCCTGTCTCAGTTCATCATTGGTCAGTTTATCTATTCTCTGGTATGCCTCGTGAATTTTTTCCACGTAAGGCTGAATCTCTTTTAAATCTCTGTCTGCCTTGGTCCCGAAGAACTTCTTTAACAGACCCGTAATTAGTGCCATCTATGCCGAAATTATTATTGTTACTTTTGACTATCTTGCAAAGATAAAAAAATCGGGTGAAACATCGTAAATTTGCGGAGATTATCTCATTAAGATTCCAATATGAAAAGGCGTGTAGTTACAAGTGAAGATGGTTCAAGAACCCTTACACTCACAGATGCAGAAGAGTCGTACCATTCAATGTTTGGTGCGCTGACAGAGAGCAGGCATATATATCTGGGAGCAGGGCTGGAATATCTTGAGAGCACTCTGGGTGAGGAAAAAAGTGTCAGAATTCTGGAAATCGGGTTCGGAACCGGGCTAAATTGTCTGCTGACTGCCCTGCACGCATATGAGCACCCGGATTTTTCCATACACTACACATCAATTGAGAAGTATCCGGTAACACCTGAAGAGATAGAGATGCTGGACCACCCGTCTCTCTTTGAAAAAACCAGACATAAGGCAAAAATCCTTTCAGCTGCAATTCACGGCGCAGCGTGGGAAGTAGAATCGGCAGTAATTAAAAATATGACTTTGCTCAAGATAGAAGATGATATCTGCGATGCGCTCCCTAAGCTTGTTGACAGAGGGTTTAACCTGGTATATTTTGATGCCTTTGCACCGGACCTTCAGCCCGAACTGTGGAGTCTGCAAAATTTCAAAACCATATTTAACTCAATGGAGTGCGGTGGTGTACTTGTTACCTACTCATCAAAAGGCACAGTAAAAAGTACCCTCAGAGAGGCAGGATTTGAAGTGTCAAGACTGAGGGGTCCAAAGGGAAAGAGGCACATGGTTCGTGCCGTTAAGCCGGAATTACTTTAATTCGATTCTGAAAAGCTTGGGCCAGTATTTACCGGTTATGTAGATCTTTTTATCTGCAGGGTTGTATGCAATTCCGTTCAGTACATCTGTTCTGGATGTACGCAGAGACTGTGGCAGAATATTTCTGCAGTCAACGGTAGATTTCACAATACCTGTTGCAGGATCAATAATGACAATCATATCCGTCATATAGACATTTGCCCAGATTTCACCGTTTATGTATTCAAGTTCATTAAGTTGTTTAAGCGGGCTCCCGTTTAGCTTAACTGTAATTGTCCGTTTTGTCTGAAAATTTGACGGGTCCTGAAAATAGATAATCTCGCTTCCGTCACTCATTATAAGTTCTGTACCATTTGTGGTGAGCCCCCACCCCTCTCTTGGGTTGTGCATCGCTCCAAGCTGTCTGAAGGACTTAAGATCATAAACAAATACAGTTTTTTCCAGCCATGTAAGCAGAAAAAGCTTTCCGCCCAGAGCTACCGCCCCCTCTGCAAAATACTGCTTGTTGAGGGCAAAACTGCGAAGAGTGGTTCCGCTTTTAAGGTCAGCCATTCTGAAGAAAGACTGACCATACTGACCGGAACTCTCATAGAGCTGACCTTCGTAAAAGAAGAGCCCCTGAGTGTATACCTGTGTATCGTGAGGAAAGGTCTCAACAACCTTTACTTTGAATGACTTTGCAGCAGCCGGTTTTCCCTGTTTCTGGGCGTTCACTGAAAATGGCAAAGCCAGGAGGGTGAACAGTATCAGAACAATTTTAAAAACTCTCTGCATAGTCATGTTTTTATCTGTTTTTATATTCCATTGCTGCCTTAACAAGAGAGACAAACAACGGGTGAGGTCTTTCCGGAGTGCTCTTAAGTTCAGGATGGAATTGTACTCCAATAAAGAACGGATGTGCAGGAACCTCCATAATCTCTACAAGGCCTGTCTCTGAGTTCTTACCACTGGCATTCATTCCGCCTTTCTCCAGCATATCAACATAGACGTCGTTAACTTCGTATCTGTGTCTGTGCCTTTCAGAAATTTCGGTCTCACCATAGATTTTGTGCGCCAGCGAACCTTCTTTGATTTTACAAGCGTATGCACCAAGTCTCATTGTTCCTCCCTTAATTGTCATTGACTTCTGGTCCTCCATAAGGTCAATTACAGGATTCTTGGCATTTGGCTTGATTTCGGTTGTCATTGCATCTTCAAGACCCAGTATGTTTCTCGAATATTCAATAACTGCCATTTGCATGCCAAGACATATACCAAGGAACGGAATATTGTTTTCACGGGCATATTTAACAGCTGTAATCTTACCCTCTATTCCTCTCTCACCAAATCCCGGAGCAACAAGTATACCATCCATTCCCGAGAGCTTCTCGGCCACATTTGCATCATTCACATACTCGCTGTGAACTGATGTTACATTGACCTTGCACTCATTCTGGGCTCCGGCGTGAATAAATGATTCAAGAATTGATTTATAGGAATCCTGGAGCTCGACATATTTTCCAACAAGGGCAATGTTTACGCTCTCCTTCGGATTAAACAGTCTGCCAAGAAAATCTTTCCATTTGTCAAGCTCTGGTTGCTTCTCAATTTCCGGAAGACAGAATTTCTTAAGTACAATTTCATCGAGTTTCTCTTTTACCATGAGAAGAGGAACTTCATAAATGCTGCGTGCATCAATAGACTCAATTACTGCATTTGGACGCACATTGCAGAAGAGTGCCACCTTTCTGCGGATATCTGCCGGGAGCGGATGCTCGGTTCTGCAAACTATAATATCAGGATGCACTCCGTTTTGCTGAAGCATTCTCACAGAGTGCTGTGTTGGTTTGGTCTTGAGCTCTTTTGCAGCACTAAGGTATGGCACAAGTGTAAGGTGTATAACAAGACAATCCTCATCCGGAAGTTCCCACTGCAGCTGACGAACTGCCTCCACAAACGGAAGAGACTCAATGTCACCCACGGTTCCTCCAAGCTCTGTTATAATGATATCGTATTTGCCGGTTTTACCCAGAAGAAGCATTCTTCTCTTGATTTCGTCTGTAATGTGAGGAATAACCTGAACAGTTTTTCCCAGATATGCACCTTCGCGCTCCTTGTCAATCACAGATCTGTAAATTCTTCCGGTTGTGATATTGTTTGCCTTCGAAGTGAAAACATTCAGAAATCTTTCGTAATGACCGAGGTCGAGGTCAGTTTCTGCCCCGTCTTCAGTTACATAGCACTCACCATGTTCATAAGGGTTTAATGTACCCGGATCGACATTGATATATGGGTCAAACTTTTGGATGGTTACAGATAACCCTCTGGCCTGCAATAACTTAGCTAGCGAGGCAGAAATAATGCCTTTTCCCAGGGAAGAGGTAACTCCTCCCAATACAAATACATATTTTGTGCTCATAATGTAAAAATCGGATTGTTATACAGGGATACAAAGGTAATACTTTCTGCCTCTTTTTCGCAATAAATCTGTAAATTTGCCTGATTGAAATATCCAAAGTCTGTCAATATGAAAGTATTCCGTGAAACCTTTACAGTAAAGAGTTACGAAACCGACATGAATGCAATGCTAAAGCCATGTTCATTCATGTATCACCTTCAGGAAATGGCCAATATGCACGCAGCCTCTCTTGGTTTTGGTTATGATGATCTTATAGAGAAGGGAATACTGTGGGTCCTCTCCAGAATTCATGTAAAATTCAACCGGATGCCGGCATGGAGAGAGGAAGTTACAATGGAGACCTGGCACAAGGGGAGCGAAAAACTATTCGGCCTGAGGGATTACAAAATGGAGGACCTGGCCGGCAACAGGCTTGCAGAGGTTACATCATCCTGGCTTATCATTGGAACAGAATCAAGAAGGCTCCAGAGAATTGAGCAGCACCTGGGGAATGACCACCCCTCTGTAAACAAGGTGGATATTATTTCAGAGCCGGCTCCTAAACTGACCTCTCCGGAAAATATGACTCTGTCAAAGAGCAGAAGAGTTGAGTACTCAGATATGGATCTGAATCTTCACACAAACAACACAAGATATCTGGAGTGGGCTATTGATGCTGTGGATCAGAATCTGGCAAAGGAGATTTTCATCAATGAAATCATTATAAATTTCAATTCTGAGAGCCGCATGGGCGAAGAGATTGATATTTTCACCTCTTTGTCTGAAGATAGATTTTTTGTTGAGGCAAAGCGCGGAGAGACCTCTGTGGCTCAGATTCAGCTCGGGTATCAGAAACGATAAAAAATTCATAAGCCATGAATCAGGACGCATTCAACTGGCTCTTAGTCATAATGACTCTTTCAGGCGCAGCAGTCTTTGCCGCACTCTATTTCATTGATGCAGGATACGGAATGCTCTCTTCACCCGGCTGGGGCAGGAAAATCCCAAACAAATACGGGTGGTTTCTTATGGAGGCACCTGTCTTTGTTCTGATGCTGCTAATCTGGCTCCTTTACGGAGAGGGAGCGACTCCGGTAACTCTCATACTCTTTACTCTGTTCATGATTCATTACCTTCACAGGGCATTTATATACCCGCTGCTACTGGTTGGCAACAGCAAAATGCCACTCTCAATAGTACTCATGGGCTGTACTTTCAATGTGATTAATGCAGCCATGCAGGGCGGATGGCTTTTTATTTTCGCGCCTGACGGATACTATCATGAAGGTCTCAAATGGCTTTCCACTCCGCAATTTATTACAGGAATCCTGCTCTTTTTCACAGGGATGGCAATCAATATCGATTCAGACCGCAGATTAAGAAAAGCGAGAAGAGAGGGTGCACTAAGGGGAGAGACCGGCGGACACTACATCCCGGAAGGTGGATTGTTCCGCCAGGTTACATCTGCAAATTACTTCGGGGAGATTGTCGAGTGGACCGGATTTGCTCTTATGAGCTGGTCTGTTCCGGGAGCAATTTTCGCATGGTGGACATTCGCAAACCTTGTTCCAAGGGCTGCATCTACCTTCAGAAAACACAAAGCCGTCAATCCTGCAATAATTGAGGAGAGACGGCTAAAACGGGTATTCCCTTTTATCTACTAATTTATCTGTTTACAGTTCTGAGTCAGATTTCTACTGTTCTTCCCAGATATTCCGAGAAAGATTTTACCTGAGGATGGTAATCTGTTCCAAACAATGTTGATGAGATAATAAAATCTGCAGTTGATCTGTTTGTGGCTGTGGGGATGTTGTAGAGGCTGGATATCCTCAGCAGAGCCTTGACATCTACATCATGAGGCTGTGGCTGCATTGGGTCCCAGAGAAATATCAGCAAATCTACCTTTCCCTCGCAAATAAGTGCTCCCAGTTGCTGATCTCCTCCCAGCGGGCCGGATTTAAGCAGTGTAATTTCCGGTTTTGGTTCACTTTTGGAGCGGTTTTGTGTTAGCGCTGCCTCAACCATTCTTCCGGTTGTACCGGTGCAAACCAGGCTGTGTTTAAGCAGCGATGCCTTGTTAAACTCCACCCACTCTATCAGGTCTTTCTTTCTGTTATCGTGCGCAACAAGCGCTATAGTCTGTTTTTTCATCTTTCTTATCTTTTATTTTTCATGTGCCACCCTGCGGAGTGCTTCTCCGGTAAGGCGGTAAACTGTCCATTCATCCATTGGAATTGCTCCCAGACTTTTATAAAATTCAATTGAGGGTTTGTTCCAGTCCAGAACAGACCAGTCAAACCTCTCGCACCCTCTCTCTACTGCAATTTTTGCAAGCGCTGCAAAAAGTCTCTTTCCGAATCCCTTTCCCCTGTGCTCCGGTTTCACGTATATATCCTCAAGATAGAGACAGGCCCTGCCTTTAAAAGTTGAAAAGTTATGAAAATAGAGTGCAAAGCCAACCGGTATGCCATGCTCCTCAGCAATAATAACTTCTGCCTGCTTTTTAACAAAAAGTGAGTCTCTGAGAACCGGAACAGTTGCTGTAACATCGCTTCTGAGCTTTTCATAATCTGCAAGTTCGCAAATGAAGTTGTAGATTGTCTCAATATCTGCCTCTGAAGCCTCCCGAATTGAAAAAGATTTATTGTCCATGAATTAAGATTTACAACCCAAAGTTAACTCAATTCCTCAAATACGGCAAGGTAAAAATGAATACTGAGCCGGCTCCCTCTTTACTCTCTGCACGCAATGTGCCTCCGTTCTGCTCAATAAACTCCTTGCAGAGAATCAGCCCCAATCCTGTACCGCTCTCATTTGCTGTCCCCGGACGCGAAACAGCCTCTGAGCGGTTGAAGAGGTTCTTAAGTGTGTATTCGTTCATTCCTATTCCGTTATCTGAAACTTTAACCTCTGCATGCCCATCTTTTATTTCTGCAGATATCTCCACAATTCCGGTCTCATTTGTGTATTTTATTGCATTTGCAATCAAATTTCTCACCACTGTATTAAGTGTGTTTTTATCTGCAAGAATGACAATTTCTGCACCAATCATATTTTTTATTGAAATTTTCTTGCTGTGGGCTGAATGTTCAAGTACCGCTACTGCATCATCGACGAGGCTTTTCAGATTTACCTCCTCCTTTATGAGCCTGATATCTCCGGTTTGTGATCTGGCCCATACAAGAAGCTTATCCATAAGATCGTAGGAGTTTTTCGCTGCCAGCTGAATGTTTTTGACATATTCGGCAATTTCATCTTTGGACAATGTCTCTAATTCATCTGAGAGTATCTCTGACAGACCAAGAATTGTCCCGAAGGGACTTCGTAAGTCGTGTGAAATAATTGAAAATAATTTGTCTTTAGTTGCATTAAGCTGTGCAAGTTCTGAATTCTTTTGCCTTAGTTCGTTCAATAATGTGGTTCTGTATGTGTTGTCCACCACAAACCCGGTGAGAGTATCTCCTTCAAGCACAACGCTCACCAGCACCTCTCTCTCGTTGTTTCTTGCTGTAATAATTGTATTTTCTGCCTCCCGGATTATTCCGTCTTTCTGAAGGATTCTCTTAAAATGCTCTCTTTGTTCGGGATATTTATAACTCAGGACAATGTTCTGTGATGCCAGATCTTCAGGATTTTCATATTCAAAAATATCTGCAAGGGCTTTGTTTACATAGATTACTTCGCCGCTCATTTTTGTGGCAAAGACACCCACAAGCGAATTGTCAAACAGATTTCTGTACTTCTCTTCACTTTTACGCAGATTATCCTCTGCAAGCTTTCTGTATGTTACATCGCGAAAAAAGATAACCGTCCTTCTATCCCCCGGTGCATAATCAAATACAGATGAGGTAAAATCCGCCGGAAAAAATGAGCCATCCTTTCTTCTGAAAAACACCTCTCCTCTTATATGTCCGGTTCTCTCCCTCTCAGCAAGCATTGCCGGCAGATTGGGATCGTCAAGTTTCAGCAAGCCATTTCTGCCCAAAGAGCAAATTTCAGCCTCAGTATAACCCAGCATTCTGCAGGCCTCCGGGTTTGCAGATAGTATCTCTCCTGTTGGCTTTGTGAGGAATACCCCCTCTCTGATATTGTTGTACAGGCTCTCATACTCTCCGTACTTTTTGTTGTATGTCTGGAGAAACGAGATGTCAAGTTCAATTACATTTTTGAATCGTAAAAGAAGATTGTGGAACTCTTCTGAAAAATAGTGCTCTTTTCTGTCTAACACACACAGAGTACCAAAAGGAGTTTTATCCGGGTAATTGATAGGAACTCCCATGTAGCATATCATTCCGAGTTTTATATCGGGATTATGATCCCAGAGGGGATCCCTGGTTGCATCAGGAATTACAAGCTTTTTTTGTGTCTTGATGACTGTTTCACAATAGAGTCCGTACCAATGCTCCTTGTCACCCGGCGAGTAGGGATTATTTTCTGTATTACTGGAGACAAAGACCTCCATGTACTCATTCTCAGTTCTCATTATTAAAGCGGCCGGTACCGAGAATAGCTCTGCAAGCAAATCTGCAATCTCCTGCCACTTCCTTAAAACAATTTCCGGAACCTCATTTATGGAATTGCCCTCTCTTTTCATAGCTATTCCTGTTACCGCTTCAACATTGAAACTTCACTTAAAGTTAAGCAGAATTTTCAGACAAAGTGATTCAAAATGAATCAAAGTGATTAAAAAATGAATAATTGTTATGATGATTCTTCATCGAGAGTTTCAAGCAAAAAACTTACAGGACGGAATCCGTCATTACACGAAATCATTGCCGATTTTGGGTTTTTCATCCATCCGTCAAAGAAATTTGAGCCACCGTGGGATAAAGTCATGACAAAAGGAGACATACTCTCCCATGCACTTATGCACAAACCCTCCGGCCTTTGCCAGCCATTGGCAATAAAGACATCGCCCTCATTCAGATCACAGGCGTGCTCAATAACATTCTCAAATTTCTCAGACAGATCTTTGTAATTGGCTATCCTCACTGCCGTAATTCTGACTTTTTTTCATAATTATATCTTTTTAACCGGACATTTTTGATATTTTCTTCAATATTTACGC
>ERZ1645189.155-NODE-155-length-16668-cov-5.286523_pt1 | contig 16668 bp, 18 predicted proteins | sample MGYA00575350_ERZ1645189 | MGnify/ENA primary metagenome ERZ1645189 (study PRJEB40845, sample SAMN11283421) | freshwater sediment metagenome | isolation source: river sediment | host: Sediment | place: India: Jajmau, Kanpur | collected 2015-12-17 ...
GAAAGACAGCTGAGTTACAGTCAGCCCCAGTTGGCCACTTTGGTAACTGCCCTTTTTTTTGGTTGATTGGTTAATTAGTAAATTCGGATATTTGCCCCATTTTGGCAAAAAAATTAACTATTTCACTACTCAACTCTTTTATACTAATATACTATTTTACTAAAAGTGAGCCTCTTGTCGGATTCGAACCAACGACCCCGAGATTACAAATCACGTGCTCTGGCCAGCTGAGCTAAAGAGGCAAATACTTATTATCTAAGCCTTTGCAGGGATAAAAAGCCGTTCGAATATCGCTATTCAAACGGCTTGCAAAAATACAAAATTATTTTGATATACAAAACTAATTGTTCAATTTTTTATTTTTTAGCTAATTTTTCCTTGTATTTAATCACTTGCTTTTCGATTGCTTCCAACCCCAGATCAACTGCTTCTTCAAAAGTATCGCAGGTTTTCGAGGCAAAGAATTCCACGTTAGGAGCTGTCACCTTTATTTCTGCTTCCTTGTTTGTGGCCGTTTCCGGCTTAACCACCTTCAGGTACACATCCATAGTCATAATTTCATCAAACACCTTACTGAGTTTCATAGCTTTTTTGTTGATGTAAGCTTCCAACTTTTCTGTAGCATCAAAGTTGATGGATTGAATTCTAAATTTCATATCTGACCTCCTTTTTTAATAGCTCGTGGATGAGCCTGTTTATAAATTTTATTTAATTCGCTGAAACTTACATGGGTATAAACCTGGGTAGCAGCCAGACTGCTATGCCCGAGCAGGTCTTTTACCGCATTTATATCAGCTCCGTTGTTAAGCAGGATGGTAGCAAAAGTATGACGCAAAACGTGAGGACTTTGTTTTTTCAAGGTGCTGAACTGCGCCATTTCGTTGTGTACAATATTATAGATAGCTTTGCTGTACATTTTCATTCCGTTTTTTCGTACAAAAAGTGCATCGCATTTTATATCAGTCACCCTGTTTCTTATTTCCTGATATACTCTCAGGTCTTGACAGATTGTTTCTCCGAGCGGAATGATCCGTTCTTTGTTTCTTTTTCCGATTACCCGCAACTGTCGGGCGTCAAAATCAACACTTGAATCGGTAAGTGAAACAAGTTCTGATACACGCATTCCGGTTTCGTAAAAAAGATCGATAATCATACGGTTTCTGACGGCTTCAAATCCTCCTGTACGGTTGTTTTCTGAAAGCACGTTATCCATCTCCTGTTGTTTGTAAAACGCAGGAAGTGGCTTATTTGTTTTTGGCAAAACGAGTTTTAATGCCGGATTTTTGTCGACCAGCCCTCTTTTCATCAAAAAACGCCAGAATGACTTGAGAGACGATATTTTTCTTGATATGGACCGGGGTGAAACACCGCGTTCCATGAAAGATAATATCCATTGCTGAATGGTGCTCTGTGAAACAAGGGCGGGATTGAATTCGGATGGATCAGTTCGGAGAAAATCGCAGAACTGAAACAAATCGGTGCGATATGACAAAACAGTATGAGATGAATAATTCTTCTCATACTGTAAATATTGTAAAAACAGGCTGATCATACCGATAAAATTTCCGTTGTGCTAACAACAAACGAAAATAGAATAATTTTATCAATATACCAACTTTTCGAAAAAAAATTTCAGTTAATCTTCGCTTCTCTGCATTTGTTGCACGTAAACAGCGTGATTCTTTTGTTCACGTTTAATGATAGAAGGCTTATCAAAACACTGACGACGACGCAATTCTTTTACAACTCCGGTTTTTTCAAATTTCCGTTTGAATTTTTTAAGTGCTTTTTCAATGTTTTCGCCTTCTTTTACAGGTACTACAATCATAATTAAATCTTATTTTAATTGTTTTTGGGTTGCTTATTTTTTTGGTCTGCAAAGATACAGAATCATTTTCAAATTCCAAAACTAAAAACAATATTTTATTTCATATGAAATCCGGACTGCATTCAGGATGTACATGCTGCTGTATTTGCCATTGTATTATCTGCCTAAAGGTGTTTTATTTCCGAATTACAGCAGTTGAATCCAATTTAAGAATTTCGGGAATCTGCATCCGTTGCAAAGAGTCGGCAGAAATCTCGGCAAATGGGAATTCTTTGTTTTCCCGGAAATGAGTAGCGACAAACAAATCGGGAGAATCGTTGTGGAGAAAAACAGGTTCATCTTCGTTGCATTCTACAGTCGTAGCATCGGTCAGCAAGCCCGAAATACCGTTTTCAGACACTACCTGATAGCCTGAGTTGAGTTGTTGTATTTTATTATTTATCCAATCATAGATATAAGTAGGATCGTAGATATTGTAACTGACAAAGTCCACATTTTTTTCTCCCTCTCCGCTATGCCATAGCAGCGTGCGTTTTATTTCACCCGATTTTATTTTTTTACCCTGATTAAACTTGCCGCCAATGAGTTTCATCGGTATATTCACATTTATTTTCCATCCGCAGCTATCGGGAGGTTGTATTCCGGCGAGTTCGAGTATGGCTATTGCAAAAGCCGAGCAACCGGCTCCTTCGTATTTGTACCTTGGCCAAAAGGATCCACCGTAGAATCCTGACTGCGATTGTCTTCCCATCATGTTCGACGAATACATTTTAATAAAATCAATAATTCTCCGGGTGCTTTTTTCATTCAGTTTGTATTTAATGAAGGCAAGTTTATCCCGCCGGGCATATACGTTTAAATTATGCATCAGTTCATCTGCCGGCTCCATGCGTCCTTTCAGTGCCGCCCCAAGTATTCCGAGACCAATTTTTTCATTGAACAGCAGTTTTCGCTTTTCTTCCATCCCGCATGAAGTCTGCGCCGTAAGCAGAGGTTTGTCCAGCAGTGGTGTTTGAAGTTTTACAGCCATGTGTCCGAGTAAATAATGATCTGTCAGAAACATTGTTTTCAAATACAAATCGATGGTCGATTTGTATAAGCTTGCCGGACTGGTCCAGTCGAGTGGCTTTAATGTGGGAAAAACGTACACTGTTAATTCATGCGAATTATCGCCTGCTGACAATTTTTCGGATTGAGGCCATACAATACTGACATTGACAACTACGAGTGTAATTATCAACATTAGCTTAAGTGTTGCGCTTTTTACTTTCATTTGTTTTTCAGCCGGTTCATAAATTCTTTCATGCCTTCGCCGGCTCCTTTTTTTATTACTGAAATATCGCGTCCGTAAACTCCCACTTCGTTGGGATCAATCAAATAGACAGGTACACCGGAACGTACGTAGTGAATGAGTCCGGCGGCAGGATATACCTGCATGGAAGTACCTATTATGAGCATGATATCGGCTTCTTCCACAGTCCTTATTGCCTGATCCATAGCAGGTACGGCTTCGCCAAACCAAACTATATGCGGTCGCAGCTGAAATCCTTCCGGACATACATCGCCTGGGTGAGTTTCGTAGTTATCATCGCTCAGCGTAAAAATTTCTTCTCCCGGACCGGTTGAGCGGACTTTCATCAGTTCGCCGTGCAGGTGCAGTACATTGGTGCTTCCGGCTTTTTCGTGCAGATTATCCACATTCTGCGTGATGATCTTGACATCATATTCTTTTTCAAGTTCGGCCAAGGCCAGATGTCCGGCGTTGGGCTTTACTGCCAGTAGTTCCTTCCGGCGAAGATTGTAAAAGTTGAGAACCAACTCCGGATTTCGCTTCCAGGCTTCGGGAGTGGCTACATCTTCCACTTTATGGTTATCCCAGAGGCCTCCTCCGCCTCTGAAAGTAGATAATCCACTTTCCACACTCATGCCTGCTCCGGTAAGCACCACCAATTCCTTTTTTCTGTTCATGACTCAAATCGTTTTTCAGGTTTTGAAATGTTCACAAAAATACTATTTTTCTGCCATACGAAAGGATTCTCTGTTTATTTTTTCAGAAAAAGGGTTCAACGTTAAATTAAATTTTCGTCCCGACTAAACCGGATTTTCTAAAAAAATCACTCATCTTTTTCCGAAAACAGCAACGAGGTTATTAAAAAATTATTTCTTACTTTTGCACACAACAGCAAAACGGACTTTCTGATGAAAAAATCAACGATACTTGTCATCTTCCTGTTCATATTCGTTTTAATTCGGGCACAGCAGTTTACCGATGAGAAATACGCACTTACCACCACCGCCACCTCCGTCGGAGCCGGATTTATCACACTGCTGGATCCCTATCTTTCACCTTTTGAGTATAAAGGTTTTGAGATGAGAATCGAAAACAAATCCCGCCGTTTTTTCAATCCGGACAACGACAAACTTTCCTATTCTCACCGCATGTATCTTGAACTGGGTAAAGGAAATCATCCGAGTGGTAAAAACAGCATGTTGTTTTTCAATACAAATTACATGTACGGATTAAATTATCACATGCGTCCGGTGGAAAATCTGATGATACTGGCCGGAGGGAGCTGGGACATTGATTTGGGAGGTAAATATCTGGGAAGGAATGTGAATAATCCGTTTTCGCTCGACTTTTTTTCGGATTTGAACGCTACTGCCGAAATACAGTACGAATTTGATTTGAAAAACCGGTCAATCCGCATTCAGTACGGTGCTGTATGTCCGGTAGCGGGATTTATGTTTGTACCGATGCAAAATGTAAGTTATTACGAATTGTTTGTGCTGGATAACACCAAAAATGCATTTCATTTCAGTTCTGTCCACAACAAACGTGCATGGTATCAGTATCTCAATTTAGATATTCCTTTCAAATCCAACACATTGCGACTAAGTTTGCAGCATGATTACCAAAAATATTCTGCCAATGAAGTAATTTACCGAAAAAATGCAATCAGTTTATCTGTGGGAGCGGTAATGCATTTATACACATTCAGAGGCAATAAAGATAGAATTCCTACGCATTTCATCCATTCGTATGAGTAAATTGTTCAGATATATTCTCCTTCTGCCTGCATTGATCAGTGTGCTTCAAGCCTGCATGAAAGAACCTGATATTCAACCGAATACCAATAAAGGGAATCTGGATGCCCTGTGGCAGATCATTGACAGGCGATACTGTTATCTCGATTACAAAAACATCAACTGGGACTCCATCTACACCGAATACGCTGTTCGCCTGGATACGGTCACAAACAAATACGGACTTTTCGACCTGCTGGGTGAAATGCTGCTCAATCTCAAAGATGGCCACGTAAACCTGTATTCGGAATTTGACCGCAGCCGTTACTGGAAATGGTACACCGATTATCCCGAAAATTTCAACTCCAGTCTTATCTATACAAACCGCTATTTGGGAAACAATTACCGGATTGCGGGTGGCATCCGATACCGCAAAATAGCAGGCGACAGGATTGGATATATGTATTACAGTAGTTTCTCGAACAGTTTCAGCGATGCAAATATCCGGTCAGTTTTTGAAGTCTTTGCCGGGTGCAAGGGTCTGATTATTGATGTAAGGGGCAATGGTGGAGGCCTGGTGTCGAATGCTGCACTGCTGGCTTCTTACTTTTTCGATGAAAAAAAACTCACAAGCTATATCAGCCATAAAACAGGAAACGGCCATTCCGACTTTTCGGAACCCACAGCAGTATATACCGAACCACACAAAAAAATTAAATGGGAACGTCCGGTGGTAATTCTCACCAACCGTATGTCTTACAGTGCCACCAACGAATTCGTATGCAGGATGAAATACGCTCCGAAAGCTACAATTGCAGGCGACAAAACGGGCGGAGGAGGCGGACTCCCCTTATCAAGCGAACTTCCGAATGGCTGGATGGTACGGTTTTCGGCCAGCCCCATGTATGATGCCGGAATGATTAATACCGAATGGGGAATTGATCCGGACGTGAAAGTGAATTTAAGCAAACAGGACGAAGCCAACGGATACGACACCATAATAGAAAAAGCAGTTTCACTCATTTTAGATTAAAAAGGATTTATACTTTATTATGCGCAAGCTGAAGATTACTGAATTAAACCGGCTGACAACCGAGGAATTCAAACATACAGAAAAGACACCACTCACAGTGATACTCGACAATGTACGAAGCCTGCACAACGTAGGATCTGTTTTCAGAACTTCCGATGCATTTCTGGTGGAATGCGTATATCTTTGTGGCATTACATCCACTCCTCCACATGCCGAGATACACAAAACAGCCCTGGGAGCCGAAAATACGGTGAACTGGAAGTACTGTGAAGATGCTCTCGGCGCAGTACGCGAACTGAAGACAAAAGGATACACTATATTTGCCATTGAACAGGCCGAAGGAAGCACTTCGCTGGAGAAAATAAATCCTCACAGGGATCAGAAATACGCCGTGGTGCTGGGCAACGAAGTGAAAGGTGTGCAGCAAGCGGTGATAGATGAATGTCACGCATGCCTTGAAATTCCGCAATTCGGAACAAAACATTCTTTGAACGTAAGCGTTACAGCTGGGATAGTAATCTGGGAATTTGCAAACAAACTCGGATTGAGTTCGGCAGGCCGGTTCAATGAGAAGTAATTTTTTACAAGTAACAAAAAATAAAAAATAATGAGAATTAGAAACTTCATACTGACTGCAACGCTTGTGGTTTCGCACTTTATTTACAGTCAAAGTGGTGTTCAGAAAGAAACATATCAGGCATTTCTGAACAACGATGAAACCAGGTGGAGAAATGTGACTACAAAATTTGAGAAAAGTGCCGACTTAAACGAGTCAGCTGACCTGCTGCAACTAATTAATTATTATTACTGCTACGTATCGGTACTCATAGACAAGCAAATGGACAAACAGGCAGATGAAAACATCAGGAAAGCTGAAGTTTACATCAGCAAGGTATTGAAATCAGAACCGAATAATGCGCTTGGAATCAACTACAAAGGTATTTTTCAGAGCTATCAGGTATCGTTGAATAAAATGAAAGCCGCTACCATGGGAAAGCAAATTCTGGGCAACCTCAACAAGGCATACAGCCTCAATCCGAACAGCGTACAGATACTTTTTGACCGTGGAAACTCGTTTTATTACCCTCCAAAAGTACTCGGAGGCAACAAAAAGGAAGCATTGAATTACTTCCAAAAAGCAATATCACTCATCGAAAAACAAAAAAATACGCACCAAAACTGGATGTATCTTCAGTTGTTGTTTCTCGAGGCTCACTGCAATGAATTGCTGGGGAATACGGATCTGGCACGGAAAGGGTACGAAAAAGCACTTAAAACGGAGCCAAACTTTAAACTTGTACGCGATAAATATTACCCTGATTTTTTGAAAAAATACGGAAACTGATTGCATGAACTTTCAAACAATCCGTATCAGTGAAAACCGGGTTTTACAACATACAAAAATGATTTTCAGACATATAATCACTTAGCTCTTATGGAAACCAACGACTGGAAAGATAAATTAGGCACATTATTGCCGGAAGATTTCAAACCTGAGCCTGCACCTGAAGCTACTGAAACAAAAATCCGATACGAAAACCAGCTACTGCGCATCGAACTCGACAAGAGAAAGGGCAAACCGGCAACGCTTGTTACTGAATTTCAGGGTACTGACGATGAATTGAAAGAGCTGGCTAAAGTACTGAAAAACAAATGTGCTGCAGGAGGTTCACAGCGCGATGGCGAAATTCTTATTCAGGGCGATTTCCGTGTAAAAGTAGCTGAGATACTTCAAAACATGGGATTCAAAGTGAAGAAAATCAATTTCAAATAAAAACAGTCATTTTAAATAAATGAAATATCCAATCACCTGCATACTTATTATATTGCTGTTAAACAGCACTTTATATGCAAGTGATACACTCACTGAGCACCAGGACTCCACCATACAGCTGAATGAAATCGTAGTAGATGCATACCGGATCAATACCCGATTACAAAAAATACCCGGAAACATTGCTGTGCTGACAGCTAATGAAACCAGCCTTTCGGATGGGAACAATTTTACCCCAGCACTCCATTCCACACCCGGCATTTATATGCACAGCGGCACTTACGGTACCAGTCGGATTGTAATACGTGGTGTGGGAAGCCGTACGCCCTACAACACCAACCGGATAAAATCATACCTGAATGATATTCCGATAACGACCTCCGATGGAATTTCGACTCCCGAAGATATTGATTTACTAAGCATTCAACGAATTGAGATAGTAAAAGGGCCTGCATCTGCACTCTATGGTTCCGGCATGGGAGGCAATATCAACCTGTACACACCTTCCGAAAAAGAGAAAAGTGCAAAAGGAAGCATTCAGTACGGCAGTTTCAATACGATGAAAGTAGGTGCAAGTGGAATTGTGAACAGCAGAAATTTCAATCTGTTCGGCAGCTTAAACCACCTGACGTCGGATGGTTATCGGGAAAACAATCATTTCATCCGGACTTCGGCCATTTCGTCGGGACGATGGACTCTGCCTCACTACTCGCTGGAATACACCCTGCTGCTGATGAATGTAAACGCCGGATTACCAAGTTCCATCGGAAAAACGCTGTACAACACCCATCCGCAGGCGGCAGCTGTTCAATGGAATTTAATCAAAGGCTATAAAAAACTCAGCAAGGCGATTGGCGGAATTACGCTGGCTAAAAAAATAACCCCCAATCTGAGCAATCGGTTTACTGTTTTTACACGATGGATTGATAGCTATGAGAAACGTCCTTTCAACAATCTGGATGACGGCACGTTCAGTATCGGTTGGAGAGAAAAATTGTCTTTCCACTCGGAAAAATGGGATTTTGCAGCAGGAGCCGAATTTGTAAACGATACCTACAACTGGCAACTCGACAAAAATAATGCGTTGATAAATAAAAACTCCGAAAACCGCAACCAGCTGAATATCTTTGGGATAGCCTATTTCAGACCCTCTGAAAAATGGAATATTTCGGCAGGAAGCGCATTAAATAAAGTGAATTACTCGCTTACAGACCAGTTTGCAGAAAACAGTGACCAAAGCGGGACACGTAATTTCCCGTTTATATTTTCGCCACGTCTGGGTATAAATTACACTCCAACACCGCAAATAGCACTTTATTCATCGGTAGGAAGCGGATTCTCCATGCCTTCACCCGAAGAAACACTCCTTCCCGAAGGGAAAATCAATCAGGCAATTCAACCCGAACAGGGCATTCAGGCAGAGGTTGGTGTGAGACTCAATCTGTATGACAGCAATACACAGCTGGATCTGGCGGTTTATCAGATTGACCTGACAAATTTACTGGTGACAAAGCGGCTCACTGAAGATATTTTTACAGGCATCAATGCAGGTAAAACGCGTCATCGGGGCTTTGAATTAATGCTGAAACAGAACCTGCTGCAACTTCAATCCTTTCCGGGAAATCTGAATCTGACAACCAGTTATACATATTCCGATAACAGGTTCATCGATTTCATTGATGGAGGAATCTCATACAACGATAATTCACTTCCGGGAATTCCTTCGCACCTCGCTCAGAGTACTTTCAACTGGAATCCGGCAAAATCGCTGCACGTTCAAACCACCTTTCAGTACGTCGGGTCACAGTATATGAATGATGCTAACACCGAAAAATCGGATGGATATTTCACCATTCAACTGAAAACTGCTTATCGGTTTTCGTTGAAAAAAATTGAAAATATTGAAATTTATGGAGGAGTGAACAATCTGACCGATGCCCGGTATGCTTCGATGATTTCGGTCAATGCCCTTTCAGTTGGCGGAAATGAGCCAAGATATTACTACCCGGGGTTGCCCAGACACTTTTTTGCAGGATTGAGATTTAATTTCAACTAAAAAGAAAGCCGAAAAGCATTCGCCTTCGACTTTCTTCAGAGCATTTTTTTTGAAATATTCTTTTTTTGTGGAGATTTTTATTTTATCCCTTGATAGCTGCAATGCCGGGCAGTACCAATCCCTGAATGGCTTCGAGCAACGCTCCGCCACCGGTAGAAACATACGACATATCGTCAACAAGCCCGAATTTATTCACGCAAGCCACCGAATCGCCGCCGCCTACCAGCGAGAATGCTCCGTTGCGGGTAGCTTCAGCAATAGCCTCGCCTACAGCGCGTGATCCGTGCGTAAAGTTTTCGAACTCGAAAACACCGGTAGGACCATTCCAGAGAATGGTTTTGGAAGTTTTGATTACATCGGCAAATATTTTTTCGGTTTCAGGACCTATATCCAGCCCTTCCCATCCATCAGGAATTTCACCAACAGGAACAAAAGCGGTATTGGCATCGTTGCTGAAAGCATCGGCTATTTTTGCATCCACTGCCAGCACCATGTTGACACCGTTCTTTTTTGCTTTTTCGAGCAGTTCGAGTGCCAAATCCAGCTTATCATCTTCGCAGATGGAGATACCTACTTTTCCACCCAGCGCTTTGGTAAATGTGTAAGTCATTCCGCCGGCAATAATCAGGTTATCCACCTTGGTAAGGAGATTTTCGATAATTTCAATTTTGGTTGAAACCTTCGAGCCTCCCATAATGGCAGTAAACGGACGAGCCGGATTTTCCATCAGGGCATCCACGGCGTCCACTTCCTTATTCATCAGGTAACCGAACATTTTGTGGTCTGCATCAAAATAATCGGCAATGAGTGCAGTGGAAGCGTGAGCCCGGTGAGCCGTGCCGAAAGCATCGTTCACATAAGCATCGGCATACGAAGCCAGTTTTTTGGTAAATTCTTTCTGCGAAGCTTTTACTTCTTTCTTAGCAGCTGCTTTTTCTTCTTCGGTAGCTGTTTCGGGCAGGCGTGGTTTTCCTTCTTCTTCGGCATAGAAGCGGAGGTTTTCGAGCAACAACGCTTCACCATCCTGCAATCCGGCTACCATTTTTTCAGTTTCTTCACCCAAAGCGTCGGGAGCAAACTTTACGTCAACACCCAGCAGTTCTGAAACACGGGCTACAATTACTTTCAAAGAGTATTTAGGATCCGGATTTTTTTTCGGACGGCCCATGTGTGAAGCAATGATCAGTCGGCCACCATCGGCAATGATCTTTTTCAACGTCGGCATGGCAGCACGGATACGTGTATCGTCGGTAATGTTGAAATTTTCGTCCACCGGAACATTGAAGTCCACACGAACAAAAGCTTTTTTACCGGCAAAATTAAAGTTGTCTAATGTTTGCATATCATTTTATAGTTTGAATGTTTGAATGTTTGAATGTTTTGAATGTTTGAATGTTCAAAAATACGTTATCTGCACGCCATACTTCCCCTTTAGGAGGTTGGGGGGCAACTAATTAGTTTTATACTTAAACTTCACCTCTTTCAGTTCTTCATTGGCTTTTACGATCTTTTTTTTCAGATTTTCCTTGTAATCTGCCAGTTTATGCTGCAGATTTTCGTCGGCGGTAGCCATGATTTGAGCAGCGAGAATTCCGGCATTCAAAGCTCCGTCAATTCCAACCGTAGCTACAGGTATTCCCGGAGGCATCTGCACGATGGCGAGGAGTGCATCCAGCCCGTCAAGTGACGCTTTTATTGGCACCCCGATAACAGGCAACGTGGTCATAGAAGCAATCACACCCGGCAGATGTGCAGCCATTCCGGCAGCAGCTATAATCACCTGAATGCCATTATCTTTGGCGCCTTTGGCAAATCGCTCCACTTCTTCGGGCGTACGGTGTGCCGAGAGTGCATGGATTTCAAAAGGGATTTCCATTTCATCCAGAAATTCAGCGGCTTTTTTCATCACCGGCAAATCGGAGGTACTGCCCATGATAATGCTTACTTTTGCTGTCATAAGATCAGTTGGTGGTTTATCGTTTGAAGTTTGTGCATCAATTTAAGTATTGCTGACTATAAACTGTAAACTATGAACTAAGTTTACACTAATAATGCCTGATAGGCTTCAGCGTCCAGCAAATCTTCCAATTGCGAGGCATCAGACAAGGCTATTTTCACCATCCAGCCTTCGCCGTACGGATCATCATTTACCAGTTCCGGAGCGTCTTCGAGTTTGGAATTAAATTCCAATATTTCACCCGCAACCGGCATCAGCAGTTCAGAAACGGTTTTTACAGCTTCTACCGAACCGAAAATTTCTCCGGCATCGAGCGTTTCTCCCACCGTTTCAATTTCAATGAATACGATTTCACCCAGTTCACTTTGAGCAAAATCGGTGATTCCTACGTATGCAAATTCTCCTTCAAGGCGTACCCATTCATGATCTCTGGAGTACTTCAGATTTGTTGGTGTGTTCATAAGTTTTAGAATTATTTATTTTTTTCTGAAAATATCATACATGTTTTTTGAAGTTGCAAAGTTACAAAAAAATGTTTTTATTCGGTTTCGTAGTTTTTACTTTTTGATAAATACAAATCGGTTTGAATGGGATAATGGTCGGACGATTTCAGGTTGCCTCTTTTATAATTAGCCGACCGGAATGATTTATCGTACATGATGTAGTCTATCCGGAAACGATAGTATGAATGTGCGTACGTCCATCCCAGTCCTCTGCCCGTTTCCCTGAAAGCGTCTTTCAGATTCCCTTTCACTTTTGTATAGGCGTATGAAGCCGGTACATCGTTGTAGTCGCCACACGAAATGACCTTGTAAGGCGAGTTGCTGATAACATTTGCTACTTCGTCCACCTGTTTTGCACGTACTTTATAAGCCGTACTCATTTTTCGTGAAAGGTATTTGGTAATTCCGGCGAGTTTTTCCGACGAGAAGTCATTTCTCAACTCGGCGGTCTGCTTCATATCCATCGAAGTTATCCTGTTGGATTCCAGATGGTTATTGATAATACGTATGGTATCGTCACCGATCACCACATCGGTATAAATGGACAGATTGAATACAGATTCGTAGTCCACGTTTCTTTTTTCGATAATCGGATATTTCGAAAGGGTGGCCAGACCGATGTTCATTCTCCACTTATCCAGCTGAAAACTCACGTGCTTGTGCGGGTACTTGCTGAAAATCCGTTCGAAATCGTCCGACTGAAACTGCCTTTTATTTTCACTCACAGCAAATTCCTGGAGACATACAATATCGGCATCGGAATCCAGGATGTACTGAACTACGGGATTAGGGTCATCTTTCCGGTGCTTCTTCATCAGCCCGGTATTCATCGTGTTGTACGACAAGAGCGTAATTTTTGTTCGGGTAGAATCAGCTTCTGTCCGGGTAAGATTTACAGGAACAGCACTTTTAATGATTCCCGAAAAAATGATAAGGGCAAGCAACGAGAGCAGCGACCACCATTTGCGCAGCATAATCCAGAAAACAATAAAGGCAATGTTCAGAATAATGATTGGGAGCAGCCCCAGGGATGCATAAGCGGGCAAAAGTGCAGTATTCGGACTGACTACTGAACCGATTTTGACCAATACCAGCGCCAAAACGACGAATATATTAATCAATATCATTATTCCACGCAGGAATTTGGTCATTGTTTTATCTTTTTTGTTCAAAAAGCTTCCTTTTTTCATCGGCTGAAAGGCTTTCGTAGCCCGATGTCTTAATTTTATCCAGAATGCGGTTAATCTCCACCTCGTCCTGCACTTTCTTCTGATTGTACTGTTCGGGCGACATTTTTTGCGCATGATAAACAGTCGGTTTCTTTCGGGGGCGCGGACGGAACAAATTTACAAAAAAATCGATTATTTTGTTAATAAACCGGGTAATATCTGTACCTTTTTTCTCAAAAACCACAAAAAGATAACCGGCCAGCGCACCGCCCAGATGCGCCATTTCGCCGCCTCCGTTTTCGGAAGTCAACCCGAAAAAACTAATCAGAACCGTAATCACGGCAATCCACATCAATTTGATTCTACCTATGAGCAGCAACTGCATTTCCATGTTCGGTGCTCGTACTGCCGATGCCACCAGGATAGCCAGAATAGAACCTGAAGCTCCCATCAACACGCTGTAGTACGAAGCTGCTTCGTAATACGGAAAAACATTGTAAGCCACCACATACACCAGTGCACCCGTCAATCCACCAAGAATATACAACGAAAGCAGCTGTTTTTCAGAGTAATACATGGTGAAAATCTTACCAAACCAGTACAACACCAGCATATTGAAAAAGATATGAAAAAACTGTTCGTGGTAAAACATGTACGTTACGGGAGTCCACAGATGGGTAAGCAGCTGTGAGGGATTGGAAGGTACGGAAAACCACGTGGTGTAATCAATGGAAGTAAGATTAAACAACCTGAAAACGACCGAGAGGATACTTACGAAAAGAAAAATGGCCACATTTACATAAATGAGTTTGATCACCGTGCTGCCATTCTTATAAGTAAGTTTCAGATTATCAATGAGATTCATTTACGTGATTGTTTTTTAGTGTGAAGAATAAAGTTTACCTTTCTTTTTCCAGTAAAGAATGAGCAGCACCCCGAAAAGCATTCCGCCAAGGTGGGCAAAATGAGCTACACTGTCGCCTGCAAAATTGGCTACTCCGAGGAATAATTCAGCCACCGCATATCCGGCCACAAACCAGCGGGCTTTGATAGGCACCGGAAAGAAAATCAGAAAAAGTTTCTGCTCGGGAAACAGCCATCCGAAAGCAAGCAAAATGCCGAAAACGGCACCCGAAGCACCGATTGTGAGCAGCGCATCTGCCAGTTCCTTCTTCATCTGAAGCACTTGTGTGACAGGCATCTGAGCTATATCACCCGAAAAACGGAAGTAATGTGAAAGTTCGGCCGAATAAGGAGCCAATGCCTCAGCCGAACCAGACGAAACAGCAGCGTTCATCGCCCTGAATACATCGCCCAGCTCTACGTACCAGAAGAGTTGTTGTACAAGTCCGGCTCCGATGCCGGTTACGAGATAATAAAAAAGAAACTTCCGCGAACCCCACACCTGCTCGAAAATGGGTCCGAACATATACACGGCAAACATATTGAAAAGTATATGCGTAACCGAGCCGTGCATAAACATGTACGAAACGACCTGCAGCAGGTTGAATTTTCCGGATCCGACATAATGCATCCCGAGGACATCTTCCAGGCGCATATCTATTCCCCACCTTCGGAGAATGGTGGGAAGCATCAAAGTAGCCAGGTATAGAATGACATTGATAATCAGAATATTTTTAACTACCGGAGGCAAGGATCTGTTCATAAACAATCGTTTTGTTTTTTCTCAGAAATTCAGGCTGTGAAAAGAACATGCCTGCTTTCAAATGAGCTGCAAAATTACGAAAAAAACTTCAAAACTATGTTGTTGGACAGGATATTGAACTTCTTTAGGAAAAAAATACATTTTTCTAAACAAAAAATTTGTTTATTAATTCGTATTAATTATATTTGCAGCACCGAAGTATTTGGCTTTTAATGTCTTAAACTAAAAAACTAAAAAACTATGAACAAAGGAGAATTAATCAGTGCTATTGCTCAAGCTTCCGGCCTGACAAAAGTTGCCTCCAAAAAAGCGCTGGATGCCACCATCAAGAGCATCAGCGATGCCCTTGCAAAAGGCGACAAAGTTACTCTTGTCGGATTTGGAACATTTTCTGTAGCTGAACGTGCCGCCCGAAAAGGCGTGAACCCTTCCACCAAACAACCAATCAGAATTAAAGCTAAAAAAGTAGCTAAATTCAAAGCAGGATCTGAACTGGCTGATGTAGTTAAATAAAAAATTCTCATAACTCATTAACAAACAGGGCGTTCGCAATCATAGCGGACACCCTGTTTGTTTTATGAAAAAACTGTTACCTTTTAAAAATCAACCATTCTCTAAACGTGTAATGCACAATTTCACAGAAATCCGTATCTTTGCGCTTTCAAACAATTATTTTTTCTTCCGACAGATGAATTTAGAAACTCAACTTACCCAAGGTGTAATTACTGCCATACAGAAACTATACAATCAGATTGTTGATGGCGGTACAGTGCAATTTCAAAAGACAAAAAAGGAATTCGAAGGAGATATCACGCTGGTGGTTTTCCCTTTTGTAAAAATTGCCCGCAAATCGCCCGAACAGACTGCCGCAGAGATAGCTGAAGAACTTAAAAAACAGTATCCGATGATCAGTTCGTACAACATCATCAAGGGTTTTCTGAATCTGAATATCGACAGTTCATTCTGGCTTGAGGAACTTGACGAAATGCATAACGACAACCGGTTTGGCACCGTCGCTACGACAGAAGATGCTCCGCTGATGATGATAGAATACTCATCGCCAAACACAAACAAACCCCTTCACCTCGGTCACATCCGCAACAACCTGCTCGGCTACAGCATTGCCGAAATTCAAAAGGCCAACGGATGGAATGTGGTGAAAACCAACATTGTAAACGACCGCGGAATCCATATCTGCAAATCCATGCTTGCCTGGAAACTCTTCGGTAACGGCGAAACACCGGAAAGCACCGGCATGAAAGGCGACCACCTGGTGGGGAAATATTACGTGGAATTCGATAAGGCCTACAAAGCCGAAATCAGGGAACTGATGGAAAAAGGCCTGAGCGAGGAAGATGCCAAAAAAGAGGCTCCGCTTATCCGCCAGGCACAGGAAATGCTGCTGAAATGGGAACAGGGAGATGAAGAGGTGCGCTCGCTGTGGCACACGATGAACGGATGGGTGTACGCCGGTTTCGACGAGACATACCGTAAACTGGGAGTCGATTTTGATAAAATATACTACGAATCCGATACCTACACCGAAGGAAAATCCAAGGTGGAAGAAGGGGTGGCAAAAGGAGTGTTTTACCAGCGTGAGGATAATTCCGTGTGGGCAGACCTTACCGCCGACGGGCTGGACGAGAAACTTCTCCTCC
>ERZ1645189.158-NODE-158-length-16589-cov-5.859804_pt1 | contig 16589 bp, 11 predicted proteins | sample MGYA00575350_ERZ1645189 | MGnify/ENA primary metagenome ERZ1645189 (study PRJEB40845, sample SAMN11283421) | freshwater sediment metagenome | isolation source: river sediment | host: Sediment | place: India: Jajmau, Kanpur | collected 2015-12-17 ...
AAAATTTCAATCCTTTGTAAATTGGAACTATTTTAAAGAAAAAAAAAACAAAAGAGTATATGAATAAAATCAACAATGTAATTTTAGCAATTATTTTAACCTCGTTACTTCCTTTAAATGTACACAGCCAAAAAGTCGCACAAGGGGGATTTAAGGGGCTGCAACATATAGAGCCCACGAACTGGTGGACGGGGATGAAAAATCCGGAACTGCAACTGATGCTTCACGGCACAGATATGGCATCCAGCGAATTATCCATCGATTATCCGGGAGTATCGGTAACACAGATTAAACGGACAGACAATCCGAACTATCTGTTTGTATATCTGAATATTACGCCCGAAACCAGACCCGGAATTTTCAAAATCATCCTCAAAAAGGGGAGAAAAAAACAGGTCGTAAATTATGAGCTGAAAGAGAGAACACCCAACTCTGCCAACCGCGAAAGTTTTTCGGAAAAAGACAACGTGTACCTGCTGATGCCCGACCGCTTTGCAAATGGCAATTCGCTGAACGACAGCGTAAAAGGATATCATCAGGGTGTAAACCGCAGCAATCTGTCGCACCGGCAGGGAGGAGATATTGAAGGAATAATCGGGAAAATTCCGTACCTGGCCGATCTGGGAATTACAGCTCTCTGGACTACTCCTCTGTTTGACAACAATGACACGAACTATTCATACCATCATTACGGCTGTACGGATTACTACAAAATTGATCCGCGCCTCGGAAAAAACGAAGATTACCTGCGCCTTTCACAAACTGCCGGAAATCATGGTATCAAAATGATAATCGACGTAGTGCCCAACCATTGCGGAGGCTCTCACTGGTGGATGAAAGATGTACCTTCCAGCGACTGGTTCAATGTGTGGAAAACCTACACATCCTCCAACTACCGGATGACCGCCTGGACTGATCCTCATGCCAGCGAAACTGACCGTTACAAACTTACGCATGGCTGGTTTGCACCCAATATGCCCGATCTGAATCTGAGCAATCCATTGCTTTACGATTACCTGAAACAAGTGTACATCTTCTGGATAGAATACGCGCAAATAGCCGGAATACGCGTTGATACCTACCCTTATAACGATATAAAAACGGCTGCCAGATTTATTCAAACCATACGCGATGAATACCCGAACATGAATGTGGTGGGCGAATGCTGGGTGAAAACTCCGGCCGAAACGGCTTACTACCAATCGGGCAACAACAACAAAGACGGATTCGACAGCCGACTGCAGAGTGTGATGGACTTTATGCTGAAAGACAAACTGCAGGAAGCTTTCAAGGAAAATGAAGGTTGGGATACGGGAACAGCGAAATTTTACAGCCATTTTGCACAGGATTTTGTGTATCCGAATACGAACCTGATTATGAATTTCGTGGATAACCACGATATAGACCGCCTTTCAACGGCTTATAAAAACGTCAACGAGTACAAAATGGCGCTGGCCATGCTGGTAACTGTGCGTGGCTATCCGCAGATTTATTACGGTAACGAAATTATGCTCGAAGGCATTTCGGGTGATTATCAGGGACATAGATTTACGTTTCCGGGCGGTTGGAAGAACGATAAACGTGATGCATTTACTCCCGCAGGTCGCACGAAAGAGGAAAACGAGGTGTTTGATTATCTGAAAAAACTGCTTCATTACCGAAAAAACAATCCGGTGCTTCAAAACGGCAAAATGATGCAGTTTATTCCTGAAAATGGCGTATATGTGTTTTTCCGCTACAACGATGAGAAAACGGTGATGGTCATTACGAATAATAACGATCATGCCACGGTGTTAGATACAAAGCGATTTGCCGAAAGAATAAAGGATTGTGAAATGGGCGTGGAGGTTACTTCCAAGCAGGCAGTTGATATGAAAAATCAGGTGGAAATTCCAGGGAAAACGGTGCTGGTACTGGAACTCGGTTTCTGGAGATAACAGGACACGGATGACACGGATTATATGGATAAAAACGGATTTTTTTCAAATTTTTCTTGATTAGAAAAAAAAGATTCGTTTTACAAAATATTTTTGCTTGAAACTGTAATTTTTCAGACAGATAATCCGTTTATTATCTGTTGAAATATTTACTTTTAAACAATCAAAAATTAACATCCTAAAATGAGTACAACCAACAACTCACTGCGAACACCAAAATCCCCGCTTCGGGGTGTTGGGGGGCTTTTCCACAACTTCGGCGAAAAACTCCAAACCGCTATCACCCGTTTTCCACTGACTTTTGCCTGCATCGTTGGTGTGGCTGTGTTGTTTGTATCAGCTATCCATACGAACACGGACAACATTTACACCAAGTGGATTATGGGCGGAATCGTGTCGGCATTTGCTTCGCTTTCGTTTTATCTTTTTGCTGAAAACCGGCTCGGAAAACTTGTGGCAAATACCGTAAATATCGCGCTGATTGGTCTGATAATCTGGTTGTTTTCATACTTTTCAAAGAACATAACCGATGCCAATGCAGCGCAATTCGTGATGCTGACGGTGAGTTTTTTCCTTGCGCTGTTTTTTGCGGGATATCTGACTGAAAAAAATTCGCTTCACTGGTGGGATAATTTACAGAAAACACTGTTTCACCTAATAATTTCGGCGTTTTTTGCGGGAATTTTGATGGGAGGATTGAGTTTGGCACTTGTTTCGCTCGACAAACTTTTCGGACTGAAAATCGACGATAAAATGTTCGCTTACCTGGCGGTTTTCTGCTTTGTTCTGTTTATGCCGAGCTATTTTCTATCCCAGCTTTCCGAAAAAACCGCATCCGACGAGAGTTTTTCCATTTCTTATCCTGCGATTTTCAAAATTTTAGGATTGTATATTTTATTGCCTATATTGGCGATTTATACCCTGATTCTATACGGTTATCTTTTCAAAATAATTGCATCGTGGGAACTTCCAAACGGTTGGGTTTCGTGGCTGGTATCGATATTGGGATTGGCGGGATTTCTGACAATTGTACTTATTCACCCAATAGCCCCCCCACCCCCCAAAGGGGGGATTTCAGCAAGTCTGAATAAAACTGATGCTGTTTCGAAAAGCGTTTCAAAGTCCCCCTTTGGGGGATTAGGGGGCTTTTTCTTGCGTTTTTTTCCACTTATCCTCTTGCCCTTGCTTGTGTTGATGTTCGTAGGCATTGTGCGCCGGTTTTCGGATTATGGCATCACCATCAACCGACTGCTGGTACTGATTCTGAATATCTGGTTCTTTGGTATCAGTATCTACCTGTTTATCAGCCATTCGCGTCAACCAAAATGGATCTTAATCTCGTTTGCAATCGTTGCATTCCTTTCGGCGGTGGGTCCGTGGAGCGTGGTGAATGTGACGGAAAAGTCGCTGAAAAAAGAGTTTTCTGCCCTTCTTACCGAGGCCGGTTGGACAAACTCAAAAGAAAACCAAATCAAAACCCTGGACAAAGAAAAGCAGACCCGTCTTTACGACGTGGCGTATTACCTGCAACGGACGTATGGAATTGAAAGTATTCGGCCGATGTTCAGTGAGTTGAGTGAAACGGCGGGTGTTGAGAATTTGATGATCAAACTTGGAATCTCTGACCCTCAGATAGCTAAGAATGAGCATATTTCTGTAAATTCCGGGGAGAAAAGTTATCAATTCGATATTTCCAATTACAATCACGCAATACATTTAAGGAATACTTATAATAGTGATGTCCTTTTCAAATCGGACAGTATAAATATTTACCTGGAAAATTATGTAGTCAAATGCATTTGGAACAATAAAGTAACATTGATACCTCTCGAATCAACAATTGAGAAATCAGTTTCCATGACGGGCAAATCTACTAATCCTGAAGAGATTATCATTAAAAAAGATGATTACAAACTGATTATTTTTAATTTGGATGGTCAGCGAAAAGCTGATGGAGAAGTCAAAATCAACCATTTCAACGGATTACTGTTGATGAAATAGGTGATATTGCACTATTACAGTGCAATATTTCTAATTATTTGCACTTTGAGAGTGCAAATAATTTCCATTTTTGCACTTAAACAGTGCAAATTGTTGTATCTTTGCAAAAAAGACAAGAAAAAATGGAAGGACTTTTTGCATATTTCAACAAACTACTGCGAGAAACAAATCTTGATTTTCGTCGTTATCTTAATTCCAAAATCGATTGGAACAGTCGGCTGATTGGCTTACTTGGCGCACGTGGTGTGGGCAAAACTACCCTTGTATTACAGCATATTAAAGAAAATCTCAATCCTAATGAAGCACTTTATGTTACGGCAGAAGATTTTTATTTTGCCGAGCACAGGTTGCTGGATTTGGCGAACGATTTTTCTAAAATGGGCGGAAAATATCTGTTTATTGACGAAATTCACAAATACAAAGACTGGTCGAAGGAGCTGAAATTAATCTACGATTATCACGCAGAATTGAAAGTTGTTTTTACCGGTTCGTCCATTTTGGATATCAACAAAGGTGCTTCGGATTTGAGTCGTAGAGCCATTATGTATCAAATGTATGGCTTGTCTTTCAGGGAATATTTGCAGTTGTTTCACAATATCTCTGCACCTGTTTTTACACTGGAAGAAATCATTTCACACAAAGTCGAAATCCCGGAATTAAAACACCCGCTTCCACTTTTTCAATCGTATTTAGCGAATGGTTATTACCCTTTTGCAATGGAAAATGGGTACGATTTTCGCTTGACACAAATCCTTAATCAAACACTGGAAAGCGATATACCGCAGTACGCCGGAATGAACGTAGCCACAGGCAGAAAGCTGAAACAGTTGCTGATGATTGTGGCGAAAAGCACGCCGTTCAAACCAAATTTTAGTAAAATTGCACAAATTCTTGAAGCGAGCCGGAATAACTTAGCTGATTATTTTTTATTCATTGAAGAAGCCGGACTAATCATGCAACTTCGGGATGAGACGGGCGGGATCAGGGGATTGGGAAAAGTGGAAAAAGTGTATTTGGAAAACACGAACTTAATCCGGAATCTGGCTCAGGAAAATGCTAATACAGGAAATATCCGGGAGACATTTTTCGTAAACCAAACGCGCGTTTACTCTGATGTTATTTCTTCTAAAACTTCTGATTTTCTGATAGATGATATGACTTTTGAAATTGGCGGGAAGAACAAAACACAAAAACAAATTCAAAATACACCGAAAAGTTTTTTGGTTAAAGATGACATTGAACACGGCTATTTGAATATCGTCCCACTTTGGCAATTTGGAATGGGGTACTGAGAAATTATTGACAAAAAAGAGTACACAAAAAACGTTTGCGGTACTCTTTTTTCATTTTAAATTCATTCTTTAAGTTTTTAGAGATTAATTGGTTATTTTTGTTGTCTAAATTTATTTTCAACTAATAATCCAGCAATATGAAAACCAAATTTCCAATCCTGATTGTATTCATTCTCATACTCGCATCCTGCCAAAAACCGGCATTAAACCTTCCTGCAGAATCTGAGAACAACCTGAACTTAAACTCGCTCCTGACGCTTCCGATGGGCGAAAACCTTATTCATACGCAGGATTTTATACTAAATCCGGGTGAAATCGACAGCGTGAGTTCACCCGAAATACCGGTGGCGCTGACAGAGAATAAGTCAAAAATAATGCTTACGCTCCGGCCGGAGACTTCCAACTTTTTCACAGTTAATATCTGGATAAAAGGCGTTCCCTACGCCATACCCTGCCGAAAAACTGATAAAGTGGATTACATTTTCTCATTCGACCCACAGGGAAAAAAATACGGCCGTGTGCAGATAGCCGGCCAGATGAACGACTGGGCACCAAATCTTTCGCCCGACCTGCAGCTCAACGACAGCGGAAAATATGTGGCAACACTGAATCTGAGCCCTGGTACCTATCTTTATCAGATGGTGCTGGATGGCGACCAGAATCACGATGCCAACAATCCGAACAAAGTGGACAACGGCTACGGAAAATTCAACTCAATACTGCAGGTGGCCGGCAATTCCGATAAATTTCCGGTGCTCACCACCGAAAAAAGGCAGCGAGGAAGCTTCACGCTGACCACAAAAAATGAAGTGAAGAAAGTCTTTGCCTGCTGGCAAAATTATGAACTTCCGGATAATTTTGTGAAAACAGAAAATGGCAAAATTTCCATTACCATTCCGAAAGAAGCCGGAAAAATCGATCGCTCGTTTATTCGCATTTGGGCAGAAAATGAATGGGGCGTGAGTAACGATGTGCTTGTTCCTCTCGCGAAAGGAAAAGTGCTGAACAAATCATCGGAAATTAACCGCCACGACCGTCACGCACAGATTATGTACTTTATGCTCGTGGACCGATTTAAGAATGGAAATACTGCCAACGACCGCCCGATGAACCGCCCCGACGTGCATCCAAAAGTGGATTTTTTTGGTGGCGACCTTGCAGGACTGCAACAAGTGATTGACGACGGATATTTCAAAAAACTGGGCGTTAATACGCTTTGGATTTCGCCACTGAACCAAAATCCCAACGAACCTTACGGATTTTACGCGCCAAAAAACACAAAATTTTCGGGATATCACGGCTACTGGCCGGTTTCATTCAGCAAAGTCGACAGCCGGTTTGGTTCCAATCAGGAATTGAAAGAACTGGTGACCAATGCACATGCAAAAAACATGAATATTTTGCTTGATTATGTGGCTCACCACGTTCACGAGCTGAATCCACTGTATAAAAATCATCCGGAGTATTTCACTTCGCTCTACCTGCCGGACGGCACACTGAATACCGAGCGATGGAACGATCACCGCTTGACCACCTGGTTTGACACATTTATGCCGACGATTGATTTTGCCAATCCAACCGTGATAGAAATGATGACCGACAGCGCAATGTTTTGGCTGAATGAGTTTCAACTGGACGGCTTCCGCCACGATGCCTGCAAACACGTAGATTTGCCTTTCTGGCGTACGCTTACCAAAAAAATCAAGGAAAATAACAAGGGTAAAAATCTGTATCAGATTGGCGAAACTTACGGAAGTCCGGAGCTGATCAACAGTTATCTGAATACCGGCATGCTCGACGGACAGTTTGATTTCAACGTATTTGAAGATGCCAACACAAGCTTTGCAGGCGTGGGTGTACCCGATTTGCAGCGCGTAAATGCCGTGTTGCAGAGCAGCCTGAAGACTTACGGTGCGCACAACCTGATGGGTTACATTTCCGGAAATCACGACAAACCCCGCTTCATGGCCCTGGCTTCGGGCGATTTGAAATTCGGCGAGGATAGTAAGGCAGCCGGCTGGAACCGTGAAATCGGTATCACCGACAGCACTGCTTACGAAAAAATGGCTTTGATGCAGACTTTTATTTTAACCATTCCGGGAGTTCCTGTCATTTTCTACGGCGATGAAATCGGACTTACCGGCGCCAACGACCCCGACTGCCGCAGAATGATGAAATTCGAAGCTTGGAACAAGCGTGAGAAGAAACTTTTTGACAAAACAGCCACTCTTGCCAAACTACGCAATACCAATCCGGTGTTGGTTTACGGAGATTTTATAAATTTGCAGGTCACGAAAGATAGCTGGATTTTTGCCCGGAAATATTTTGATAAAACAGCCATTGTGTTGATAAACAACAGCAATGAGTCCAAAGAGATGGAAGTGGAAATCCCCTCGAATATACAAGGAAATTTCAAAGCCAGTTTCGGAAGTAAATTTACTGTGAAAGGTGGAAAATTAAAGGTAAGTTTAGAGCCGTTTAGTTCGGAGGTTTTAGCCCCCTAACCCCCTAAAGGGGGAAAAGGAGCGCAAAACTCTGTCTATTTAACATAAAAAAAGCAAAAATAATATTTTTTAAAAAAATCAATTCAACTACAAAATCCCCTCTTTAGGGGGTTGGGAGGCTTTATGATAAAAATATCCAACACAAACCTACAACAAGCAGGCGCAATCGGCGTGAATGAATTCCTGCAGGTATTTACCGATGCCTATCTGGAAGCATTGGGTGGAAACCTGAATGCAGAAAATATGCACTTGCTCAACGGCCATCAGCACACGCTGCTGGCATTTCATTTTCTGCGCGAAGAAGTGATGCACGGAGGTTTTGTTCAGCTTATCCAAAACGGCTACGGCAGTTATATTTTCGACAATCCGACCGCCAAAGCGCTGAAACAAATGGGTGCGTCTGAACTGGCAAAAATCATTTACAAAGCCAGGGAAATTTACGATGCAAACCGCGCCGAACTGGAGCGGGAAACCACCGAAGAAGAGTTTACAGCCATGTACGTGGACTTTGAGCAGTTTGATGAGCTGGAAGAACGGTTTTTTGAAATAGAAGAAGAACAGACAGCGATAATTGCACGGTATGTGGATGATAATATCGCGGAATTTGGCGAAATTAAGTAGCAGTTACTTTCAAGTAACAGCTACTTAATTTGTTTTTCCAATTCATACACCTTACTCCTCACCCATTCTGCCCATTCTACAGGCGTCTTACTTTTGTCAAACGTGGCATAAGGTATAGGTTTGCCGATTTTAATTTTGAAATGCCTCCCATGTTGTTTGAACATTTCGTTTACCAGATAGAGCATTTCAATGTTGGGCAACCCCAGCTTATTACGGATAATGGACAGGTTGTAGAAAAAGTTTGAATTTCTGCCATTGAAAAAAATAGGCACAACATCCCGTTTTGACTGCACCGCTTTGGATACGAACGATTTTTTCCAGGGTAAATCCTGAATTTTTCCGTGCACTTTGCGCGAACACGTACCCGCCGGAAAAGTAATCAGCTGGTTGTCCGAATTGAAAAAAGCCTCTACCGCTTTGGCGTTTTCTCTTACATCCGAAGCCTTACCCACCTTGCTCACAGGCAAAAACATATCTTTCATCGGTTCCAGAAACATCAGAATATCATTGGCAAAATACTTCACTTTGCCCTCGTATTTTCGGCCCAGCAGAAGCCCGAGAATTACACTGTCAAGCCCTCCCAGCGGATGATTGCTCACGAAAATATATCGGTTTCCATCCGTTGGCAAATTCTCAACACCCTCAAAATCTGCTGTAACCCGAAGCAAACCTTCGCCCAGGGCAAAATCAATAAACTCTACATTTTTTTTGCCGTGAGCACGCACAAAAAACTCATTCAGTTCATCCTGATGTAAAATTTTTTTAAGATAGTTGACAATAAATTTCGGAAACTTTTTTTCGGGAGCTTTCGCTCTGATTATTTCCTCCACATCAAAACGCATCACTTTTTCTTCCATAAAATTTCCTTTTTCGAATTGTGAAAGTGCAAAAATACGAAATCTTATCTTATTCCGGGTATTTCAGTTGTTCTTTCTGCTTAAGATTTGCATTCTACGCACAGCAAAATCTCCCCCACTTCTAATCCTTTTCATGCAATTTATCAACAAGACAAACTTAATATGCTGATATCAATCAAATTACTAATTCATATTCTTAGAATAGTTTTTTGAAAACCTGTTAATAAATGGCTAAATATAAGGTGATAACTTGTTGATAACTTTGTTGATAAATATTTGTGGGGAAAAGTGGGGAATATGAAAAAAAAGATTTATTTTTACCGTTGGAAAAATTTATTAAATAAAAACATGTCAACATTCATAGGTAAATACGATGCAAAAGCCGATGTAAAGGGACGTATATTCATTCCGTCCGTTTACAGGAAAGTTCTCCGGGACGGAGAAAAAGAGCGGCTTGTGATGCGTAAAGATGCCGACAATGACTGCCTGGTACTTTATCCTGAATCTGTGTGGAATAAAAAAATTGAAGAATTAAAGTTGAATCTGGACGAATGGGATGCCGGCGACCAGCTGCTGCTGATGCAATTCGTATCGGACGCAGAGTGGCTTGATATCGACTCGCAGGGCAGAGTGCTTATTTCTAAAAAATACCTCGACCTCATCGGTATCGAAAACAATGAAGTCATGTTTATGGGAATGATGGACCGTTTTGCCGTATGGGGACGCCAGCGATATGAAGAGGTGAAATTGCCGGCCGGGGATTTTGCAAAGAGATTAAAAGACAAAATGAAAACAGCCCCTTAAAGGGGGAAATTAAAGAGTGAGAAAGTGAATAATTCCCAAAAACACATCAAGTCTGAATCATTACTACCAAATTCCCCCTTCAGGGGGTTAGGGGGCAGTGACGGGGGAGCTTACCACATCCCTGCCCTGCTCGCTGAAACTATCGAAGGACTAAACATAAAACCGGACGGAGTATATGTGGATGTAACTTTCGGTGGCGGCGGTCACTCCCGTGAAATTTTGAAGCATCTGGGAGCTAAAGGGCGATTAGTCGGATTTGACCAGGATGAGGACGCATTGCAAAATATGATTGATGATGAGCGATTTACCTTCGTGAGAAGCAATTTCAGGTACCTGACTAATTTTCTGAAATACCACGGCGTGGAAAAAGTGGACGGAATTTTAGCGGACTTGGGCGTCTCGTTTCACCATTTTGATGAAGCCGAACGCGGTTTTTCGTTCCGTTTTGAAGGAAAACTGGATATGCGGATGAATACCCGCTCATCGTTTACAGCTGCAAGAGTGGTCAACGAGTACAGCGAAGAACAGCTTGCAGACGTATTTTATCTTTACGGTGAAATGCACAATTCGCGCAGAATTGCATCTGCCATTGCAAAAGCGAGAAGCATGGGAAGAATTGAGAGTATCGAGCAATTTCTGGAAGTATTGAAACCGTTTTTCCCGCGCGAAAGAGAGAAAAAAGAGATGGCAAAAGTTTTTCAGGCACTGCGAATAGAGGTGAATAAGGAAATGAAGGTGCTGCAGGAATTGCTTTCGCAAAGCGTAGAAACCTTGAACGAAAATGGCAGATTGGTGGTTTTGACATATCATTCATTGGAGGACAGACTGGTAAAAAACTTTATACGCAGCGGCAATTTTGAAGGCAAACAGGTAAAAGATTTCTACGGCAATATCATTGCACCGCTCAAAGCCGTCAACAACAAGGTAATCACTGCATCGGAAGAAGAAACAGCCCGAAATCCGAGAGCAAGAAGCGCAAAACTGAGAATTGCAGAAAAGCTGAAAAACTGACAAACAGATTACTACGTAAATTTGAAACATCCAATCAATTGAAAAAAAAATGAGTTTTTGGAATAAAATAGCGGAAGTGGTGAAAGGTAACGAGGATTTCTCGGACTTAAAGTCGAGTACCTTCCGCGATGTGCTTAACGGGAATATTCTGTCAAAAAATTTCATTAAAAAACAGTACGGTTTATTTCTGCTCATTGCAGTTCTGACATTTTTTTACGTGGACAACCGGTATTACTGCGAAAAACAGGTATCGAAAGAAGTAAAACTGAAGAAAGAACTTCAGGATGTAAAATTCGAATCACTGACCATTTCGGCCGAACTGACAAAACTGAGCCGCCGAACCTATGTTCTTGACTACATCGAAGCCAAAGGACTGAACCTGAAAGAAAGCCCTTATGCACCTGTTGTAATCGAAGAACCTGATCCGGTAAAAGATGAAGAAGTAAAAAAACAAAAAGAAGCCCACAAAGCTGCAACTGTAAAAGTAAAAAGCGACTCCACGCACATCGAAGAGTAAAAAAAATGACTGAACCCGGAAAAAAAATAATAGGACGATTTGCAACAGTTTACATTATAATTGTAATACTGATGATGTCTATTATCTACAACATAGCCAAAATTCAGACTGTGGAGCGCGAGAACTGGCTTAAACTCGGTGAAAAAAACAACAAAAACGACATCATCGTTCGTCCCAACAGAGGCAATATCTACTCTGCCGACGGAAGACTCATGGCAAGCTCCATACCCACCTACTACGTATATATGGATACCCGCGTGCCAGCACTTCATGAAGATGACGGAAAACTCTTTGCCGAAAACATCGACTCACTTTCTATATGTCTGTCCGATTATTTCGGCGACAAATCGTCCGAAGCTTACAAAAGAGACATGACTGCAGCTTACAGACAGGGAAAAGGTGAATACAACTTCTACAAAGGAAAAATCTCTTACGCACAGTTGAAGGACATTCGTCGTTTTCCGCTGTTCAGATTAGGCAGAAACAAAAGCGGATTGCTCACCAAAGAAATGTTCAGCCGGGTAAAACCATTTACAAGTCTGGCCTCACGCACCATTGGCGATATTTATGCCGACGAATCACGGGGTGGCAAAAACGGACTTGAACTGGGATTCGACTCCATTCTGAAAGGTACGCCGGGCTTATCGTCCAGACAAAAGGTGGCCAACCGCTGGGAAGAAATCACCCAGGTAGAACCGGTTGACGGAATGGATATAGTATCCACAATAGACGTGGATATGCAGGACATCACCGAAAAAGCCCTGCTCGACAAACTGAAAGAAATAGAAGCACAAACCGGCTACGCCATACTGATGGAAGTAGCCACCGGCGAAATAAAAGCCATAGTAAATATGGACAGAAATCCCGATGGAAGCTACACCGAAAACCGTAACGGAGCTGTATCCGACAAGGTAGAACCGGGTTCCACGTTCAAAACAGTTTCGTTAATGGCTGTGCTCGACGACGGAAAAGCCAAACTCACGGATGTAATTGAAACAGGTAACGGGCTATACAAATTCGGAAAAGCAACCATGCGCGACCACAACGCCCACAAGGGTGGTTATGGTTCCATCACACTTGAGCAATCGCTGAATGCATCTTCCAACGTGGGCATTTCAAGAACCATCTACCGGGCTTATGGCGACAATCCGGGAAAATACGTTGACAAACTTTACAAAATGGGGCTAAACGAACCATTTCAGCTTTACATTCCCGGCTCGGCCAAACCGTGGATTCGCCATCCTAACGACAAATCATCATATTGGTCAGCTACTACACTCCCTTGGATGTCAATAGGTTACGAGGTTCAGATACCGCCAATATACACGTTGGCCTTTTACAATGCCATTGCCAACAACGGCAAATACATCGAACCACTTTTCGTCAAATCCATTAATAAAAACGGATTAATGGTGAGAGAATTCAAAGCAAGGGTAATCAACAGCCAGATATGCAAACCTTCCACACTGAAAGAGGTCCGGCAAGCGCTGCTGGGAGTGGTCGAGAATCCCAAATACGGCACCGGAAAAGCAGTCCATTCACCCTATGTGCGCATTGCCGGTAAAACCGGTACAGCACAGATTTCAAAAGGAAGCGCCGGCTATTCGGCGGGTGGAAAATCACATCAGGTGTCATTCTGCGGTTTTTTCCCTTATGAAAATCCCAAATACACCTGTATCGTAGTAATCCGTGAGCCAAAAATCGGATACCCTTCCGGCGGACTCATGTCCGGAGTTGTGGTGAAAAACATTGCTGAAAGAATTTCAGCCATTGACACCGTGTCAACCATTTTTGACCTGCAACTCGACAGCACTTATACAGAAATAAAAAAACCGCTTGTAAAATCGGGAAAATATGAAGCCATTCAAAACGTAATGACAAACCTGCAGCAATCTTACGGAGGTGAAGGGGCAAGTTGGGTAAAAACCATCAGTGACGGAAAAACGACGAATCTCACCAACCTGCCGCTGGTAGCCGGAACGGTTCCGGATATGACAGGCATGTGTGCCAAAGACGCTATATATCTGTGCGAAAAACTGAGTCTGAAAATAAATATGAAAGGCATCGGCAAACTGACATCACAAAGTCTGTCGCCCGGAACCAAAACAGCCAAAGGACAGGAAATTACATTAATATTTGAAAATTAAGAAACACATGAAACTAAAAGAAATAATTCAGAATATTAAAGTTGAAAACATAACCGGTAATCCTGAAACCGTGATTACGGGAATCCAGTTTGACTCGCGAAAGATAGAGAGCGGCAACCTGTTTGTTGCGACAAGAGGTACTGCTTCCGATGGCCATACATTCATTCCTGCGGCCATTGAAAATGGTGCTGCAGCAATTATTTGCGAAGACATTCCGGAAACAACAGACAATTCAATAACATACATTCAGGTGAAAGACAGTGCCGATGCACTGGGGCATGCAGCATCAGCGTGGTACGGTTTTCCTTCGTCAAAACTGATACTGACTGGGATTACCGGCACAAATGGCAAAACAACCACAGCAACATTGCTGTACAAACTTTTCAGAACACTCGGATATGGTGCAGGTTTATTGTCGACTGTTCAGAATTTTATCAACGACGACGCCATAGAAGCCACACACACCACACCCGATGCACTGGCACTCAACGAACTGCTGGCAAAAATGGTGGAAAGCGGTTGCAAGTATGCATTCATGGAAGTCAGCTCACATGCGGTGGAACAAAGACGCATCGCCGGACTGAAATTCGTCGGAGCTGTTTTTACCAACATCACACGAGATCATATCGATTACCATCTCACGTTCGACAACTACCTGAAAGCTAAAAAAAGATTTTTTGACGAGCTGGACAGCAATGCTTTTACTCTCACCAACATCGACGACAGGAACGGACTTGTGATGCTGCAAAACACAAAAGCTGCCAGACACACCTACTCCTGTCGTGGTATTGCCGATTTCAAGACCAGAATTCTGGAAGATGGATTCGACGGTATGATGCTGGATATGAACGGAAAAGAGGTGCACGTATCATTCATCGGCAATTTCAATGCCTACAACCTCACGGCAGTTTTTGGCACAGCAGTACTGCTCGGGCAGGATGAACTGGAGGTACTACGCATTATAAGCACATTGAAATCCGTTTCAGGAAGATTTGAGACCATTCAGGCACCGGCAGGATTTACAGCAATAGTTGACTACGCACATACACCCGATGCATTGGAAAACGTTATTTCGACCATCAACGAAATTCTGCAGGGTAAAGGAAAACTCATTACCGTGGTAGGATGTGGAGGCAACCGCGACAAAGGAAAACGACCCATGATGGCTCGTGAGGCCGTAAACGGCAGCTGGAAAGCCATTCTGACATCAGACAATCCGCGAAACGAAGAACCGATGGACATTATCAACGACATGATTGCCGGTCTGGATAATGAACAGAAAGCAAAAAGTCTGACCATTGTGGACCGGCGCGAAGCCATCAAAACAGCTTGCGCCATCGCTCAAAAAGGCGATGTGGTACTCGTTGCCGGTAAAGGACATGAAGATTATCAGATAATAAAGGGAGTGAAATATCACTTTGACGATAAGGAAGAGGTAAGAAAGGCGGTCTTTCTCTGAATCGCTTTCGAAAGGAAAAATACTTTTTTCGTGCTATAAACAGATGAAATACAATTTTTTAACAATATTAAAATCTTAAATTCCCCCTTTGGGGGATTGAGGGGGCTATTATGCTATACCATTTAATCCAGTATTTAGAAAAATCTTACGACATTCCGGGTCAGCAGATGTTTGTATCTATTTCATTCCGTACGGGTGTGGCGTTTATACTTGCGTTGCTTGTGGCCACTGTTTTCGGGCGTAAAATCATCAACCGTCTGCAAAAAATGCAGATAGGCGAAACCATCCGCGATCTCGGCATGGAAGACCAGCTGAAAAAGAAAGGGACACCTACGATGGGCGGAATTATCATCATTCTGGCCATACTTGTCCCTACATTGCTGCTGGCCGATCTTACCAACATTTATAGTCTTCTCATGATTGTTACCACCGTATGGATGGGAATCATCGGATTTGCTGACGACTTTCTGAAAATTAAATACAAGAACAAAGAGGGATTGAAAGGCAAATTCAAGATTTTCGGGCAGGTTGGTTTGGGGTTAATCGTCGGACTGACGCTGTATGCAAGCCCTGATGCGGTAATACGTGAGAATGTGGAACACATCGGAATTTCACAACGCGTAGAAGATGTAAGCTACAAGGCAGAGGGTGTAAAATCCACCAAAACCACCATCCCTTTTTTCAAAAATAATAACCTGGATTACGCCAACGCATTCAAAAATGCAGGTGAAAATGCGCAAAAATATGGCTGGATATTATTTGTAATCATGGCCATATTTGTAGTGACGGCTGTTTCGAACAGTGCCAATCTGACCGACGGAATGGACGGGCTGGCTACCGGATCAACGGCTATTATAGGAATCACACTCGGGATATTGGCCTACCTTTCGGGCAATATAAATTATGCCGGTTACCTGAATATCATGTACATACCCGGCACGGGTGAAATGGTGGTTTTTGCCGGCGCGCTGATCGGGGCTACTGTCGGATTTCTCTGGTATAATTCCTTTCCGGCACAGGTGTTCATGGGCGATACCGGAAGTCTGACACTCGGTGGAATCATTGCTGTATTTTCTATTGCCATCCACAAAGAACTGCTCATTCCGATTTTATGCGGATTGTTTTTTGTCGAAAGTTTATCGGTTATTATGCAACGGCTTTACTTTAAATATACGAAGAAAAAATTCGGCGAAGGACGACGTATTTTTCTTATGTCGCCCCTGCATCACCATTTTCAGAAAGGCGGAAAGTCAGGAATCGAGGCTATAATTAAAAAACCATTTAATCCCGTTCACGAGTCGAAACTCGTTGTGCGATTCTGGCTGATAGGTATTATTCTGGCTGCAATAACCATCATAACGCTTAAAAATCAAACACGCGTTCGTCCCGCCGAAACCGAAACTGTTCGAGAGAACGTATTCGACCTCGGCGTTACGCGG
>ERZ1645189.159-NODE-159-length-16539-cov-6.095244_pt1 | contig 16539 bp, 16 predicted proteins | sample MGYA00575350_ERZ1645189 | MGnify/ENA primary metagenome ERZ1645189 (study PRJEB40845, sample SAMN11283421) | freshwater sediment metagenome | isolation source: river sediment | host: Sediment | place: India: Jajmau, Kanpur | collected 2015-12-17 ...
GCATTTCGGCCAATCGCTCGTCGGTGATGTAGTTTATCATTTTTCCGCAAGTGGTAATAATCGGCATGCGATTTGACATATCAATAAAGTAGATAATTCCGCTGTAGTCTTCTCCTACACCAAACCCATTTTCATCATAGAAATCATCTGCAAAGGCCATACCGATTTTCTCTGCTTGGGTATCTGAACTACTATATTCTGCTTCTTCACTAGAGAGGAACACGAAATCCATCTTCATCTCTGTACGAGCTTTGCTGATTTCGTTTTCAAGATTGGCAATACTGGTTTCTGTCATTAACCCGGCAAAATCAAAAACTCGGCGTGCTTCTTCGGCCAAAGTGGTTGCGTGAATGATTAAGAAGGATGTAACAAGCAACCATAGCACTAAAATGATGGCAGCTTTCGTGATGTATGAACTGGAACGTCGTTTTACCATAAGAAGTACCCCCCGGCTGAAGCCAATGCAAAAATGGCAGCGGCCAAAAGAGCACAATCGCGAAGCAATTTACCTCGATCGACCGGTAAGACTCCGCAGGTTTCCTGAGTCTGACCATTCATACTGTAGTAGTAAATCTTCTTATTGGAGTCTGTATACGTAATCACCCATGCGGGCAACAAAACATAGGAGTATTTGGCACTCTTCACCCGAGCTTGCGTCGAGCCACTAATCTGCTGATACCCATGGCCGCTCATCAATAACGGCTGTACTTGATTACGGACTTCTTGTTCTACCGACTCGTGATATTCTTCGCTGTTCATATCGCGTTTCTCTGCCTGAAACCCCGAAAGAACCGTCTCGGTAAAGGGTTGCATTTCGTTAAGATGATAGGGATGCACTCCGTCCGCCAGTTTGCGATCGGCCTTCCTTAGAGCACTGCGTTGAATGTTTTTTAGTGTCACATCTCCGCGTCGTACCACTCGGTAATGCTGAGTTGTCGTGATATTTTCATTCACCGTTGAAGTGACCTGGCTATTGCGTCCTTCTCCTTCAAATTGAGAATCCATAGTATAATCCGCCAGCCAATAAGGATAATACATACCGGTGATCTTATCAATGTTCTTTTCGTCATAAAATCCGCTGGGCACATACCGTTTGTTTCTAACCCACTTTAAAAACGTATCCCGTGCTGTTTCTTTGCCAATCTTAAAAGGCAGAACGTAATCCGGCCTGAATTCTGCTTGTAAACGACCCGACAACACGACCGGGTTATGACAATAATAGCAGTAAGTTGCGGCAGTCGTCTCATCGGTCACGACTTCTGCGCCGCAACTGGGACAAGAAAATACGGCAGTATGTGCGATGGCTACTTCCTTTTTGCGTTGCATATCCAAAATCTCATGCTCATGATATTGACTACCACAATAATCACAGACTAGTTTTTGCAATTGCGGATCGAACGCCAATCCGTTTCCACAGGAAGGGCAGCGATACGTAGTTACAGACATAGGCCCACCTCCGAGGTTTCAAAAATCTATATGTAGTTCGCGAAACTTCCGGATAATACCTTTACCAAACATAAGAAAAGCACCTGCCCCAAATGGGACAAGTGCTTTTGAATTTACTCTAGAGAACTAAAGAAGGGGGAGCATAGACACGAGTTAACATGTCTTTATTCAACATATAAAGAGATTTGGGATCTTTTCCAAACAACTCATAATTGGTGATGTTGTCGTTGGCGTTTTTCTCTTCTTCCCCTTGCTCTTTCACAAACCAGTCTAAGAACTGAATGGTTCGGAAATCGTGATCTTTTTGTGCTTGCGCATAAATGGCGTTAATCGAAGCTGTGACGTAATGCTCATGTTCCAGCGCCGCATGTAAGGGAGCCCCCGGATTATCATAAACTTGATCTGGTTCTGCAATCGCAGTAAAGTGCACACATACATTGTTATTGATTAAATATTGGCGGAACAGCATTGCATGATCCCGTTCCTCTTGAGCTTGAATGAGGAACCAATGTGCGAAACCCGGTAAGCCTTCGTTTTCATAATAGTTGGCCATTTCTAAATACAAATAGGCAGAAAAGAATTCTTTGTTGATTTGCTCTTGCAATAATTTGGTGGTTTCAGCAGTTAACATAGAAAAATCCCCTTTCAAATCTTATTTCTCTGCTTAGGACAGCAGCTTGTCCAACATAGGTTGTAAGTCTTCCGGTTTCATTGTGGGTCCGAACCTACCCACTACATTACCCTCTTTATCCACTAAAAACTTACTGAAATTCCATTTGATTTCAGCGCCTTCAACCCCTAAGCCTTTGGAGTTCATTCTCTCCACAAAAGCGTGTAGTGCATCGTCTTGTTGATCTTGAGGTGCAACTTCTTTTAAATAACGGTAAAGCGGATGAGCATTCTCACCATTGACCTCTATCTTGGAAAATCGAGGAAAGGTGGTTCCAAAATTTAGCTGACAAAAGGTTGCAATCTCATCATCACTCCCAGGTGCTTGCCCCAAGAACTGATTACAGGGGAAATCGAGAATTTCAAAGCCCTTGGCCTGATTTGCTTCATATAAGGCTTGTAAGGATTTATACTGAGGAGTAAAACCACAACCGGTTGCGGTATTGACGATAAGGGTTACTTTCCCTTTATATTGTGAGAGAAGAACTTCGTTCTGTTTATTATCGACGGCTGAAAAATCATATACGTTCATTTTTCTTCCTCCTGTTGCAATTAAGAATTATTCGCACTTTGGCTGTCTTCAATATAACATAACCAGCCAATCGTTTCGGTGACCAAGTCACACAAGAGGTCTGCTCCCTATTTTCTACATCTTGCTGACGTCTTCCTTCTACTTCTCTAAATATCTCTCCCTAAGTTCACGCAGATCACTCATGCTAATATGCAGTCCTTGTTGAAAGAAAGATTCAGAATTTCCGTACTGGCAACGAATCTCTTCTTCTACTGATTTGATCCAAGCCGGGTTGACCCCTGCCATGGCTCGAGCAGTGTGCCAAATCTCCTCTCGTGGGGTTAGAGTTTTGGTATACTCCACAAAACCGTCAATCACATCCTTGTAATAATCATTGGTCAACAAGTAATCTTTGATAATTGTATTCCAGTCTACTCCTAAGGCCAGTAGCATAAGGGCTGAACCAACCCCAGCACGATCTTTCCCGGCTTGACAATGCCAACTTAGAGCACCCTGTTTTTGATTTAGGGCTACTTGAAAAAACTCTCTGTATGCGCGTAAAGCGGTATCGTTAGTGACAAATTCCTTATATACCTGTATGTGATCTTCATGTAAGGCTTCCAGTGGTTGGTCCATATTCATCATTTGTTCCAATGGGTTACCCTTGGCATAAATGAACCCCAACATGAGACCTTTTCTACTTTCGTCACCAAAAACATTCAAGTGAACATTCTGTACGCCAGAGAGTTCTGGGTCGGGTTCGCGGTTTTTCTCTATGGAAGTGCGAAAATCTACGACGGTAGTCATTTGATAAACATCGGTTAAGCGGTGAAGATCATCGGGTAGCGCTTTGGCCAGTTTTCCTGTTCGCAATAACATACCTTTTTTAATGATTTGACCACTTTTTGTGGGGTATCCCCCCAACTCCCTCGCATTACGCACACCATGCAATCCCAAAGATTGAGGTAGCTGCTGCAAATATTCTATCATCGTAAAACCCTTTCCTAATGAAACTTCTCAATCAACTTCAAGTAGAACGCACATGCTTCTGCCAATTGTGAGACAGGAACGCGTTCATCTACCATATGGGCGAGTTTATAATCTCCCGGTCCAAAGCCAATGGTTGGTACTCCCATACTCAAAGGAGTCACGGCATTGGTACCAAAATCCCAAAAGTTATACTCTGTGGCTTCCTTACCTAACACCTCTGCATAGCATTGGCGCAAAAGTTTGGTCAGCGCATGCTCGGTATCAATGTTCCATGGCTCGTGAATGGGCTGGTACACCAAAGACTCCCCGGTCCAACTCGTATGTGTTAGGGTTCCAATCTCCCAATGCGCATCTTTTCCGACGATGAGTTCGTCCAATTGGGTCTTCGCTTCTGCAAGAGTTTCTCCTACAACCAATCGGCGATCCAAGTAAATGCTGCACTCACTTGGAACTGCATTTAAGGAAGCACTCACGCTGGAGATGTCGGATAATACAATCGTGCCGTGTGGTTTGGGTTTTGAACTAAGCCTAGCATTGAGTTGTTCCACTCTTTGAATGACTTCCGCCATGGCATACACAGCGTTGACTCCTTTTTCCGGAGCAGAGCCGTGCGCCGACACTCCTTTGGTTTTGATTCTGGCTTGAATCTTCCCGGTATGACCTAAGGTGATGAGATTATTCGACGGCTCGCAAATAATACAAGCATCGGGTATCACTCCACTATCTTTATAAAAATGTTGCAGATTGACCCCGTCGCAATATTCTTCACAGATACTGCCGGTGACATAAACTGTTTTTTCATCCAAACACCCAGATGCTTTCGCCAAATGCGCAGCGTAAATGGATGCCCCTAATGCGGCCTTCATATCGACAGACCCACGACCATATAAATACCCCTCGACTATTGCACCGGAAAAAGGTGGATAAGTCCAAAGGTTGGCATCTTCTGCTTTGACGGTATCTACATGAGAATCGAAGTGAAGGATTTTCTTGCCCTGACCCATTCGCCCAACCACATTGCCAATGCGATCCACATAAACTTCATCGAAGCCAAGCTGAATCATTTTCTCTTTTACAAACTGCACAATAGGCCCTTCTTGGTCGGAGTAACTGGGGATACGAACCAAATCCGCAACAAATTGAATCAGTTCTTGCATGTTCATCCTCCTTTTACATTTTCACAAAAGATACATTACCATTAGAGTCCAATTCAAATCCATCTAGGTCTTTTGCAGAAAATACCTTACCGGTAGTCACTTGAGATAAATACTGAAGGATTTCGCGTTCGCGCTGCTCTTGGGCCTGTACGGAACTACTTTCATTCTCTCCCAACATCCACAATTGATGCGTCAAAATGACATTTCTACTGCGAGTTTGTTGAACTAACGTTGCTAATTCACGCTCGGATGTATGCACCGAGGTATGATAACGGTACCATTTGGGTGTCCGACTTTGTACACCGGTATGCGAGTATACTTCGTGAATGAGCACTTCACATTCTTGAGCAGCGCGCAGAATCCCGTCGCATGGAGCGGTATCGCCTGAAAAACAAATAATGCCATTTGGGGTCGTGATACGAAAACCATACGCTTCAAACGGAGGGTGTTGCATCGGGTAGGCTTCCACACGAATCCAATCATCCTCATATACCAATCCTTCTTTATATTCAGTACACAGAACTTGAATTCCTTGCACATTGGCTTGCTCGGCACCGTAGATTCGATTTTGTATATCCACCTGATATGCCTGAAGCAGATGATGAGTCATACGCTTCATTCCCGAAGGTCCGAACACCTGCAATGCGGTCTCGCGCCCCAAAACCCATGGGGTTAAGAGAAGGTCTGCAAAGCCTGCGGTATGATCTGAATGCAGATGGCTAATAAAAACCTTATTAAGGTTCTTCATACTAAGACTTGAGTAGCCAAGTCTAGCCGCCGTTTCTGCTCGACGGACGATTCCCGGGCCACATTCAAATAAATAAACTTGTTGGTCAACGAGCAAGGCCCACGCCGGACCCGATTTTTCGGGTAATGCATTGGGGGTCCCGGTACCTAAGAAAACAATCTGAACCCTGCACATGGCACTGCCTCCTTATATATGTTGAGGCTTCGGTTTCAAGAAGAAACCGAAGCACTTTTGTTACTGCGTTCTGTTGCCGACTCCACGATTAGCGCAATTAAATCGGCATAGGTATGACCTTTGAGACGGGTTAGTATGGGTAAATCAGAATAATGGGGGTTCAATCCGGCTAAAGGATTGACTTCGAGAAAATTCGGCACACCTTGTGCATCCATCTTTAAATCAATACGACCACAATCTCGGCACTCCAACCCACGCCAGGCTTTTAATGCCAAATCGCCACAAAGGGCTTCTTCCTCTGGACTTGCCAGTCGGTATTCCACCCGTTCTTTGTAATTGATTTTATTCAGGTACGTATATCCTTCCTGATGGTATTCTCCCTTAAGCACAATTTCCATGACTCCTAAAACCCGTGCTTTATCCCCACTGCCAACCATGCCAACGGTAAACTCCCTGCCGGGAAGATATTGCTCTACCAATACAGGTTGTTTGAATTCCTGTAAGATCTTTGCGCACCCTGATTTTAATTGCTCGTGATTGTGCACTTTGGAATGTAAGCCAATCCCTTTACTGGAACCCTCTGCTACCGGCTTAATAAACATGGGATAGTCAAAAGAACGTATCCGAATATTCTCAGCCGATCGAACCATTTTAAACTTCGCTGTTGGAATTTCCAAATCACGAACAATTCGTTTGGTCATCCCTTTGTGTAAGGCAATGGCAAGCACCATGGGATCGGAGAATGTATAGGGGATACGATACGCATCGAGCAGAGCAGGAACTTGTGCTTCCCTACTCACGCCATGTAAACCCTCTGCAATATTAAACACCAAGTCCCATCGTTTTCCATGAGCTAGTTTTTCTACCAAAGCCATAATCGAACCAATCCGCTCCGTTGTGTGTCCTAAGGCCTTTAGGGAGTCATCCACCGCATCGATGGTTTCTGCTTCATCCAATTCTGCGGTTTCTTCCCTGCTATACCCTTCTTTTAAATAATCGCTGCGTAGATCGTACGTGATGCCTATGTGCATCCGGCATTGCCACCCTTCTTCTATTTGTAAACGATCTTTAGGATTCCCCGCTAAAATTCCATATTGATACTAGAATCCCTTTCCCTTGCAAAAATTCTTTTTTGTGATTTGAATCGTTGACGAAGAGTGTCAATCGTGTTAACATGAAGATGCCTAAGGGCTTAATTCATATGAAACGAGGGAAAGCAACCATGAAGAAATGGATTAAGAACAATGTCTCCTGGGTAGGAAAAGTCGACTGGGAACTACGCAAATTCCACGGGGAAGAGCTTTCCACCCATAGAGGTTCCAGCTACAACTCTTATTTAATTCAAGAAGAAAAAACCGTACTCATCGACACCGTTTGGCTCCCCTTTGCTGAGGAGTTTGTGGAGAACCTTGCTTCCGAAATTGATCTCAACAAAATTGATTACATTGTTGCCAACCATGGAGAAGTCGATCATAGCGGTGCTTTACCGGCTTTGATGAAACGAATTCCAAATGTACCCATTTACTGTACCGCCAACGGTGCAAAGTCCTTAAAGGGTCAATATCACCAAGATTGGAATTTCCGTGTCGTGAAAACAGGTGATAGCATCGACATCGGCAATGGTAAATCCTTAGTTTTTGTGGAAATGACCATGTTGCATTGGCCCGATTCCATGGCCACTTATATGACCGGCGACAACATATTATTTAGCAATGATGCTTTTGGACAACATTACGCTAGTGAACGTTTGTTCAACGATTTGGTAGATCCTTGCGAGCTCTGGTATGAAGCCATGAAATATTACGCCAATATCATTACTCCATTTGCACCGATTCTTCGCAAGAAATTAGCAGAAATCATTGCTTTAAATCTTCCCATCGACATTATAGCCACCAGCCATGGTATTATTTGGCGTGACAATCCCATGCAAATTGTGGAAGCCTACAGCAAGTGGGCAAATGATTACCAAGAAAATCAAATCACAGTAATCTATGACACCATGTGGAACGGCACCAAAGCCCTAGCCGAAAAAATCAGCGAGGGAATCCAGGCAGCCGACCCCAATGTTGTGGTGAAAACCTTCAACTTAGCTCGAGTAGATGACAATGATCTCATTGTGGAAGTATTCAAGTCCAAGAGTGTTGCTATGGGCTCTCCCACTGTGGGCGGACATATGCTACATTCCTTAGCAGGGTTTATCCACTTTGTTCAAGAACTGAAGTTCAAAAACAAAAAAGCGGCTGGATTCGGTTGCTATGGTTGGAGTGGAGAAGCACCCAAGAAAATTAACGAAGAGTTAGCCAAAGGCGGTTTCGAAATCATAGGCGAACCCTTCCGCAACTCCTGGAACCCCGATGCAGTTCAACTGCAAAAGGCCTTTGAATTCGGACAGCAGATAGCCAAAGCATAACCCTTTTACAGTATGGGACAGCTCTCTCTGAGCTGTCCCTTTGTTTATATTCGCTCGTTTTTCCTTAGAATTCATTAAGATTTTACCTCTATTTTTCATCCTTGCATTGCTTTTCATTGATAAAGCACTGCAAAAGTCGTATAATAGGGAAAAGCAACCATATAAGGAGCGCACCATGAATTATTCCATCATCGACTTAGGATCAAACACCGTTCGTCTATCGGTTTATCGATGCGATGGCCAAAGCTTACAGGTCTTATTTAGCCGAAAGGTCAACTTGGGTTTGGCCGGCTACATACAAGGCGGTATTTTAGCCGAAATCGGCATACAACGTGCCATTGGTGTGCTGCGCATGTTTCAAGATACTTTAAACAATTTGAATTTAGAACAGCCGCATGTTCTTGCCACTGCTTCCTTGCGCAATATTGACAACCGTACGGAAGCACAATCACGTATTGAACAAGCAATTGGACTCCCGATTGACATTCTCAGTGGGGAGGAAGAAGCACGCTTTTCTTTTCTTGGTACCCGCATGGAACACGCATCGGCAAGCGCTTTGGTGGTCGATATCGGTGGCGGCAGCGCGGAAATCACTCTTAGCAATGGAGAAGAGATTATTGAAGCGATCAGTTTGCCTTTAGGGTCCCTAAATCTAATCCCAAAAGAACCACTTTTAGGAAAGAATCGCATATTGATGACAAAAGCGGAACACAAACGTGTAAAGAGTTTAGTGGAAACGGCACTGAAGGATTATCCTAAATTAAGAGGGAAACATGTTCCTACAATGATTGGAGTAGGGGGAACCATTCGTGCCACGGGTCGTCTGAACCAAGAGGTATATCAACTTCCTCCCGAAGATCGATCTATTGAATCCACCCATATTAAGGAAATGACTAAGCTTCTTATCGATGACGAAACCGTTGGACTGGATTTGATCTTGCGCACGGCTCCGGATCGGGTAAAGACGTTACTGTATGGTATGACCATTTTGCAGACCCTTGTTAAACATTTTCGTTGTGAGAAGGTTTTAGTAAGCCGCTTTGGCGTGAGAGAGGGCTACCTCTTAGAGCGATTACTGGTATGCAAAAGTGGCGACCCGTTACCCAAGTGGTCTGTTACAATGAGTGAGTCCGATTGGGAACGATACCCAGAACTCGATGCGGAACTGCAGGAAACCGGAAAGGATGGTCCCAAACCACCTTTAAGTAACGAATAAGGAGTGTTCTCCATGGCACTCGATCCTACAGACATACCCCTTGATTACTCCTATACGCAAAACCGTGACCTTTCCTGGTTACGGTTTAATCAGCGTGTACTGGAAGAAGCTCAAGATTCCACCGTACCGCTCATGGAACGATTGCGCTTTCTGTCCATCTTCTGCTCTAACCTGGATGAGTTCTTCATGATTCGCATGGGCAGCACCTATGAACTAACGCTGAGTCAACCTGAACACATCGACAATAAGTCGGGATGGACCCCGGCGCAGATTTTTAAGAAGGTGTTTGAGCGAGCTCATGGTTTGAACGCACTCATGGAGCAGACGTTTTCAGAACTAGAAACGCTCTTGGCAAAGCAAGGGGTAGTTCGGCTTTATCACAAAAACTGGGCAGATGTCGATCGCAAATATGCCAGACATTATTTTCGTTATCAAGTGCTACCGGTTTTGTCTGCTCAAGTCTTGGATTCGAGACATCCCTTCCCACATGTAGCCAGTAAAGCCTTACATGTGGGGGTAGAACTACGCGAAAAGACAAAAGAAAAAGAAAAAAAGAAAAACCTCTCTCTTTTTGGGTTGATTCCCGTGCCTGATTTTTTACCCCAGATTGTATTCTTGCCCGGACCTACCCTGAGGTATATTTTACTGGAAGAGATTGTTTTAGAATTTGCCGACGAAATCTATCCGTATCACGAGATCCTAGATAAATCTATTTTTTGTTTGACGCGAAATGCAGACTTAACCATCGATGAATTCGACTTGGATCCCCGCGAAGATTATCGTGAGCAAATGCGCACCGTGTTAAAAAAGCGGAGCCGCTTGGCACCCATTTGCATGGAAGTGCAATATGCTACAAAGAGCAGCCCAATGCTATCTTTTTTCTGTAAACAATGGGGTCTGAAAAACCAACAGGTGTTTTATAAAAAAGCTCCTTTGAATTTTGGCTTTTTATCTTCTCTCATTGACAAAATACCGACTAAGCAAAGAACCATATTGCTATACCCACCCTATACTCCACAATATCCACCGGATTGGCAACCAGATGAAAGCAAGATACGGCAAATCCAAGAGCGAGATCGCCTACTGTATTTTCCATATGACAGCATCGAACCTTTTTTGCAGCTCATCAAAGAAGCTTCTGAAGACCCAGAAGTCCTCTCCATTAAAATTGCCATTTATCGCTTAGCCAATCGATCTCGCTTGGTAGAGTATTTACTCACAGCCGTGGAAAACGGCAAAGAAGTACTGGTCCTCGTGGAATTACGTGCACGTTTCGATGAAGCCAATAATATTAATTGGACAGAGATTTTAGAAGAAGGTGGCTGCAAAGTCATCTATGGCTTAGAAAATTATAAAGCGCATGCAAAAATATGCTTAATCACACGTAGAAATAAAGACCGGGTTCAGTATATCACCCAAATAGGAACCGGTAATTACAACGAAAAAACCGTACACCTTTACACCGATTTATCTCTTTTGACCGCCGATCCTGTTCTCGGAGAAGATGCTAATCGATTTTTTAGTAATATGAGTATGGGGTATCTCGACGGGCATTATGAATCCTTGTTGGTCGCTCCGAAAGAAATGAAACCGGCTTTGCTGAAACTCATCGATTGGGAAATCGAGAAAGCTCGACGTGGTGAGACCGGATTTGTCGGTATCAAAGCCAACTCCTTATCGGAAAGGGAACTACTCGATAAGTTGAGCGAGGCTTCCCGAGCCGGTGTTCGGGTTCGCCTTATGATACGTGGCATATGCTGCCTTCTACCGCAGGTTCTGGGCGCTACAGAAAATATTGAGATTCGTAGTATCGTTGGGCGTTTCTTGGAACACCCACGTATTTATCTGTTTGGCTGTGACGAGAAACGCAGTATTTATATCGGTTCTGCCGACGGCATGACCCGAAACTTGGATTATCGGGTTGAGATTCTATGCCCAGTAAAAGATAAGCAGCTGAAACAGCAAATTCATCACTATTGGAAAACCATGTGGCAAGACAATTGCAAAGCAAGAACGATGTTACCGAACGGGGACATGGTGCCAGTGGAATCAAATCCTGCAGAAGTGTATGATGCACAAAAAATTTTTATGCAAGAAGCCATGAGCAAGAAAGATAATACGGACCTTACAAGGCAAAAAATACTAAATACAGCTAATAAATACTTAAAAAAACTGAAGAAACCCTCTTGACCCTTACGTTGCGGAACCGTTTACACTCTATCTCAGAGAGGAGGGCGTGGCATGATACGAATCGGCGACATTGCAAATCGATATGAAATCTCCCACAGAACGTTACGCTACTGGGAAGAAGTCGGTATTCTAGAAAGCCAGCGGAGCGAAAGCGGATATCGCTACTATAACGAAGAGAATATGGCTCGAATTCAACAAATCGTTATTTTGCGCAATCTGGATTTTCCCATAGCGGAAATTGAAAAGATCTTCTTAACAAGTTCTAGTCACCATACCTTGGATGTATTTAAGAACCATTACACGCGTCTCAAAGAGGATGCCCGACATGCGCAATTGTTGATTAGGATTCTCGAGAACCTCATCCTGCAGCTTGAGACAACCAAGGATTTCATGACAATGTTATCTGGTTTAGATGAGCAATTGAAACAGCCGATGACCGCGCTGATGCAAGGCCCTCTAAATTCACTCTCTGAAAGGATGATAAACATGTCACAAAAGAACTTAGACCATGTAAGAATTGTAAAACTACCACCCATGACCGTTGCTTCTTATCGAGCCGAAAGCACAACCCCGGAAGCGGATTGCGCTGCTGTGATGAACTCTTTTATCTTTGAGCATTCCCTTCATAAACGAGCCGGTTTCCGGCATTTCGGTTTCAACAATCCCAGTCCGAGCGAAGGTAACCCCGTTTATGGATATGAGATCTGGGTGACCATTCCAGAAGAAATGGATGTACCAGCCCCGTTTGAGAAGAGATATTTCTCCGGTGGGCTCTATGCTTCGGCTCCGACAACACTTCAAGAGATCGGCGAACGTTGGATGCAATTGTATCACTGGGCAAAAAACAGTGAAGAGTATGATGTGGACTTCAGTTTCCAGTGGTTAGAAGAATGTGTGGATTTTGAAGCATTCATAAGCGCACCCGAAGCAAAGAAACAACTCGATTTACTTGAACCGATAAAGAAAATATAGTGTAAATACAAAAGCTGCTGAAGCGACAATAATGCTTCAGCAGCTTTTCTTTATTGACAGTACCTTTTCATGGCTTCCAAGAGGAATTCTGCCGTGCCGGGAGCAATGGCATCATAGTATGCCTTGAAGCGTGAATCGTCCACATACATCTGTACTAAACCAAGATGCGCTTCTTTTGAATACTCACTCCAGAATGAACCCAGCCATTGTTTGTGTAACTCGCACGCTTTTTGTGCAAGCGGGGAGCCGGGGTCTCCTTCTTCTAACGCCCTAACCAAGGTTTGGTTCAGGAGTGTGGTTAGTGTTTCATGATCTTCAAACTGCTTCTGGGTCAAACCCATGAGTTTGGCATTGCTTTCGTTGACTACTTTATCCCCAAAGTGTGCACGAGTTTCTTTACCATACTTCTTTTCATTTTCCTCAATCATGTTCTTTTTCATACCTTCGAATTTGGCATGATCTTTCATCAATATCCCTCCTTTTTCTGCAGAAATTGTCTTTTGGACCGTTTCAATTAGAAGATTCAAGCGGTCTCTATGGTCGGACAACGCTCTTAGGTGATTTTGCAACGCCACTTTTCGGTCAAAATTGGGCGCATGCAAAATCTTGCTGATCTCTTCCAATGGTACATCCATTTCTCGGTATAAGAGTATCTGCTGTAAGAGATCCACTTCTGCACCGCCATACACTCGATATCCATTACTATGGATTCTACCGGGTTTCAACAAACCAATTTTATCGTAATACCGTAATGTGCGGGAAGAGATCCCGGCTAAATCTGCTAACTCTTGAATTTTATACTCCATAGAAACCTCCTTTCTTCTGGATCTCGTCGCGACATGCTAAGTATAAACTATGACGCAACGTCAAAGTCAAGTGGTGTTTTATCCTTTCTTAACTATTCGCTCTCGTATACCGGTTTCTTCTATGAATCCCTCTTACTTTTACTACTTCGTTTCGTTCGTCAACCCATTAACCATTTCAACACATTGATTCTCCGAATCCCGTCATAATCCGCATCGGGATCTTCATCTAAAGTAAGCACGACCTTCGGATAATGATCGTTAATCTTTTGTAAGGAGGTTAGTTCCCTTTTCAGAGTGCTTTCTTCACGAACGGAAGCAGCAACTTGATAGTACGTTATTCCCCCTTTTTCCATGGCTACAAAATCGACTTCGAATTCATCCACCTTACCAATATATACCTTATAACCCCGCCGTAAAAGCTCCAAATAAACGACATTCTCTAAAATATAGCCTGCATCAAAAGCGCGAGAACCCAAAAGCATCCCTCTTAACCCCAGGTCTACCACGTAATACTTCTCAAGCGTCTTTAAATACTGCTTCCCCTTGATGTTATACCTGTTCGCTTGATACACGATATAACATTCCATTAATGCATCCAAATACTTTTCCACAGTTTTTACATCGATCTTTCTACCATCGGAAGTCATGGTATCGGCAATTCTCTTCGTTGAGAGTTGGTTACCAATGTTATCAAAGACAAATCTCACAACACTTCGGAGCATAAATGCATCGGCAATCTTCTTTCTGCCCATGATATCATTCAGGACGATTGTATTATAAACTCCGTTTAAGTAATCAGCGATTTCTTTGGGTTGGTCTTTTAATTCGAGTACAAATGGAAATGAGCTGGTTTCAATATATTCCGAATACTTTCTTGCCAATTCCAGAGCATCACCTGATGCGGAAACAAACTCTTTGAAAGACAGTGGCAGCATGGGGATTTCGACGTAACGACCAGAAATAAGAGTTGCAATTTCGCTCGAGAGCATATAGGAGCTTGAACCAGTCAAATATAAATCAACATTTTGTTTAATATATAAGCTATCTACGACCTTCGGAAAGTCAATAACGTGCTGTATTTCATCAAAAAATACATAGGTCATTTTGTCCTCTACTATTCTCTCTTTCACATATGTATGTAACTTAGCCGGGTCTTTCAATTCGTCATAGTCGAAATCTTCAAAATTTATCGTGATGAGTTGTTCCACAGAAACACCCTGCTGTTTTAAATATTCTTGATACATCATCATTAAGGTGGATTTACCACATCTGCGAACCCCCGTAATAATCTTTATCAGTTGCTTATCTCGAAAAGCAATCAGCTTTTCTAAATACTCTTTTCGCTCAATTCTTTCTATACCCATCTTTCTCACCTCTCCATTCTTCATCACAATTGTATCCTAAAACTCAATAAAAATCAAGAGTTTTAGGATTGTATTCCCAAAACCCTTAAAATTTCGAACTTATAGGAACTTAAATCATTTTTTCAACTACTAGCACTCGTATATCGTTTTCTTCCGGTGTGTAAAGACACGGTGGACAACAATACAAAGGTTACACCAATCAAAAGGTAGAGGGCTAAAGGAAGGACACTGCGTTTTCCCAGCAGAACCGTAGCCGGTGCATTGGCGAGTGGTATTGCCGGAATCACCCATAGAAAACCATAAAGACACTCTTTGCCAAACATTTCTTGAGGTTTGCTAGCCATATCCATCATAAGGTAGTAGATGTTATTGATCCCGTCGACCTTTATAAAGATGAAAGCCAAGGTGTATAACAGTAGCATAAACGAAGCCAGAACAACGACGCCGTTGACAAGGAAAAGAAGATACAGAGAAATTTGGGTAGCAGAAATGTGGCTGCTCATTTTTGATAATTGACTTAGCAAGACAATGACCGGAGCAATAATGGAAAGCAACCCGGAAATATGAATCGGCCCGGTGTTCACTTGAAACAGAAGATTGACTGGACGTAATAGCAGTTTATCAAACCCACCGCTGCCAACGCCATTGACAAATCGATTTTGATTAAAGTGGATGATACCGCGATATAACTGGTTGACAATAAGAGACGTACAAATCAGTACAATCATATCCTCTTTGCTCCAACCGGCTATACTCTCAACACTACCATAGATAAACTCCACAGAGAGTAGTGTCATGAGAGAGTTGATCATGCTTTGGATGAGCATCAGCCAAAAGTTCGCACGATACATGGTCGCTGCCATAACAGACAGTTTGCATTGGGCATAAAACAACTTCACATATTTCATCTACTAACCCCCTACCGAGGAAAAGCGTTTCAGACCGGCTTTCCAAACGAATCGATGCAGGACACATAGAATCACAATCCAGCTTAAGTGAATCCAAAGAAGTTGCAATTGCTTCTCAATGGGGAGTAATCCTAAGTAAATCTTACTGGGCAAATATCCCCAAGCGGAGAAAGGCATCTTTTCTAAAACGCTAAGCCACCCCTTAGGGAAGAAATCCAAGGGAATATACATGCCCATGGCCATATTTAACAGCACGGCAAGTGACCACATCACCGCAGTCGCTTCTTCCATCCAAAATGCCATAAACCCAAAAATGGACCAAAGTAAATGACTGGTAATACTGGCAATCACAATGAACAACAAAATGAACAGTAGATTAAAGGCAGTCATTTGCCATGTCAAAAAACCAGCAATGAACGGTAAAGCAACCAGGATGAAACCAACTTGCGGAAGAATCCCTGTGATATTGGCAGCCAACTGCTGAACATAAACCGACCATTCTAAATGATACGGTTTCAACAAAACCGGCCCGAGACCACCGCTTTTAATCATAGTAGTATAATAAAATCCTGATCCTTGTAAAGTAAACTTACTCAAAATATTCGAGACAATGAAATAAGTAATTGTACTAGATAAGGTAAATCCCTTAATAGACGTTCCGAAATTCCCGTTAAAAATTAAAACCCAGAAAAACAGGGTCACCAGTAGACTGAGATTTCCAAACAGCAAATGAATAACTGTGTTGAATCGGTATTGAACCGAGTTCAGAAAGAATACTTGAAAGCCATACAAATATTTCTTCATCTTTGCTTTTCTCCCGATCTCGTCAGGTTAAGCACTCCATCTTTGAAGGACCTTTCAGGGTTTCTTAACTCAGATATTCCCCCATCAAACGTTTTTTGCCCTTTTTGTAAGAGAATCACTCTGTCGCACGTATCTTTTTTCGCGCTGACATTAGGTGTTCCCTTGACCGGCTTG
>ERZ1645189.160-NODE-160-length-16526-cov-5.771599_pt1 | contig 16526 bp, 15 predicted proteins | sample MGYA00575350_ERZ1645189 | MGnify/ENA primary metagenome ERZ1645189 (study PRJEB40845, sample SAMN11283421) | freshwater sediment metagenome | isolation source: river sediment | host: Sediment | place: India: Jajmau, Kanpur | collected 2015-12-17 ...
TGTTCCTGTCGCTGGGCATGCATCCGGGGCCGCTGATCGCCTACCTGATGGCCGACCCGGAACTGTCCTTGCAGAGCATCCTGATCACCTCCGCCATCATCGGCAAATTGAAGGCCTGGACCTACGTCGGCCTGGTTGCGCTGTTCTCGACCCTGGCCGGCCTGACCTACGGTGCCTGGGTGGACGGCACCTCGGCCCTGTTGCTGGGTGTCGCGGTGGCCGCCTTCATCCTGCTGCTGAGTAGCGCGCTGCATGTCATCGAAACCCGCCGCAAGGCATAAACCAAGGAGTTCGCCATGCTGATCAAGATTCTTGGAACGGGGTGCGCCAAATGCAACCGCCTGGAACAACTCACCCGCGAAGCGGCCGCCGAACTCGGCGTCGCGGCCGATTTCGAGCATGTGACCCAGATGGAACAGATCATGGCCTATCCCATCATGACCACCCCGGCGCTGGTCGTCGATGAACAGGTCAAATGCTCCGGCCGCATCCCCAGCAAGGATGAACTGCGCTCCTGGCTCAGCTGATGGGCCGGAAGGCCGGGCTGCGGAAAAGCCGAGGGCTGGCTGTTTTTCTGAGGGTTGAGGGAAGGGCATCGCCTGAACCCTGCCCTACCGAGGCCGGGGTTTTTGGTCCCCGTTCAGGATGGGCGGGGCATTGCCTGTGCGGAGGGCTGCACGAACCTGATGACGCTGTCCACTTCTTCGAGCGTCGTATCAAACCATTCCGTTCCCGGTGATTGACGCTTCGCACCGCGGGCCTTGAGTGTCGAATGAATGGCATCCTCCATCGCCGCCACGCGTTGCACTTCCCATACGCCGAGAATGACGGGGTACTCGAAACAGCAGGTCGTCTTGCATTGCTGCATCACCCGGGCTTCCGCGTCGCCAGTCGAGGTCAAGCCCACTTTGATGGGGAATCGTCCCTCCTTGCGAACGATGCTCGGGAAAGAGTAGGCGTAGATGATCCCCGTGCCATCGGATTCGATGTCGATTGCAGCAGCGTCAGCCTCCGCCATTTCTTCTTCGAGAGAGATGTTCCTGAACATCCCGCCCCCCATGTTCTCGAAGACCTTCAGGTTTTCGGCCAGGAAGGGAATGTAGAACATGAAGATGGTGCTCATCTTCTCGGTGGCATCGCTCTTCGCTTTCTTGACCTTGATTTCAAGTTGCTCGGGCGTATAGGTCTCGGCAAGCAACTTTTTCGAGATGTCACGCAGCAGGAAGGGTTCGTCGCCGAATGCCTTGGCGATTTCCGCGACGCGGGGCAGCAGTTCGTAGCGTGCTGCGTTGTAGACGTAGGAGCGTGAGGCCTCGAAGGGGAGGGTCATGGTTTGGGTCTGGTTGTGCAGGACTGGAAATTATGACAGGGCGTCGGGGAACTGGCGCGTTTGGCCAGGAAAGCATGCCGCGTTGCTATGTTTAAACACTTCTATTATTATAGAAACATGAATATACAAAACGCTGTCGTTGCCCTGGGCGCCCTGGCCCAGGAAACCCGCCTGCAAGTCTTTCGCCTGCTGGTCCAGGCAGGCGAGGAGGGGTTGGCTGTCGGGCGTATTGCCGAACTGCTGGGCACCGAACCCAATGGCCGCCTGTCCTTCCACCTGAAGGAACTGGTCAATGCCGGTCTGGCCACGTCGCGCCAGGCCGGGCGATTCATTTATTACTCGGCCAATTACCCCGCCATGAACGAGCTGCTGGCCTACCTGACCGAGCAGTGTTGCGGCGGGCAGCCTTGTGGCGAGCCGGTGCCTGTGTGCCTGCCGCAAGCAGCAAATTCTTCCCCCACCGTTTAGGGCCTGTCGATGAAACATGCTCCTTTCAATGTGCTGGTGCTGTGCACCGGCAACTCCGCCCGCTCGATTCTTGCCGAGGCCTTGTTCAATCATCTCGGCGGTGGGCGCTTCAAGGCGTATTCCGCCGGCAGCCAGCCGTCCGGCACGGTGAATCCGGTGGCGCTGGAAACCCTCGACAGGCATGGCGTGCCGCTCCCCGAGGCGCGCAGCAAGTCGTGGGACGAGTTCGCCGCGCCGGATGCGCCACACATGGATTTCATCTTCACCGTCTGCGCCTCGGCGGCCGGCGAGGCTTGCCCGATCTGGCCGGGCCACCCGACCACGGCGCACTGGGGGATTGCCGACCCGGCGCATGTCGAGCCCCTGGCGGCGCGGCGCGAGGCCTTCGCGACGGCCTACCGGCAGCTTGCCCGGCGCATCGGCGCTTTCGTGGCCTTGCCGCTGGAAACGCTGTCGGCGCAGGAGATTGCCGCCGCCGCCCGTCGTATCCATGAGGAGGGCGAGGCATGAGCGCCCAGTGCGGTGTTGCCGCCAAGCAGGCGGCTGGCGTGTCGATGGGCTTCTTCGAGCGTTATCTCAGCCTCTGGGTCGTTCTCTGCATCGTCGCCGGCATCCTGCTCGGCCAATGGTTTCCGGCGGCCTTCCAGGCCCTCGGGCGGATCGAGTACGCGCAGGTCAATTTGCCGGTTGGCCTGCTGATCTGGGTGATGATCGTGCCGATGCTGATGAAGATCGACTTTGCATCGATCAGCGAGGTCAAGGATCAGAAGGCCGGCATCGGCATCACGCTGTTCGTCAATTGGGCGATCAAGCCGTTCACCATGGCCGCCCTCGGCTGGCTGTTCATCCGCCATGTCTTTGCGCCCTGGCTGCCGGCCGAACAGCTCGACAGCTACATTGCCGGCCTGATCCTGCTTGGCGCGGCGCCCTGTACGGCGATGGTCTTCGTGTGGAGCAACCTGTGCCGCGGCAATGCCAATTTCACGATTTCGCAGGTGGCGCTGAACGATCTGGTGATGGTCTTCGCCTTTGCCCCGATCGTCGCCTTCCTGCTCGGTGTGTCGGCCATTCCGGTGCCGTGGGACACCTTGCTGTTGTCGGTGGTGATGTACATCGTCATTCCGCTGGCCATCGCCCAGGGGCTGCGCAAGCATTTCCTGCGTGGCGGCGAGCAGGCGTTCAAGCAGGCGGCCGAGCGCATCGCGCCGTTCACCATCATGGCGCTGCTGGCCACGCTGGTGCTGCTGTTCGCCTTCCAGGGCGAGGCCATCGTCAAGCAGCCGCTGATCATCGGCATGCTGGCGGTTCCCATCTTCCTGCAGGGCCTGCTCATTGCCGGCATCGGGTATTGGCTGAACCGGAAGTTCCGCGTCGATCACGATATTGCCGGGCCATCGACCATGATCGGCGCCTCCAATTTCTTCGAACTCGCGGTGGCGGTCGCCATCGTTCTCTACGGTTTCGATTCCGGCGCCGCGCTGGCCACCGTTGTCGGCGTGCTGATCGAAGTGCCGGTGATGCTCTGGCTGGTCAGGATGGTCAATGCGAGCAAGGCCTGGTACGAAAAGGCGCTCTGATTTCGGGGCGGGCTGAATAGGGCGACAATCGGCGAAACGCCCGGCTGCGGGGCTGACTGAAACGGCGCGCCGTGTCATCCTTGGGCAGCCCGGCGATCAAGGAGCAGAACCATGGAAAACTTTACTTTCTTCAATCCGACCCGCATCGAGTTCGGTGCCGACAAGGAGCAGTTGATCGGCCAGCACCTGGCCAGGCACGGCGTCCGGAAGGTGCTGCTCTGCTACGGCAGCGAGCGGATCAAGCGCGACGGCCTGTTTGCCGTGGTGACGCAGCGCCTGGCCGAGCAGGGCATCGCTTTCGTCGAGCTGGGCGGCATCGTCAGCAACCCGCTGCTGTCCACGGTGCGGGAGGGCATCGCCCTGGCCCGCGCCCAGCAGGTCGATGCCATTCTCAGCGTCGGCGGCGGTTCCGTGCTCGACAGCGTGAAGGCGATTGCCGCCGGTGTCGCCCATGCCGGCGATGTCTGGGAGCTGTTCACCGGCCAGGCCCGCATCCAGGCGGCGCTGCCGGTGTTCGCCATCCTGACCCTGGCGGCGACCGGCAGTGAAATGAACTGCTCCGCCGTGGTGACCAACGACGAAACGCAGGAAAAGTTCTTCATCACCGCGCCGGCCGTCTTCCCCAAGCTGTCCATCGTCAATCCCCGGCTGATGCAGAGCGTGTCGCGGGAATACCTGGTGTATTCCGCGGCCGATGTCATCGCGCACTCCATCGAGGCCTATTTCACCGCGACGGTGCATCCCCGCCTGCAATCGCGGCTGGTCGAGGCGGTGATCAACACCATCATCGAGACAACCGAAACCCTGCTGGCCAATCCGGCCGATGACGACGCGCGGGGCGAATTCGCCTGGGCGGCGACGCTGGCGCTGAACGGGCTGACCTTTTCCGGCTGCGCCGGCTTCGGCTACCCGAACCACGCCATCGAGCATTCGCTTTCCGCGCTGTTCAACGTGCCCCACGGCGCCGGGCTGTCGGTGGTCATGCCGGCCTGGATGAAGTGGTACCAGAGCCGCAACCCGGCCCAGTTCGAGCGTTTCGCCCGGCAGGTGTTCGGCCTCGCCACGGCCGCCGAGGGCATTGCCGCGCTGGAAGCGTGGTTCGACAAGATCGGCACGCCGACGCGCCTGGGGCAAATGGGCATCCAGGCCGCCGACCTGCCGGCGATTGCCGCGAACGTCCAGCTCAGCGTCCAGCGTTTCGGCATCGCCGAGGCGTACCCGCCGGAGGCGGTGGCCGAGATCCTGCGGCAGGCGTTGTAGGCCTGCCGTAACACGCTAGCAGCGAGGTCGCAGCGCGGCAGAAATCGTCAGCCGGTGGTCGCCACCACCGGCTCCTCGCCGCACAGGTCGGCGATGACCCGGCCAAAACTCGATACGCCGCTGCGTTTGACGAACAGGCAGGGCTTGCCGGTGCGCTTGCATTGCTCTTTCACGCGCCAATAGGCGTTGTGGCTGATGCAACCCGCCTGGCAGATGACGAGGTCGGCTGCGGCGAGGGCGCTGTCGATACGGTGCAGGCTTTCTTCCAGGCCGCCGTCGTGGTGCAGGAAGCGCCCGCCCTGGCGCTCGACCGCCTCGCGGTAGGCGCCCACCGCCCCGGAACGGCCGCCGACACAGAGCACGCACTTGCCGTCGAGCGATTCGCAGGCGGCCGTTCGCAAGGTTTCGTCCGTCGAGTCAGGTAAGGAGGTGTCTTCCGCCTGGCGATTGTCGGCTGGGGCGAGCTCAGCAAGCCGGCGCTGCAGGCGGTCCACGGTCTCGGCCTGCTCGCGGCACTGGGCAGCGAGGGCGGTGGCGCGTGCGTCGGCATCTTCGGCGCGGCGGGCCAGGGCCTGGCGCTGGCGCAGTTCCGGCACGCTGTCGCGCAGCCGCTCCAGCTCGGCCGACAGGCGGGCAATGCAGGCATCCCGCCCGGCCTGCTCGGCACGCAGTTCGGTCAGGCGCTCGCCGAGGGCACGGGTTTCGCCGGCCTTTTCATGGCGGGCCGCTTCGGCATCCTGGCGCAGCACGTCGACCTGGCGGCGCAGCTCGGCATTCTCGGTGCGCAAGGCCTGCAGGGTCTTGAGATCGGCACGGGCGCCCGTGCCGACCTGATGCTGGATCATGTGGATGTCGCCGTAGATCTCGTGTTCGAGCAGGCTGTCGCAGGCCGGGTGCGTCCATGCCGCCCACAGGGCGCCGGGCAGCTCCACGCCGCTGGCCGTGGCTTCGCGCCAGAGCTGGCGCACGCCGTCGGCCGTCTTGCTGGCGGCAAAGCGGCGGATGGTCAGGGCGTAGCGTTTTTCCAGTGTCTTGTGCAGCAACTCGGCCAGCCGGCTGCGGTTTTCGCAGGCGCCGACGGCCGTGGTGTGCAGCACGAAGTCGCTGGTGTCGCGCGGCAGGTGCATGACCTTGTGCATCAGGCTGCGCAACTCCTTCACTGCAAAGCAGCTGCCGACCACCGGGCAATGGAACTTGTGGGGAATTTCCCACAGCTTGCGCCGGCGGGAGGTGCTGGCCGCTTCCGGCAAGTCCGGCAGTTCGGCCTTGGGGCGGGTCAGGAAGCTGGCGTCGATTTCCGGCCTGGCCGGGCTGTGGCCGAGAAAGACGCCGCCGGCGACGTGGAAGGGGTGATCGGGCATGGTCGGGCTCCGTACTGGAACGCTGGCTGGCTGACCGGAGTGCCGGGGGCTGGCTGCGGGAATTTCAGGGGGTTACAGGCTGGATGGTGCAGTCGTACAGGCAGTCGAGCGCATCGTCGCGCGCCCGCGCCAGGCGTTCGCCTTCGCGGCGGGTGGCATGCAGCGCCTGGTTGAGGCTGCACACGCGATGCGCTGCGGCGAGCAGGGCTTCGTTTTCCGCACGCAGGGCCATCAGTTGCTGGCCGAGGGCGACGATGACCTGGCCGTTTTCCAGCTCGTCGAGGCGGTTGCGCAGCTGGCGGTTGTGTTCGCTCAGGCGGGCGACCTCGTTGGTCAGCGCAATGGACTGCCGGGCACCGTGCTCCGCAGCCTGTCGCTGGGCCTGGCGAGCCTGGCGCAGGGCGAGGCGCAAGGCGGCCTCGTTGTCGGTCGATTCATCGTCGGCCCGGAGCAGGATGCTGCGGTCCTTAAGCGGGGCAAGCATGGCGCGCTTCATGGAGGCAAAGACGGGCGCTGGCCCGTTCGCACAGCTTGCGGGTGTCGTCGTCGACATCGTCGGCATCGCAAATCTGGTCGAGCAGGCGGGCCGCGTTGTGGGCCGAGTGGGCGCAGCCGGTCTCCTCATGCAGCAGGAGGAGACTCAGGGCGCCGGCCCATAGTTCGCGCGAAGGCATGGCGTTCCTCCTCAGTTCGGAAAGGCAGTGACGAGGGCCGCGCCGAGCAGCAGGGCGGCAATCGAAATGTGGGCGATCAGGCTGTTCATGGCACCTCCTGTAGATGAGAACGTTTCTCATCATAGGGGTTTTTGCCTGAATTGCAAATAGGAATTGTTACTATTTGTGACGATGGTATGGGTTGGCTGCCTGTTGTGCCGGCTGCTCAGGGTGTAGCGGCTTCGACCACCGGCGCAGCTTCGTCGCAGCCGCCGCGGTCGTCCGGTCGCGGCCCGCTGAGCGGTTTCAGCGAGTAGGCCAGGTAGATGCTCCAGCCGGCGATCCATAGCGTGGCTGCCGCGTGCAGGCCGGCGGTGGCGGCTGCGGCGCCGAATGGCGTGCTGGAGCCGGCCCTGGCCAGTGCGGCGAGGACGAAGAGCAGGGCGCCGAGCGGCAGCCAGCGGCGGTGATCGAGCCCCCAGCCGCTGTGCATGCGGCCGGCTACGGCCATCACGATCAGCACGGCGAGGCCGAGCGAACCGACGACGAGCAGGTGTTCGCCGGCGCTGGTCATCTCGTTGCCGCTCAGGCGGCCGAGGCCGATCAGCGCGTAACCGAGCGCCATGCACACGTAAACGAGGTAGGGGATCAGTGCCCAGCGCTGGAGCAGGGCGCGGCCGACGTGCCAGTCGTTGAGCAGGTTGGCGATGGCAGCGGCAGCCGCCAGGGCCAGCCAGCCGGCGACGGCATGGCCGGGCAGCAGGAATTCCCCGGCGCTGTAGGCAGCGATGGCGAAGACGGCCAGGTTGCGGCGTGGCGGCCGCGCCATATAGGGGGCGGATTCGCCGCCCTGGGCTTCGAGCACGTCGTTGACCAGGCGCATCGAGATGCGTGACAGGGCGACGATGATCAGCGCCATCAGCACGCCGATGCTCAGCCGCAGCCAGGGCATCGGATCGTGGCCGCCGAGCAGTGCGGCATAGAAACCGGCATGCACGGCGAGCAGGGCGAGCAGGTTGTAGATGAAGGCGACGTGCCGGCGGTCCGGCTGGCGCCACAGCGGCCCGGCGACGCTGGCGATCAGCGTCAGCAGCAGGGCGAGGTCGCACAGCGCAGCCGGCCAGGCGGTGAGCGCACCGGAGAAGGTGAAGGCCAGGCGACCGCCGAGCCACAGCGCGACCAGCACGTGCAGCCGGCGCCGGGGAATGGAGGGCAAGCCGGTGAATTCCGGCACGGCGGTGAGCAGGAAGCCGACGATGGACGCCATGGCGAAACCGAACAGCATTTCGTGGGCATGCCAGACCACCGCCCCGCCGGCCACGTCGGGCAACGGCAGCAGGCCGCTCAGAAACGCGATCCAGGCCGCCATGGCCAGCGCGCCGTGCGCTGCGGTGAGCAGGAAGAAGGGGCGGAAGGGGCAGAGCCAGACCGGCGCACCGGTCTGGAAAATGCGGTCGAACAGGCTATTCATGGCAATTCCGGCAAGGCGAAGGCGGTGCGGATGTCCGGCCAGCGGATGAATTCGGCGGTACGGGTGAATACCCAGGATTCGTCGCGTTCGGCGAGCGGCGTATCGACGCGGTGCTCGGCGACGATGCGCCCCGGGCTGCCGGCCATGACCAGGATGCGGTCGGCCAGGCGGATGGCTTCCATCAGGTCGTGGGTGATCATCAGCACGGCACAGTGGCGGTTGTCCCGCTCCTCGGCGAGCAGCCGGTACAGCTCGCTCTTCAGGCCGATGTCGAGGGCCGAGAAGGCCTCGTCGAGCAGCAGCAGGTCGGGCTGCACGGCCAGCGCGCGGGCCAGCGCGGCGCGGCTCTGCATGCCGCCGGACAGGGCGCTCGGGTATTTGTCGAGATCGTCCTCGGTCAGCCCCATGCGCAGGGCCAGCGCCGCGGCCGTGGCGTGGCGGGCGGCGCGTGGCTGGCCGGCCGCCTTGAGGCCGAGCGCGATGTTGTCGCGGGTACGCTTCCAGGGCAGCAGGCGCGGCTGCTGGAACATCATGGCCGGCCGCCGGAAGCTGCATTCGACGCAGCCTTCCCACGGCGAGAGCAGGCCGGCGGCCAGGTTGAGCAGGGTGGTCTTGCCGCAGCCGGAGGGGCCGACCAGGGCGACGGCCTCGCCGGGTGCAACGCGCAGGTCGATGTCTTCGAGCACGCGCTGGTAGCCGAAGCGGTGGGCGACGCGGTGGATGTTCAGGCTCATCGGCTTGGGCTCACGCAAAGTTCCGCCAGGATTCGACCTTGCGCTTGATCGGTTCGAGCAGCAGGTATTCGATGGCCAGCAGGCTGCCGACCAGGGCGACGATCCAGGCCATCGAGGCAGCCGTGTCGAGATGGCTGCGGGTGACGGCCAGCGCGGCGCCGACGCCGTCGCTGGTGGCGAGCAGTTCGGCCATCACCACCACCTTCCAGGCGGTGCCCAGTGCCGTGATCCAGCCCGGGAAGAGGTAGGACACCACGTGCGGCAGGTAAACGTCGGTCAGCTTCATCCAGCCGGGCAGGCCGAACATCTGCGCCACCGCCTGCAACTGGCCGTCCAGCGTGCGCGTGCCCTGCATGGCGCCGACGAAGATGATCGGGAAGCAGGCGATGAAAACGGTAAACACCGGCGTGCCGTCGCCGGCCCCGAACCAGAGCAGGGCGAGGATCAGCCAGGCGATGGGCGGCGTGCCGACGAGCAGCGTGACGATGGGCCGCGCCATGACCGAGGCGGTGACCGACAGGCCGGCGAGCAGGCCGAGCAGGCTGCCCAGGCTCAAGGCCAGCACGTAGCCGAGCAGGGCGCGGCGGGCGGTGACGGCAATCTCCGGCCAGGCTTCGCCGCTGGCAAACAAGCCGGCCAGCGTGGCGAAGGCTTCACCCGGCGTCGGCAGGATCAGCGAGCCGAGGCGCTGGGCAGTGAATTCCCACAGCGCGAAAAAGAGGCACAGGCTGGCCAGCGAACCCCAGCCGCCCCACAGGTAATGGCCGGTCGCGGCCAGCCCGTCGACGAGTCGGCGGGCCAGGGTCAAGCGTGCCCGGCTCACGGCTGGCCGGGGTTGCCGTAGAAGCCGGCGTCGGGCAGCTTGCCGCCGACCAGGGCCGGGTTTTTGGCGTGCATCTGCTGGAAGAAGAGGGTCAGCTCGTCGCGCGCCGCGGCAGCGCTGACGTGCTTCAAGGGGCTGGCAGCCAGCGCGTCGGCCACCGCCTCCGGAGTCAGCAGGTCGATGCGCCTGGCAACCATCTCGCCGCACTGCAGCGCATTCTTCTGGCACCAGAGGACGGACTTCTCATAAGCAGCCATGACCCTGGCCTGCAAGGCCGGGTCGTTCATGGCCTTGCCGAGCACGGTGATGCCGGCTTGCGGCAGGCGCGCCTCCTGCTTGAACAGCCGGCCCCATTCCTGCTGCAGGTCGACGCTGCGGTGCAGCTCCGGCGCGATGACGCTGACCGGGAAGGACTTGGTCTTGCGCAGCGCCATCGACACCGCCGGCTCGGCGAGCAGGGCGTGATCGACGCGGCGGGTAACCAGCAACTGCATGGCGTCGAGCGGCGAGGCGACGTAGCGCAGGGTGAAATCCTTTTTCGGGTCCAGGCCCTGCTTTTCGGCGAGCAGGCCGAAGACGATGTCCGGCATGTCGGCGCGGAAGGGCATGGCGATTTCCTTGCCGCGGAAATCGGCCAGCGTTTTCAGGTTCGGGTCGCGCGAGACCATCCACAGCACGCCCCAGGTCGAGATGTTGAGCAGCTTGAGCGACTGGCCGCGGTTGTACAGGTTGGCCGCCACGTTGCTCGGCATCGCCACGAAATCCGCCTTGCCACCCAGCGCCAGCACGCGCAGCTGGTCGGGGTCCTTCCACAGGGCGAACTCGACGTTGTCCGCCACCTCCTTCAGCGCCCCGGTTTCCACCATGTGGATCAGCGGCACCGAGACGGCGGCGGCCGGGCCGGCCAGCACCAGCTTGGGCAGCTTGTCGGCACGGGCCGGTGTGGCCAGCGCCAGGGCAGCCAGGCAGGCCGCCGCCAGGCGGCCGAGACGGGAGGTTTTCGGGCTGAAGAAGGCGGAGATCACGCGTTGCTTTCCTTTTGTTTAGAAACTGCCGCGCCAGGCGAGCTGGACGCTGCGGCCGGGGGCCTTGATTTCCCAGCCGGAGAGGCCTTCGGTCTGGTGCTCGTGGTAGGTCTTGTCGGCCAGGTTCCTGACGGCCAGGCGCAGGCTCTGGTTCTTGGCGAAGGCCCAGGTGGCGCCCAGGTCGGCCGTCACGAAGCCGGCGGTGGCGTTCTCGGTGCCGCGGGTGAAGCGGGTGGCGATGCGATCCTGGCGGTCGACCAGGCGCAGCGTGAAGTCGGCCTTGACGCCGGGCAGCACGTTACCCAGCCAGCCGAGGCGGGCTTCGTCGGCCGGCATCTGGAACAGCGGCTCGTCGAGGTCGTTGTTGGTGCCGCGCACCATCGAGTAGCCGGCGCTCAGCCAGTGGCCGGAAACGACCTGCCAGCGGGCATTGGCTTCGAAGCCCTGGATCGTCACGCTGCCCAGGTTCACGGTCTTCTTGCAGTTGCTGGCATTGGCTCCGCCGCAAGCCGCCGTGGCGGCGGCGCCGGTCAGGATCTGGCCGGTCAGGTAGTTCTCGATGCGGTTGTGATAGCCGGCCACCTGGTAGACGAACTGGCTGCTGGCGCCCTTGATGCCCAGCTCGAACTGGTCGGCCTTCTCGGCTTCCACCTCGGGGCTGCCGGCGTAGAAATAACCGTCGCCGCGGACGCCGGATTCGTAACGCTCGCGCATGCCCGGGGCGCGGAAGGCGCGGGCGTAGTTGGCGTAGGGGCGGAGCAGCGGCGAAACCTCGTAGATGGCGCCGAGGCTGCCCGAGAAGGCGTTGTCGGTGCCATCCAGCCCGGTCGTGCGGGCGCCGTTGAGCATGCTGTCGGCGCTCGACTTGACCGTGTCGTAGCGCAGGCCGGCCAGCACATTCAATTTGCCGAAGCGCATGTCGTCCTGCACGTAGGCGCCGACGGCGGTGATCTTGGCGTTCTGGAAGGGGTTGTTGGCGCTGAAGGCCGTGAAGTTAGGGGGGGCTGCCTGCCAGCGATCCGGGTTGCCGGTCATTTCCCAGACATTGACGCCAAAGGAAACGAGATGCTGCGGATGCACCAGCCAGTCGGCCTTGGCGTCGATGCCGTCGGTCTGGAAGGTAACCTTGTTGGTGACGATGTCGCGGTTCAGCCAGTTGGCGTAGGCGTAGATCTGGCGTTCCATTTCCTGGCGATAGACGCGCACGTCGAGGTTGAGCGGCTGCTCGCCGCTGCCCTTGCGGCTGTAGCCCAGTTCGAGCAGGCGGCGCTCCTGTTGCGGCGAATGCACAATGGTCGTGCGGGTGGCCGGGTTGGTCGGGTGGCGCTGGATCGAACCCGGGTACCAGACATCCTCGTCCTTGTGCAGCTGCGCCGAGATGCGAATCTGCTGCTGGTTGTCGAGGCGGAAGCGGTACTGGCCGATGAAGCTGTCGGAATCGTAGCCGGTGCGGGCGACGGTGCCTTCCGGCGACTTGTAGTCGTCGATGCGGGCCAGCGAGGCGCCGACCATCAGGGCGTGGTCGCCAGCGCTGGCATTCATTACCGCCGTGCCGCGCATGCCCTTGCTGGCCGAATCGAAGGAAGCGCCGGCCTCGACGCCGACACCCGGCGTGAAGCGGGCCTGCGGCAGCAGCACGTTGATCGCGCCGCCCAGCGCGCCGGTGCCATAAAGCACCGAGGCGCCGCCCTTGACCACCTCGACCCGCTCGGCCATGCCGAGCGACATGAAGGAGGCGATGGCGCCGGCCGGCTGCGCCGAGTTGAAGCGCATGCCATCGACCAGCAGCACGATGCTGTCCTTGCCCAGGCCGCGCAGCGTCGGGTTCTGGCCCTGCGCGCTGTCGTTGGAAATGGCAATGCCCGGTTCGCCGCGCAGCGCATCGCCGAGGTTCTGGCCGCCGCGACGGGTAATCTCTTCACGGTCCAGCGCCGTGGTCGAAACCGGCGTTTCGAGATCGGTAGCGGCATAGCCCTTGGCCGTGACGTTGACGGCGCTCAGGGTGGTTTCGTCGGCGTGGGCCGTGGAAAAAGCGACAAGCAGGGAAAGTGCGATGGGACGAAGATGCGGCAAGGCCATGATAGCTCCGGGAAGAGATGGGGGCTGGCTGGCGGAAGAAAGCGGGCTGGCTTGCCGATAATCGAATTAGTCGACGATTATAAACGAACGAGAATGATTCGCATTGATCTCGGTCAAGATATTACTTTCGTCGTGTCGGGGCTGCTTCAGGCGGGAGGGGATCGGCGGCACGGGCGGGAATCGGCATCCCGGCCCTGCGCTCAAGGCTTGCGTCGGGGCGACGGGCCGATCAGCCGGGCATCCTGTCCAGCCAGGCCAGCAGCCGCTGATACAGAAAATCCGGATCGACCGGCTTGGTGATGAAGTCGTTCATGCCGGCCGCGAAGCAGCGCGCCTTGTCCTCGGCGAAGGCATTCGCCGTCATCGCCAGGATCGGTGTCGCGGCGTAACCCGGGAGCTGCCTGATCTGGCAGGTGGCTGCCAGGCCGTCGAGGTCCGGCATCTGCATGTCCATCACGATCAGGTCGTAGCGATGGGTGCTCGCACTGTCGATGGCCTCGCGTCCATTCATGGCGACATCGACGTTCAGCCCGACATCCTCCATCAGGGTGCGGGCAATCTCCTGATTGATCGGTTCATCCTCCGCCAGCAGGACCCGCTTGCCGGCATGCCTGCGCTGAATGACCCCGCCGGCCTCCTCGTCGGCCATGGCGGCGGGTTCGTCCGACAACTGCTCAGCGAGGGCGAGGACAGCGGTAAACCAGAAGGTGCTGCCCTGGCCCTCGATGCTGCTCACGCCCACATCGCCGCCCATCAGCCCGGCAATTTTCCTGGTGATCGCCAGGCCGAGCCCGGTGCCGCCATAGCGGCGCGTGGTCGAATTGTCGGCCTGCTCGAAGGCTGCGAACAGTTTGGGCAGCGTGTCGGCAGCAATGCCGACCCCGGTGTCCTCCACTTCAAAACGCAGGGTCATGCTGCCTTGGCTCCGTGCCGCTTCGCCAACGCGCAGGGTGATATGGCCGTGTTCGGTGAACTTCAGGGCGTTGGCGGCATAGTTGAGCAGGGCTTGCTGGAGCCGGGTCGGGTCGCCAAGCAGATGGCAGGCCTTCACGCTGTTTTCAGTGCGGATGACGATGCCCTTCTGCCGGGCGCTTTGGGCCAGCATCGCGGCGCTGTTCTCCAGTATGGCGCCGACGTGCACAGGAACCTTCTCAAGGGTGAATTTGCCGGCTTCGATCTTGGATAGATCGAGAATGGCATTGATGATTTCGAGCAGGTGCCGGCCGGCGGCGTCGATCTTGTCCAGCTTGTCGGCTTGTTGTGGCGTCAGGCCCGAACGGCGCAGGATGTGCGTCATGCCGTTGATGGCATGGAGCGGCGTCCGGATTTCATGGCTCATGTTGGCCAGGAAAGCGCTTTTCGCGATATTCGCCGTTTCGGCCGCTTCCTTGGCCTGACGCAGTTCCTGCGTGCGGACATCAACCAGTTTCTCAAGGTGGCGGCGGTGCTGCGTCAATTCTTCCTCGGCGGCCTTGATGGCCGAAATATCGGTGTGCGTGCCGCACATGCGCAGCGGCCGGCCTTCCGTGTCACGTTCCATCACGCTGGCCTGGTCGAGAATCCAGACCTGGCTGCCATCCTTGCGCAGCATGCGATATTCGAGTCGGTGCATGCTCGATTGACCGGCGAGCACCGCGGCAATCGAATCCCAGGCGCGCGTGCGGTCCTCGGGAAAAACGAAATCCGTCCATTGCTGTGCCGTCTGCTGGATTTCCTCATGGCTGTAGCCCAGCATGGTGGCCCACCGCTCGTTGCGATAGACCGTGCCGGCCGTGATATCCCAGTCCCAGAAGCCGAGCTCCGAGCCTTCGAGAACGAAGCGGAGTTGCCTTTCGCTGTTTTCCAGTGCGCGCGACGCCCGTTTTTGCTGCGTGGTGTCGCTACCGATGCCGAGAACGCCGATGAGCCGGCCGGTTTCGTCGCGCATCGGGATCTTGGTGGTTCTCAGCAGTTCATGGTGGCCGTCTTCGGCAAAGGTGATTTCCTCTTCATTGACCGACGGGGTGCTTCTTTCCAGGGCGGCGCGGTCCTTGTCCCGGAAAAAGTCGGCCAAGGCCTTGTCGACAAAGTCATAGTCGGTCTTGCCGACAATTTCTCGCTCGCTCGCCCCGAAAAATTGCTCGAAGCGATGATTGCAGGCCAGATAGACGCCCTTGGGATCCTTTAGCCAGACGAGGTCGGGAAGGGTGTCGATCAGGGTGCGCAGCATGGAGCGCTCGCGCATGGCCGCTTCCTGTGCCGCTTGCAACGCCTGCTGCTGTTCGAGGCGTTGCTCCTGATCGCGAAAAATCAGGCAGAGCAGCATGGTGGCCGGCGGATAGGCCAACAGGAGAACCCACCAGGCTTGCTCGATGAAAGGATAGCCGGCCCGCTCAGGAACCTGGGTGAAGGCGGCCAGTTGCGCCAATTGCACCAGCACGCCGAGGGCCAGGTAGTGCAGGGAGGATGGCGTGATCTTCCGTTGCGACCACCACTGCCTGGCCAACACGCCGAGCACGGCGGATACCAGCACGACCATGACGCCGACGGTGGCCCCGATACCGCCCAGCTGATAACGATAGATCGCCGCCATCCCCGCCGCTATCGCCGCGGCGCCCACTCCGCCGACCACACCGGCCACCGAGAGCACGATGGATCGGCCGTCAAAAATGAGCCCGGGCGCAAAAGTCACCGGGTTGAGCATGCCCAGCAGGGCCACGCCGCCGAACAGGAGGCCCAGCAATACCTGGCGATTCAGCGCGTCATGATGAAAGCGCTTGAGCACAATCAACCCGATAGCCACCAAGGCGACCAGGAATGCGATGTTGTTGATCAGGTTGATGAGCATGTGATCGGATTCAGCGATGTGGGCATCTCATGGGACAGTGCGGAAAGCATTCGATTCGCCAGTCAAGCCGGTGACGGGGAACGATACAACATCGAAGGCGGGTTGTGGTTTCGGGTTGCTGTCCCGATCGGTGCAAAGGCTTGCCCTGCCGACGCTTCCGGCCGGTCGCGGCAAGCACTTGGCAGGTGCTTGCCGGCTCGATGGTAGCCGACTTGCTGTTGTCACATGGCGTGCGCCCCACGGTCTGGCGCCAGCCTCCTCGCTGCCCAACATTGCCAGGGGGATAGGTGCCGATTCGGGGTATGGGATGACGGAGGGGGGGAGCGGTATTGGCTGCGGTCGCAGCTGCTATCACGACGTTCTTGATTTGGTGGAATTGGGGCTGCTTGTCGGCCAAACCGACCGTAGGCCTCTCGACAGAATTGGGTGGCTATGCGTCCGTTTCCTGTTGCTCAGCCGCTGACCGCCCTCAATGATTGCTTTCGCAACCAGCGAGACGGCACCCGACCCCCGAGAGACATTCACCGGTTGCCAGCTTCAACGGCCGCTTCCTAACCGGAGCAGTCGCCTTGAACGCTGTGATGGATCACGCCCGTCTTCAATAGGAAGTTGCGGCGCGTGCCGCCTGGTCGTATCGGCCCGACAACGTGCGCATCGTTCGGGCCATCTCCGCGAGACGCTTGTTCTCCTCGGCCTCGCCGGAGAAGCCGGGCATCAGGCAGGCTTCGCGCACGGCACGGTATTTCATGCACAGATCACGGCCGGCGGCGGTCGTCGCGAAGAAAACCTCCTTGCCGCGCTTGCTGCCCTCGACCAGGCCGGCCGCGGCCAACTTCTTCAGCGAGTAGGAAACGACGTGCGTGTCCTCGATGTTGAGGACGAAGCAGATGTCGGCGAGGCGCTTCTCGGTACTCTTGT
>ERZ1645189.161-NODE-161-length-16435-cov-5.387546_pt1 | contig 16435 bp, 12 predicted proteins | sample MGYA00575350_ERZ1645189 | MGnify/ENA primary metagenome ERZ1645189 (study PRJEB40845, sample SAMN11283421) | freshwater sediment metagenome | isolation source: river sediment | host: Sediment | place: India: Jajmau, Kanpur | collected 2015-12-17 ...
GGTTGGTCGCCTCGATCACTTCGCAGTAATTGAGGTTGTTGTCCTTGTTCATGCGATCCAGGAACAGGATGCCCGGCTCGGCGTGATCGTAGGTGGACTTCATCACCTGGTCCCACAGGTCGCGAGCGCGCACCTTGCGGTACACCCACATGCCGTCGTCGCGCTGGTAGGCACCGGAAGAGCGCATGTCGCCGTTCGGCTCGGCCCGGTGGATCAGTTCGACATCGGTGTCGGCATCGACCGCTTCCATGAAGCCATCGGTCACGCCGATCGAGATGTTGAAATTGGTCAGGTCGCCATGGTCCTTGGCGTGGATGAAGTCCTCGATGTCCGGATGGTCGCAGCGCAGCACGCCCATCTGGGCACCGCGGCGGGCACCGGCGGATTCCACGGTTTCGCAGGAGCGGTCGAAGACGCGCATGTAGGAAACCGGGCCGGAGGCACGCGACTGGGTGCCCTTGACGCGGGCGCCCTGCGGGCGGATGGAGGAAAAGTCGTAACCGACACCACCGCCGCGGCGCATGGTTTCTGCAGCCTGGGCGAGGGCGGTGTAGATGCCGGGGCGGCCATCGGTGTTCTCGACGATGGAGTCGCCAACCGGCTGCACGAAGCAGTTGATCAGCGTTGCCTGCAGGTCGGTACCGGCGGCGGAGTTGATGCGGCCGGCCGGAATGAAACCGTTTTCCTGGGCCCACAGGAACTTCGCTTCCCAGTGCGGGCGGTCGGCTTCCTGTTCGATCTGGGCCAGCGCCCAGGCGACGCGCTTGCGCACATCGTGAACGTTGGTTTCCTTACCCTTGGCGTATTTTTCGATCAGCACCTCGCCGGAAATTTCCTGTTCCGGCAGGGGGGCGAATTCCGGTGGTGCGGGAATATCGGTTAGCGAAAGCTGCTCGGCGATTTTGCTCATCAAGGCTCCTCTCGATTCTCTGGCTATTAGTGTTCGAATGGAGCGAATCTACTATATCTAGTGGGTCGATACAATGTCTTGACTATATACGGTGTTTCTGCCGCGGCGGGTGTTTGCATTTGTCATGTCCGAAAAAGCCCGAAAATACAACGATCAGGAAGGATTCGAAGCACTTTCGATGGCCCGGAAAAAATTTTCACGCAACGAAAAATTTCACTGGCATGACAGATCGGGCAGCTGAATTTCGGGGGGGCGGACGCTTGCTGCCGAGTTCATGCCCGGCAGCAAGCCAGCCTGGTTTATGCCGCTTTTTCCGGCCCCTTGATGGGCAGCCAGAGCTTGAAGGTCGTACCTTCGCCGGGGGTGCTGGTCACATCGAAGCGACCGCGGTGCTTCTTGACGATGATGTCGTAGGAAATCGACAGCCCGAGGCCGGTACCCTTGCCGACCGGCTTGGTGGTGAAGAAAGGCTCGAAGATGCGCTTTCTGATCTCGGGCGTCATGCCCTTGCCAGTATCGGCCAACTCGAACCAGATATGGCCATGGTCCACCCCGGAGCGAATCGTGATGCGGCCACGTGTTTCGATGGCTTGGGCTGCGTTGACCAGCAGGTTCATGAACACCTGGTTGATCTGTGCCGGCACGCATTCCACTTCCGGAATGTCGCCCAGTTCGCGAATCACCTCGGCCTTGTACTTCACCTCGTTCCACACCACGTTCAGGGTGCTTTCCAGCGCTGTGTTGAGGTCGGCCAACTGGAATTCGGCCTGATCCACCCGCGAGAAATCCTTCAGGTCCTGGACGATCTTGGTGACCCGGCCCAGGCCCTCCTGCGACTCGACGAGCAGTGACGGCAGGTCTTCGCGCAGGAAATCGAGATCGGCCTTCTGGCGGGCGGCCGCGACCTGGCCCGGATCGCCGCCGGCAGCCGCCGCCTCGTAGGCCTCAATGACGCCGAACAACTGGCCAATATAGGTTTTCAGCGTGCCAAGGTTGGAATTGACGAAGCCGACCGGATTATTGATTTCGTGCGCCACACCCGCCGCAAGTTGGCCGATGGCCGCCATCTTTTCCGATTGCAGCAACTGCTGCTGGGCTTCCTCGACACGGGCGAGCAGTTCCTCCAGTGCCTTACGGTCGACCTCAAGTTCCGTGTTGGCCTTGGCCAACTGCGACGTGCGTTCCGAGACCATCTGTTCCAGCTGGTTCTGGTGCGCCAGCAGCCGTTCCTCGGCGAGGTGGCGGTCAGTGACGTCCTGCAGGGTCTCGATGGCGCCGATGCACTCGCCCTGGTCGTTGAGCAGAGGGGTGGCGGTGAAATACAGCCAGCGGCCATTGGCCAAATGCGGGAAAAACGCCTCGGCTTCGAAACTGCTCGGAACCGTCTGCGAGCGACGGAAATTCCTGTGGTAAAACTGGTCGAACTGTTCCTCCAGGCTGCCGTTGACGATAAGGTCGGCCATCACGGGCCGGGTATCCGGCGGGTAGAAAACCTTCTGGTGGTTCTGGCTGCCGATCATGTCGGCTGCCTTGACGCCGGTAATGCTCTCGCAGGCCTTGTTCCAGTGCGTCAAGCGGTGCTGGGCATCGATGACAAAGGTCGGCACCGGGTCGTTGTCGATAATCTGGGCGAGCATGCTCTCCATGTTGCGCCGGGTCGCCGCAGCACGCCGGTGTTCGGATTCGAGCAGCTTGCGCTGGGTCATTTCCAGTTGCTGCATGGCCAGGTGCAGGCTGTTCTGCTCAACCTTGAGCTGTTCGTTGCTGGTCGTCAGTTCCCGCGTGCGGAACTGCACCTGCTCCTCCAGATTGGCGTTCAGCTGCTCCAGCGCTTCGTTCCGGCTGGCGATCAGGCGGTAGAGGGCGCCCATCGCTTCGAGCAGGCTTTCCGTGCCGGGATCGTGCGGTACTTGCAATTCCAGGTCGTAGGCCTCGGCCGGCGCCATGCCCTCGCGAATCCGGCGCAACTGGCGGGCCATCGACTGGTCCATGCCGAGAATGTGGTGAGCCAGCCAGCCGCTCAGGAAGCGCAGCAGGTGCTCGATATCGTCCTGCGTGACTGGCGACTCGCGCAGTTTGATGACCTTGTCCGCGAAGTCCTGGTGCACCGCGATATGCGTTCGCAGGAAGCGCGGGTCGCAGCCGCCAGCAACCATCAGTTCCGTTTCGTGCGTGAAGTGTGTGGCGGCGTATTGGACCAGGTCGTCGAGAACCTTGCCCAGTTCCATTTTTTCGGCTGCCGATTTCTGGTGGCCGATGATCCAGTTGATGATGCGGACCAGTTCCTGGTGTTCGGCATCGACCTGGGCTTCGCCCGTAATGAAGTGTTCGTTCCAGACAAAGGTTTCCATCTTTTTATTCCCCCCCGGCCTGCGGTCCGAGGACGCGCAGTATTTCTTCAAGCGTGGTGGCGCCCGCCTCGACGCGCTCGGCGGCATGGTGGCCAATGCTGTGCAAACCCTTCTGGCGGACGGTGCGGCGAATTTCCAGGATGCTGGCGCCGCTCCCGATGCGGTCGCGCAGATCGTCGTCGAGCGTCAGCACCTCGTAGAGGCCGACCCGCCCCTTGTAGCCGCTGCCATGGCAGGCCGGACAACCCTTGCCACGATAGGCGCGGGAGAGGCCGGCGAACACCGGGCCGAGCCGGTCGCGCAACTGCGAGTCGACCGGCGCTTCCTCGCGGCAGAGCGGGCAGACCTGGCGCACCAGGCGCTGGGCGATGATGCCCTCCAGCGCCGTGGCAACGACGTAAGGTTTCAGGCCGAGGTCGAACAGGCGGGCGATGGTGGCGATGGCCGAGTTGGTGTGCAGGGTCGAAAAGACCAGGTGCCCGGTCAGCGCGGCGTGGAAGGCGACTTCGGCGGTCTCGAAATCGCGGATTTCGCCGAGCAGGATGACGTCCGGGTCCTGGCGCAGCAGGGCGCGCAGGATGCTCGGAAAGGTCAGGCCGATCTTCTCGCGGACCAGCACCTGGCCGGCCATGTCGAGGTAGTACTCGACCGGGTCTTCGATGGTGACGTAATTCTTGTCCGGCGTCGCGTCGTGCTGGAGCAGCGAATAGAGGGTTGTCGTCTTGCCGCTGCCGGTCGGGCCGGTGGCCAGGATGATGCCCTGCGGCTTGGCCACCATGTCGGCGACGCGGGGCAGGTCGCTGGGCGAGAAACCCAGGCGGTCCAGCGTATGCACCGTCGAATTGCGGTCGAGGATGCGCATCACCACCTTTTCGCCGTTGATGGTCGGCAGGGTGGAAATGCGCAGGTCGACCATGCGCATCGGCGTTTTCACCGTAATGCGCCCATCCTGCGGGCGGCGGCGCTCGGAAATGTCGAGCTCGGACATGATCTTCAGGCGCGACACCAGCGACTGGTGCAGGTGGTGCGGGATGTTGATCTTGTCGGCCAGCACGCCGTCGATGCGGTAGCGCACGATGACGCTCTTGATGCGCGGCTGGATGTGGATGTCGGAAGCGCCGAGGCGGATGGCTTCGAGGATGATCGCGTTGGCCAGGCGGATGGCCGGCGGTGCCTCGGTCTGGCGCAGCAGGTCTTCGAGCTGCGCCGAGTCCTCCTCCTCGATGACGATCTCGATCCCCTCGTAAGGGTCCGGGCCGCCGACCAGGGTTTCCAGCTCCTTGAAATCGACGCTGCTGTCGCCGTACAACTCGCTGATCTTCTTGCGGATGGCGGCGGTATCGGCGGTCACCACCTTGAGGTCGAGGCCGGCGGTGAAGCGCACCTCGTCGATCAGGCCCTCGTCCAGCGGGTCGGCCATGGCCAGCAGCAGGCGGCGGCCCTCCAGCTTGAGCGGCACGACCAGCTGGCGCTGGCAGAAACTGTGCGGAATCAGCTCGGCCAGTACCGGGTCGATGCGGAATTCCGGCAACTGCACCTCCTCGATCAGCATGTCCGACTTGAGCAGGTCGCGAATCTGCCGTTCGCCGACCCAGCCCTTGTCGATCAGCAGGCTGATCAACGGCTCCTTGCGGCGCTCCTGGAGCAGGGTCAGTTCCTGCAGCTGGGCGGCATTGAGCAGGTTCTTCTTGTGCAGCATGATGCCCAGCCGGCTGCGGTGGGTGACCGCCAGCCGGCTGAGCGCCGAGATTTCCCTGGATTTCTTGTCGTTTTCCGTCTTCAGCGCCCGGTTGCGGGCGATCAGGTCGAACTGTTCCAGCGCCAGGGCCACGGTAACGCGCAGATCATCGTCATTCCACGGCTTGAGGATGAACTTGTACACCGCCCCGTCGTTGATGGCGCCCATCACCGCATCGGTATCGGCATGGCCGGTGAGCATGATGCGGATGGTTTCCGGTGAGCGTTGCTTCACCTCGCGCAGGAATTGCGCGCCGTTCATGCCGGGCATCATGAAGTCGCTGATGACCAGCTGGAAACTGCCCTCGGCCAGGCGCTTCAGGGCTTCGTCGCCACTGCCGGCGGTCACCACCTCGTAGTTTTCCTGGCGGAAGACACGGGTCAGCGCCTTGACGATGCCCACCTCGTCATCGACGATGAGCAGGCGGTATTTCGGCGGCGTCAGGTGCGTTGCCGGCGCTTGCGGCGTGGCGGTCTTGCCGGTGAAGAGAGCCGAATAGTCGGTCATGTTCGCGTCGGGAAGTGAAGGTGAACGGTGGTGCCCTGGCCGGGCTGGCTGTCGATCGTGATGCGGCCGCTGTGGGCGAGCACGATGTTGCGGGCGGTGCACAGCCCGAGGCCGGCGCCGCTGCCGATCTTGCGGGTGGTGAAGAAAGGTTCGAAGGCGTGTTCGCGCTGTTCCGGCGTCATGCCGATGCCGTCATCGCTGATGGCGACGGTAATCCCGTCGGCAGCGGCCTGGCTGCTGATCTTCACCGTGCCGGCATGGCCGCTGTCCTGCACCGCCTGGACGCCATTTTTCAGCAGGTTGAAGAACAGCTGGTTGAGGTGGCCGGGCAGGCAGACCAGCTTCGGCAGATCGCCCAGGTCGGCCTGCAGGCTCACCGTGGCCGGTAGCTGGCGTTCGGTGACGCTGACGGCCTGGCGAATGGAATCGTTGAGGTTGGCCAGTTCCTCGGTTGCCCGGTCGACATTGGAAAAGCTCTTCAGGTCGGCGACGATGCGGGCGATGCGTTCGAGTCCGACCGCCGTTTCGCCGAGCAGGTCGAGGCCGTCCTCGAGCACGAAATCCATGTCCAGCTCGCGCCAGGCGCTTGGGGCATCGGCGAGCCGGCCTTTGAGTTCGTTGAGCTTCTGCAGGTAGTGGGTGAAGGTGCTCAGGTTGCTGCGCACGAAGCCGAGCGGATTGTTGATCTCGTGCGCCATGCCGGCGGCCAGCTGGCCGACCGAGGCAAGTTTCTCCGCCTCGTAGAGCATCTGCTGGCGTTCTTCCAGTTGCGCCACCTGCGCCTTGACGCGGTTTTCCAGCTCGCCGGCCAGCGTCTTGTAGCGGTTTTCCGATTCGACCAGGCGGGCGTGTTCGCGTTTCAGCGATTCGAAATCCTCGGCCACCGCTTCGAGATGCAGGGTGGATGCCATCTTGAAGCGCACCTGGCTGCGCAATACCTGGGTCACCAGCTGGCGGCAGGCAGCCAGGGCCTCGGGCCTGGCCGTGGCGCTGGCGATGTAGCCGAGCGGCTCCAGTTCGAGGATCAAGGGCACGCGCTGGGCCGCGCCGCTACTCAGGCCCCAGGCGGTCCGGCCGCTGGCGTCGAGGATGGCCGCTTCACCGCCGAGCAGTTGCCGCAGGGGCGGGCCAAGGCGCTCCAGCATGGCTGGGTCGAGCAGTTCGGCCAGGGTCCATTCGCGGTCGAAGGCCTGCTCGCTCATGCCTGCCCCAGGGCGCCGGCGAGAAAAGCGGCTTCGTCCAGGCCGTGTTCGCTGGCCAGCCCCAGTTCATCGGCCTGGCGACGATAGACGGCCGTCAGCAAGGCGCGGAAGGTTTCGGCGACCCCCTGGCCGTGGAGGGCAATGGCGAAGAACAGCGGCCACGGGGCGCCGCTCCAGCGCTCGCGGATTTCCGCCTCGGGCACGGCTGTCGGCAGGTCGCACTTGTTGAACTGGACGACCAGCGGCAAATGCTCGAAATCGAGCCCGACGCGATGACAGTTGTCGGTCATGCTCTGGAAGGATTCGGCGTTGTTGGTTTCCTGCGTGCGGTCGGCATCGGCCACGAAGACCACGCCGTCGGCACGCGACAATACCGCCTTGCGCGTGCCGTCATGGGCGATCTGGCCGGGCACGGTGAACAGCCGGAACTTGATGAGCAGGCCGGAGGGGGCGCGAAAACCGAGGGGCAGCAGGTCGAAGAACAGGGTGCGGTCGTCCTGGGTCTCCATGGTCATCAACTCGCCCTTCAGCTCGGGGGCGAGCAGGTCGTGCAGGCGCAGCAGGTTGGTCGTCTTGCCGCTCTGCGCCGGGCCGTAATAGACCAGCTTGAAGCTCAGGCTGTTGTCCTGCTGCTCGGCCATGATCGCTCAGTTCCTGGGCTGGAATTCGGGGTCGAGGATCACCGAGCCGTCCGGCCCCCAGTTCACCTCGGTGATGCCGGGTTCGATGGCCTCCAGGCGCTCGGCTTCGACCGCCTCCGGTGTCGTGTCGCCCATTTCCATGCGGACCAGGTTGGCCAGCTGGCGGTTTTCGAGCAGCAGTTCACGGTGGGCGAGGGCCTGGCCGATGGCCGACATCAAGTCGTAGTCGTTCCACGGCTTGCCGATGAAGCGGTCGATGCCGACTTCGTTCACCGCCCGCACCAGGGCGTTCAGGTCGGCATAGCCGGAGAGGATCAGGCGGGCTGCATCGGGGCGGATTTCCTTGGTGGCCTTGAGGAACTCGATGCCGTCCATGACCGGCATGCGGTAATCGCTGACGAACAGATCGTAGTCGTCGTGGCGGGCCGCTTCGAGGGCTTCCAGCGGCGAGCTGTAGGTTTCCACCTCGAGCGTGAAGCTCTTGCCGCCGAAAGTGCAGGGCGCCAGGCGGAGGATACGTTTCAGTGACTTGAGGATGGATTCCTCGTCGTCGACAAGCATGACGCGGCTCATTTTTCCTCCGAGCGAATGTAGACGGTCAGGTTGTGTTGTTCGGTCTGCTCCAGCCTGACCAGCTGGTTGATGATGTCGGCGGTCAGCACGCTGCCCTTGGCCAGCAGCAGGTAGCCGTCGCGGTGGGCCAGTTCGCGGGTCAGCACCATGCCCGGCTTGAGGTGCATGGTGCGCAGCAGCGCCGCATCGGCGCAGGTGAGCATGGCGTCGCCATCCTGGCCGTTCTTGGGGAAGACGCTGATGCCGATGCTCGCCGTGACCGACAGCGACTGGCCGGCAACGGCGAAGGGCACGGCGATGGCATCGAGAATGCGCTGGGCGAGGGCGAGGGCGTCGCGCTCGTGGCCGAGGTTGGCCATCACGAAGCCGAACTCGTTGCCGCTCAGCCGGCCGACGGTATCGCCTTCCCGCACCTGCAATTGCAGGCGACGACCCACTTCGACCAGGATCTGGTCGCCGACCGGCGGGCCGAGCGTGTCGTTGAGCACCCGGAAACGGTCGAGGTCGAAGAGGATCAGCGCCGTGCCACGCTCGAAGCGGCGGGCGGTAAGCAATGCCTGGTCGAGGCGGTCGGCGAACAGGGCGCGGTTGGGCAGGCCGGTCAGCGTGTCGTAGCTCGACAGGTACTGGATGCGTTCGGCGGCCGCCTGGCGTTCGGAAAGGTCGCTGAACAGGCCGACGTAGTGGCTGATCGCGCCGGCGGCATTGCGCACGCAGGAAATCGACAGCCATTCGTTGCTCAGCGAACCGTCCTTGCGCCGGTTCACGATCTCGCCCTGCCAGTTGTCGTAGCGGTCGAGCTTTTCCCACATGTCGCGGAAGAAAGCGTGGTCGTGATTGCCCGAGCGGAGCAGGCGCGGGTTCTGCCCGAGCACATCGGCCGGCTCGTAGCCGGTGATGTGGCTGAAAGCCTTGTTGATGCGCAGGATGTTGCGCTGGGCATCGGTGATGCAGATGCCGTCGCTGATGCCGGTGAATACCAGGTCGGCCAGCTGGCGTTCGGCCTCGCTGGCCTTGCGCGCACTGATGTCGAGCAGGGTGCCGACGATCAGGCGGGGCTGGCCGTCGGCGTCGTGTTCGAGGCTGCGGCTGCGGGCTTCCACCCAGTGCCAGCTGCCATCCTGATGGCGCAGGCGGAACTCGGCCAGCGTGCCCGGGGCGCCGTGACGGCTTGGGGCCAGCAGTTGTCCTTCGACGACCGGGCGGTCTTCCGGGGAGACCAGGGCCAGGTAGTCGTCGATGGTGGCCGGCTCCGCGGCATAGCCGAAGATCTGGCGCAGGCCCTCGCTCCAGCGATTGCGCCGGGTGAGCAGGTCGCATTCCCAGATGCCGAAGCCGGTGCCCTCCAGGGTCAGTTGCAGGCGGTTTTCCAGCCGCGTGTTCTCCCCGACCTGGCGCGCGACTTCCTTTTCCAGCCAGGATTTCTGGCTGCTCAGCAGCTGCTGGGCGCGCGACAGTTCGATCTGGGCGCGGACCCGGGCGATGAGCACGGCCGGCTTGACCGGCTTGGTGACGAAGTCGGCGGCGCCTTCGCTGATGCCGCGCTCCTCCTCCTCGGGGTCGTTCATGGCGGTGACGAAAATCACCGGGATGTCGCGGGTCAGCGGGTTCTTGCGCAGTTCGGCGAGCACCATGTGGCCGTCCATGTCCGGCATCATGATGTCGAGCAGGATGAGGTCGGGGCGCGGCGACAACTGGGCCAGGCGCAGGGCGGTCGGGCCGTTTCTGGCAACCCGCACCTCGCCGCCTTCGTCCTCGACGATGGTCGAGATGACCACCAGGTTGCTGGGCGTGTCGTCAACGACAAGGATCATCGGCTTTTTGCCGTCGATGCCGATCAGTCGATTGCCATTGTCCATTCGTCACCCGTCGTCGTTATCAACACCGGCCAGCCGCGCGGTTCAGGTTATCAGTGTGGCTTGCCCGTCCCGGCCTGTCCAGACGGCGAGGCCAGCTTTTCAGGGCGGTGCTGCACTTTCGGGTAATTTTGCGAGTTTTGTTAGAGCGATGTTGAATTCGCCCTGGCCACGCCCTGAAAAATTCCTCAGGCCGTGGTAGTGGCTGACCAGTGCAGGCGCGCGATGGTGCCCTGGCCGGCATTGCTGGCGATGGAGAAGCGCCAGCCCAGTCGGTCGCAGACGCGGGCAACGATCGACAGGCCCAGTCCATGGCCCTGGCTGTGCTCGCCCTTGACATGGCGCTGCATGAATTCGGAGAAACGTTCGTCCGGTATGCCGATGCCGGTGTCGGCGACCTCGAAGCAGTCTTCGTGCAGGCGAACCTCGATTGCTCCCTGGTGGGTGTGGGCGCAGGCGTTCCTGAGCAGGTTGCTGACCAGCACGTAGACCAGGGCGCGCTCGACGGCGAGGATGGGGTAGGCCGTGCAGCTGACGCGCAATTCGATGGGGCGACCGGCCAGCGACGGGCGGCAATCGGCCACCGCCTCGTCGATCACGTCGGCGATGCTGCACGCCGGGTCGCTTTCCAGGCTGTCTTCGCGCCCGAGCAACAGCATGGCGTTGAGCATCTGCCCCATGCGGGCGGCTTGCCGGTGAATGACCTCGATCCGTTGCTCGGCCATGGTCGAGTGGCCGGGCAGTTCGGCCAGCACTTCGGCGGCCCCCATGATCACGGTGACCGGGGTGCGCAATTCGTGGCTGACATCGGAGGCGAAGTAGCTTTCCCGCTGCAGGGCGCCGTACAGGCGATGCGAGAAGCGATCCAGTTCGCGCACCAGGCGGCCGATCTCGTCGGGCGGATAATCGGCTTCGGAGAAACTGGTTTCCCGCTCTTCGAGATGTGGCTCCGAGGCCTTGCGCGACACGTCGTCGACCAGGCGCAGGATGGGCTGCACCACCTTGCGCGACAGCCGGTGGCCGACCAGGAAGGAGAGGGCGCTCATGCAGGCGGTGGCGATCAGCAGCAGCAAGGCCAGCTGCTGCATGTTGCTCTGCACGTAGTGTCGGTCGTAAATGAGGGCGAACGGCCGGCCGTCGATGTCGGAGCGCAGAACGCTGCATTCGGCGTCGCCAACGCTGCGAATGGCGATGTCTTCCTGGCCGGCGGCGATGGGGCGTATGCCCGGTAGCGCCGGGTCGGGCAGGTAGTAGCCGCGCAGCAGCGTGCCGCTGGCCGGGGTGGCCTGGGCATTGAGCGATACCCGGTAGCGGAAGCTTTCCAGCTCGGCATGCAGCGCCCGCTCGATGGCGCGTTCCTCGATTTGGGCCAGCAGGCCGAAGGTGATCAGGCTGAGTGCGGCGCTGACGATGAAACCGAGCAGCAGGAAAGGCTGGACCAGCTTTTCCCGCAGGCTTTCATAGGGGTGCATTGTCCTGCGCCATTCTGTAGCCGAAGCCGCGCACGGTATGGATCAACTGGCGCTCGAAAGGCTTGTCGACGGCGGTACGCAGGGCGTGCATGTGCACCAGCAGGGCATGTTTGTCGCCGGCGTCGTCGCTCCAGATTTCGCGGAAGATGGTGCGCTGCAGCACGACATTGGGCGAATGGCGCATGAGCAGCGCCAGTATCCGCATCGGGATGGGGGGCAGGAGAATGCTCTGGCCGGCCCGCTCGATGCGCATGGTGCCGGTGTCGAAGCGCAGGTCGCCGACGGTGAGCAGGGTGCCTTCCGATTCCGGCCCGGCACGCCGGATCAGGGCGCGGATCCGGGCATCGAGCTCGCGCAGGGAAACCGGTTTGACGACGTAATCGTCGGCCCCGATATCGAGGGCCGAAATCTTGACATCTACATCGTCCTGGGCGGTCAGGATGACCAGCGGCGTGCGCCCGTACATCTCGTGCCGGTAGCGCTTGCACAGCGAAATGCCGTCGATGCCGGGCAGGTTCAGGTCGAGGACGATGAGATCGTAGTTTTCGCGCTTGAGCAGGTTTTCAGCCGAAAACCCATCCGGCGCGTAGTCCACCACATAGCCCCGCAGCCCCAGATAATCGACCAGGTTGCGGGCCAGGTCGCGATCGTCTTCAATGATCAGGAGTCGGTGGGGCATGCAGGCAATTGATCCGGTGGTCGGCCGGGCATCTTAGCGGAGCCTCGCCAGATCAACAATCGATGCGCAGAAACAGGAATCAGGCGCCGGCTTTTTTCAGCGGGAGGGTGTGGGCCTGACGGCTCAGCGCAAAGCAGATGAAGAACTTGCACCAGATGGTCGAACCGGCGATGGCGGTCCACGTGTCGTAATCGAGCTGGCCGCTCAGTACGCCGCCAATGGTGGCCAGGGTGACGGTGCCGGCGACGAGGTTGATGACCGCCTCGTAGGGGGCGTAGCGCGCCGGGTTGGCCGGTGGCTGGCCGCGTTTGACGGCGACTTCGGAAAAATCCTTGTTGATGGCGATGCGCCAGGCGCGACGCAGCCAGAAGAACGTGATCGGGAAGAGCGCCAGGAAAAGAATCCAGGATATTGCGACGCTGACATCGAAAACCATTGCAGCCTCCTTGCTGGGCAGGCCCGCCCGTTGCCGGGCGGGAGACAGTGACCTGCCCCGGCTGGGGCAGGTCGCGGTTTCAGGGTTTAGTGCGCACCATCCACAGCCTTGGCGCCGCGCGGAATGCGGACGTTCTCGACCATGTGCTGGATATGCTCGGGCGGTTCCTTGGTCATCTTGTCGACCACGAAGGCAACGATGAAGTTGACCAGCGCACCGACTGCACCGAAGGCTTCCGGCGTGATGCCGAAGAAGCTGTTGGCGCCGCCGATGGCGCCGACAAAATCGGTGCCCTTGATGAAGAAGATGCCCTTGTGTGCGAACACGTAGAACAGGGTGATTGCCAGACCGGCGATCATGCCGGCGATGGCGCCTTCCTTGTTCATCTTCTTGGAGAAGATGCCCATCATGATGGCCGGGAACAGCGAGGATGCCGCGATACCGAAGGCCAGGGCGACCGTACCGGCAGCGAAGCCCGGCGGGTTGAGGCCCAGGTAGCCGGCGATGACGATGGCGATGGCCATCGAGATCTTGCCAGCCATCAGTTCGCCGCTGTCGCTGATATCGGGCTTGAAGATGCCCTTCACCAGGTCATGCGAAACGGCAGCCGAAATGGCCATCAGCAGGCCGGCTGCGGTAGACAGCGCGGCAGCCAGGCCACCGGCGGCAACCAGGGCGATGACCCAGTTCGGCAACAGAGCGATTTCCGGGTTGGCCAGCACGATGATGTCGGCGTTGACCGTCAGTTCGCTGCCCTTCCAGCCTGCTGCTTCGGCCTTGGCATTGAAGTCGGCGTTCTTCGACTTGTCGTTGTAGTACTGGATGCGTCCGTCGCCGTTCTTGTCGGCGAACTTCAGCAGGCCGGTCTTTTCCCAACGCTTCATCCAGTCCGGACGCTCCTCATACTGCAGCGAGGCTTCCGGAGCCATGATGTCGCCACCCTTCATGACCGCGGTATTGACGGTCGAGTGCAGGTTCAGCTTGGCCATGGCGGCGACAGCCGGTGCGGTGGTGTACAGGATGGCGATGAAGACCAGCGCCCAGCCGGCGGAGATGCGGGCATCGGACACCGTCGGAACGGTGAAGAAGCGCATGATCACGTGCGGCAGACCGGCGGTGCCGATCATCAGCGACAGCGTGTAGACGAACATGTTCAGCGTGCTGCCGGCTGTCGTGGTCGTGTACTTGCCGAAGCCGAGATCGGTGACGACCTGGTCGAGCTTGGTGAGCAGGGAAACATCGGTACCGGCCATGTCGGCACCCAGGCCCAGTTGCGGGATCGGGTTGCCGGTCAGGTTCAGCGAGATGAAGATCGCCGGCACGGTATAGGCCAGGATCAACACGACATACTGGGCAACCTGGGTGTAGGTGATGCCCTTCATGCCGCCGAACACCGCGTAGGCGAAGACGATGGCCATGCCGATGTAGATACCCATTTCGCTGGAAACGCCCAGGAAGCGGGAGAACGCCACGCCCACGCCGGTCATCTGACCGATGATGTAGGTGATGGAGGCGGTCAGCAGGCAAATCACGGCCACGGTCGATGCCGTCTTCGAGTAGAAGCGGTCACCGATGAACTGCGGTACCGTGAATTTGCCGAACTTGCGCAGGTACGGTGCGAGCAGGCAGGCGAGCAGAACGTAGCCGCCGGTCCAGCCCATCAGGAAGAGGCCGCCGCCGTAACCCATGTTGGCGATCAGGCCGGCCATCGAGATGAAAGATGCCGCCGACATCCAGTCGGCAGCGGTTGCCATGCCATTGGTGATGGGGTGGACGCCACCGCCAGCGACGTAGAATTCGCTGGTACTGCCGGCGCGCGCCCAGATTGCAATCCCGATGTACAGCGCAAACGAGGCGCCGACCACCAGGTAGGTCATTGTTTGAAGATCCATGTCGGCTCCTTTTATTCGTGGACGTCGAACTTGCGGTCAATCTTGTCCATGGCCTTGGCGTAGTAAAAAATCAAGGCAATGAAGATGTAGATCGACCCCTGGTGCGCGAACCAGAATCCCAGCGGGTAGCCGCCGAGCTTGATCCCGTTCAGGGCGTCGGCGAACAGAATGCCGGCTCCGAACGACACCACGAACCAGATCGCCAGGATTTTCCCGAGCAACCCGAGTACTGCCGACCAATAAGCTTGGCCTGTTTGATCCATGATTGTCTCCTCCTAAGTTGAGTGATGAACTCCATGCGGAAGTCACCAGGGTCCAAGGCTCGCGGGGGAGGCTTACGGCGGGCTTACAAAAAATTGTAAGCTATTGATATTGAAGTATTATTAATGAAATATTGATCAATCGTTAACATACGGAGAACAGCCGGCGGCGGCGTGATTTCCGGTCGTTTTCGTATTGATGTTTTGTTGATCTTGTCGTGATCCAATCTTGAGGGGCGGTGTGTAAAGCTTCACCTGCCCTGAGATTTGCTCCTCGGGCAAATCCGTTCTGGACCAGAACCCTTGAACCCACTTCGGTGGGTTTCTTTTTGCGCAAAAAAAGCCCATGCCGAAGCATGGGCCTGTGTGCGGCGCAGCCCTTCCTGCCGGCGGCGCAAGCGGCTCGGCTTACAGAGCGAGCAGGGTTTGCGCGTGGTGCGCCATCATCCATTCCTCGTTGGTCGGGATGACCAGCACATCGACGCTGCTGTTGCCGGCCGAGATGCGCAGTTCGTGGCGGGCGTTGGCTTCCGGATTGACGCGGATGCCCAGCCATTCCGACTGCAGGCAGACGCGGCGGCGCACTTCGGCGGCGTGCTCGCCGATACCGCCGGTGAACACCAGCGCATCCAGGCCGCCGGCTGCGGCAGCCAGTGAGCCGAGCTCGCGGGCGATGCGGTAGCAGAACAGGTTGACTGCCTCGGCGGCTTCCGGCTTGTCGCTGGCGAGCAGGGTGCGCATGTCCTGGCTGAGGCCGGAGACGCCGAGCAGGCCGGATTCCTTGTAGAGCATCTTGGTCATGTCCTTGACCGACAGGTTCTTGGTTTCCATCAGGTGCAGGATGACGCCCGGATCGAGGTTGCCGCAGCGGGTACCCATGACCAGGCCGTCGATGGTCGAGAAACCGAGCGTGGTGGCGACGCACTTGCGGTCGACCATGGCGGCCATGCTGGCGCCGTTGCCAAGGTGGGCGACGACGACACGGCCGGTGGCGCGGCCGGAATGCTGCGGCAGGGCGCGGGCGATGTACTCGTAGGACAAGCCGTGGAAGCCGTAGCGCTTGATGCCTTCGGCCGTCAGACCACGTGCCAGGCCGAAGGTCTGGGCGACTTCCGGCTGGCTGCGGTGGAAGGCGGTGTCGAAGCAGGCGATCTGCGGCACGGTCGGCAGCAGGGCCTGCAGCGCGATGATGCCGGCGACGTTGTGCGGCTCGTGCAGCGGGGCGAGCGGGATGAAGCTCTGCAGGTGGCCGAGCACGGTGTCGTCGATCAGGGTTGGCTTGGAGTAGCGCTCGCCGCCATGCACGACGCGATGGCCGACGGCGACGATCTGCCAGTTGGCGTGGCTGGCGGTGAACCACTTGAGCAGCGCGTCGAAGGCCTGGGCGTGGCTGACCTTGCCGCCTTCGAGCAGCTGGTCGGCGATGCGCTCGCCAGCCTTGTTCTTGGCAACCATTTTGGTGGTTTCGGCACCGATGCCGTCGATCTGGCCGGAGACTTCGGCCTCCGGGGAAATCGGGCGCTCGAGGGGGAAGAGGGCAAACTTGATGGAGGACGATCCAGCGTTGATCGTCAGAATTCCTTGCTTCATTTTCAGGTGGTTCCGTTCTTGCGGTTGGCGTGGGCGATCAGTGCGGCGATGACGCACGATGCGGTTCGGGTTTCGGCGCTGTCGGCGCGGCTGGTCAGCACGATGGGCACCTTGGTGCCGAGCACGATGCCGGCAGTCAGGGCGTTGGCCAGGTATTCGAGCTGCTTGGCGACCATGTTGCCGGATTCGAGATCGGGCACGACCAGGATTTCGGCATGGCCGGCGACCGCCGACTTGATGCCCTTGGTCTTGGCGGCGACGATGGACACGGCATTGTCGAAGGCGAGCGGGCCGTCGAGCAGGCCGCCCTTGATCTGGCCGCGGTCGG
>ERZ1645189.165-NODE-165-length-16155-cov-3.977516_pt1 | contig 16155 bp, 10 predicted proteins | sample MGYA00575350_ERZ1645189 | MGnify/ENA primary metagenome ERZ1645189 (study PRJEB40845, sample SAMN11283421) | freshwater sediment metagenome | isolation source: river sediment | host: Sediment | place: India: Jajmau, Kanpur | collected 2015-12-17 ...
TGTGCTCTTCCGATCTACCCGCGCCCGCGAGGCGATCGAGGTGGCGGGCGGCGAGCGCCATGTCCTGCATCAGGCCGGACTCGGTGACCTCGAGCTCGAGCACTGCGGGCGGGACGCCGCTGGCCTCGACTTCGGCGACGAGACGCTCGGCGAAGTCGGGCTGCATGAGCTGTTGGGTGGATACGTTGATCGCCACGCTGAAGACGTCGGCGACGCGCCCCTCCGCCCGCCAGCGCCGCAGCGCGGCGAGCGCAGCGCGCACGACCCAGCCGCCGATCGCGAGGATCTCGCCGCTGGCCTCGGCGATGGGGACGAACTCGGCGGGCGACACACGGCCGTAGGTGCTGCCGTCCCAGCGCAGCAAGGCCTCGACGCCAACGATGTCGCCGCTGCACAGCGCCACCTTGGGCTGATACACCAGCGCGAACTCGTCACGCTCGACCGCGCCGCGCAAGGCCTCGCGGATGCCGGTGCGGCGCTGCAGGCGCGTCTCGAGCTCGGCCTCGTAGTACTGCCACTGCCCTTCGCCAGCAGGCAGCGCGAGCGAAGCCATGCGCACGAGCTGCTCCGGGCTGCGCTCGTGCGCATCCGCGGCGATGCCGATGCGCAGGCCGAGGTGGAGCTGCATGTGCTCGACCTCGACGGCCTGGCGGAAGCCGCCGAGCAGGCGCTCGGCGAGCCGGCCCGCCGCGGCCTCGGCCGGCGCGCAGTCGCACAGCAGGATCGCCTGCGCGCTGTTCCACACCGCGAGGAAGCCCTCCGGGACGCACTCGCGCAGCCGCCGCGCCGCCGCGCGCACGAGCTGGTCGGCGACACCGAAGCCGTGCAGGCGCGCGATCTCGTCCATGCCCTCGATCGCCAGGAAGAGCACCGCAGTGTCGCGCCGCGCCGCCACGCGCGCCGCCAGCTCGTCGAGCAGGGCCACCCGGTTGGGCAGGCCGGTGAGCGGATCGCTGCGGGCACGTTCGACGAGCTCCCGGGTGCGCTCGGCGACCAGCACCTCGAGCAGGTCCGCGCGCTCGGCACGCTCCTTCATCAGCCGCTGCATGTGCAGGGTGTTGCGGATGCGCTGCAGCACCTCGACCTGGTCGAAGGGCTTGGTGAGGAAATCTCGTGCGCCGAGCTCGAGCGCGCGGTAGCGGGTGGCGTCGTCGATCTGCGCGGTGAGGATGATGACGGCCGGCGCCTCCACGGCCCCCGCCGACAGCTGCTCCATGAGATCGAAGCCGCTCAGGTGCGGCATGCGCACGTCGAGCAGGATGAGGTCGGGCGCGCGTTCCGCCACGCGCGCGGCCACCTTGCGCGGGTCGGTGATGCCGTCGAGGCGAAGGTAGCCTTCGTCCTCGAGCAGGGCGAGCAGCAGCTCGACGTTGGCCGCGTTGTCGTCGACGATCAGGATGTCGGCGTCGGCATGCATGGGGACGCGATCAGTCATCGCTGCTCCTGTGTTCGAGGATCTGCCCGACACGGGCGACGAAGCTCGGGATGTCGAAGGGTTTGGTCACGTAGTCGATGAAGCCCGCCGCGCGCGCCTTGCGCACGAGCTGCGGCGAGGCTGCGGCGGAGATCGCCAGCACCGGGACGTGCGCGGTCAGCGGGTTGCGCGCCAGCAGGGCCTGCGCCTCGAGCCCGTTCATGCCGGGCAGGTCGATGTCCATCAGGATGAGGTCGGGCGGGTCGGAGCAGGCTGCCTCGATGCCGGCCGCGGCCGAATCGACGCTGTACAGCTCGGCCTGGCCGAGGTCCTCGAAGACGTCCTGCATGAGCTGGCGGTTGGCCGGGTTGTCCTCGACGTGGAGCACCCGGTAGCGCCGGCTCAGGGCTTGCGGCACGACCGCCGCACGCGCCTCGCCACGCTGCGCGGGCGCGTGCTCGCACAAGGGCAGCTCGAACCAGAACTCGCTGCCCTCCCCCTCGCGGCTGCGCACGCCGAGCTCGCCGTGCATCAGGTCCACCAGCTTGCGCGTGAGCGCGAGCCCGACGCCGGTGCCCTCGACGCTGCCCGCCTCGGCACCGAGGCGGTTGAAGGGCTGGAAGAGCTCGCCCAGCCGGCTCGCCGGGATGCCGATGCCGGTATCGGCGACCGTGATCCTGCAGCGCCCGCCGGCCGCCTCGCAGCGCACCTCGACCGATCCGCCGGGGCGGTTGTACTTCACGGCGTTGCCGAGCAGGTTGATCAGGATCTGCTTGACCCGGGTGTAGTCGCCCTCGAAGCGCAGCGCGCAGGCCTGCGCCGGCGGCAGCGCCAGCGCGATGCCCTGGTGCTCGGCAAGCGGCAGCACGATCTGGGTGGCGTCGTGGATCACGTCGTGCGCGCACACGGGCTCGAGCGAGACCTGCAGGTTGCCCGACTCGATGCGGGCGAGATCGAGCACCTCGTTGATCAGCTGCAGCAGGTGGCGGCCGCTGCGCGCGATCTGCTCGACCTGGCGGAGCTGGCGCTCGGGCAGCGGCTGGCGTCCGTTCTGCAGCAGCTGGGCGAAGCCGAGGATGGCGTTGAGCGGCGTACGCAGCTCATGGCTCATCGACGACAGGAACTCGGTCTTGGCCTGGCTGGCCTTCTCCGCCTGGTCACGCGCCTGCTGCAACTGCTCGGTGAAGCGTTGCTGCTCCTTGAACAGGCGGTAGAGGTTGATCAGCAGCGCGCAGGTCGAGGTGAAGGGCTTGAGCCAGTCGACCAGCTCGGGCGGATAGTCCTGCGGCGCGTTGGCGATCGCGAACATGCCGATGACCTCGCCGCGGTGCGTGATCGGCACGCCGAGATAGCGCCACAGCGGCGGGTGGCCGGGCGGCATCGCGCCGCCGCGCGGGTCGGACTGCATGGTGTTGGAGCGCACCACCTCGCCACCGGCGAAGACGCGCCCGAGCATGCTGGCCGGGTTGCTCAGGCGCATGTCGCCGCTGACCAGCTTGCGCATCAGCCCACGGGTCTCGTCGTTCCACGACAGGTCGGTGATGGCGTGGATCTTGAGCGCGGGGCCGCCTTCGGCGTGCTCCACCTCGCCGATCAGCCCGTAGGCGCTGCCGGTGAGCGCGCACAGCGCGTCCTTGAGAAAGGCCCACAGGGTGTTGCCCGAGATCAAGGCGTGGTAGTCGGTGAGGCCGCGGTGCAGCACCTCGAGCAGCGCACGCTCCTGGCGTTCGCGCTCGCGAACCTGATGCACGTCGCGCAGGTCGGACATCATGCCGATGAAGTGGCGGCCGTCGAAGTCGTCGGCTTGCGCGCCCTGGCCCACCTCGCTGACGGTGAGCTGCACCGGGATGCGGCTGCCGTCGCGGTGCAGCGCATCGACCTCGGTGCCCTTGCCGATCACCCGCGCCAGCCCGGTGCGCTGATAGGCCTCCAGGTAGCCGTCGTGCGCCGAACGGAACGGCTCGGGCATCAGCACGCGCACGTTCTGCCCGCGCAGCTCACCCTCGTCGTAGCCGAGCAGTGCGCAGGCGAAGCGGTTCACCTCGATGATGCGTCCGCGCCCGTCGATGCGCAGGATGCCCGCGGCCGCGCCCTCGGTGATGGCCTGGTAGCGTGCCGCGATGCGCGCGCTGCGGCGCGCCTCGTCGGCCAGGCGCTGGCGCTTGCGGTGCAGGCGGATGAGCTGCTCGGCCTGACGCGCGAGCAGCCGCAGGCGCGCGAGCTCGGCGTCCTCGAAGCGGCGCGGCGCGGTGTCGATGAGGCACAGGGTGCCGAGCACGAAGCCCTGGTCGGAGCGCAGCGGCTCGCCGGCGTAGAAGCGCACGTGCGGCGCGCCGGTGACGAGCGGGTTGTCGGCGAAGCGCGGGTCGCACGCGGCGTCCTCCACCACCAGGGCCTCGCCGGAGAACACCACATGGGTGCAGAAGGAGATGTCGCGCGGGGTTTGCGAAACGGACAGGCCATGCGCAGCCTTGAACCACTGCCGCGCCTCGTCCACGAGCGCGACGAGCGCGATCGGCACGCCGAAGATCGACGCGGCGAGCTGCATCAGGTTGTCGAAGGCGTCCTCGCGCGGCGTGTCGAGTATCGCCAGCGCGCGCAGCTCGGCGAGGCGGGCGGACTCGTCGGCCGGCAGTCCTGGGTCGATCATCGCGATTTCCATGCGCACGGGGTTCGCGCAAAGTCGCAAGGGTAGCCGCTCGCAGCGATCGGCGCCGTGAGCCACGGCACGCGCCGACGCATGCCACGGGAGGTCGCGATCGTCGCGGCGTGGACGGGTACTGCGAATTGGGCGAGACTGCAGCCTCCCCGGCGGCCGGCTTGGCGCCCGCCGGGTTTCTTCCCTGGCCGCGCGGAGGTCCTGCTGGCGATGCGTTCGGACGAGCTCGACTTCAACGCGCTGATCGACTTCATGCCGGAGAGCGGCGCGATCCGCTTCTGCGGGCGGCGCGCCATCCTCGTCCATGCCGACTCGATGGGCGCGCTGCGCAAGGAGCTGGTCGAGACCCTGGGCAGCGAGATCGCCAAGGTGGTGCTCACCCGCTACGGCTTCAGTTGCGGCTACGAGGACGCCGAGCTGCTCGCCGCCTACATGCACCCGGACAGCCTGGAGGAGTTCATCCTCGGCGGACCGCGCACCCACATGTTCTCGGGCATCGCCGTGGTCGAGCCCGATGCGCTCGAGCTCGACGCTGCAAACGGGCGCTACCGCATGAGCGGGCGCTGGCGGCATTCCTACGAGGCCGAGCAGCACCTGCGCCTGTTCGGCCGCGCCGACGAGCCGGTGTGCTGGACGCTCACCGGCTACGCCTCGGGCTTCGCCTCGCGGGTGCTGGAGGCCGACATGATCTGCGTGGAGACGGCCTGCGAGGGCCGCGGCGACCCGCAGTGCGCGTGGACGCTGATGAACGCCAGCGACTGCGCGCCCGAGCTCGCCGGCCTGCGCGAATACTTCAAGCCGCTCAACCTGCGCGACCGCATCAACCTGCTCGAAAGCCGGGTGCACGAGCGCACCCGCGAGCTCGAGGCCTCGGAGCAGCGCTACCGCAACCTCATCGAGGACCTCCCCGAGATGGCGTTCGCGCTGCACGCCTCGGGGCGCCTGCTGCACCTGAACAAGGCGGCGCGCCTGCGCCTCGGGGTGAGCGAGGCGCAGCTCCCCGCGCTGCGCCTGAAGGACCTCGTGCTGACCGACTACACCGCGCGCGCGACCGCCTTCCTCAAGGAGATCGCCGCGCGCCGCAGCACCACCACGCTCGACCTGGTGATGCGCGACGCCGCCGGCCTGCCCTTCCCGGTGCGGCTGCAGGTCGAGCCGGTGCTCAAGGACGATCGCATCGTGGGCTACAGCGGGCTGGCGCTCGACATCAGCGCCCAGCTCGAGCGCGAGCGCGAGCTCACCGAGTACGCGCGCCGCATCGAGTCGCGCGAGCAGCAGGTCCAGGACGTGATCAACGAGGCGGTCTACATCCTCGACGGCCAGGGCCGGCTGAGCTTCGTCAACACCCGCATGGCCGAGCTGCTCGGCGCCGCGCCCGAGGCGGCGATCGGCCACGCGGTGGGCGACTTCATGGCGGCCGCGTCGGCCGCGCGCATCGAGCGCGACTTCGCCCGCCGCATCGCCGGCGAGGCCGGGCGCCCCTTCGAGATCGCGCTCGCCGGACGCGACGGCGGCAGCGTGGTGCTGGAGGTCAACTCCACCCTCTTCGTCGGCCGCGACGTCGCCGAGGGCGTGATCGGCGTGGCGCGCGACATCACCGCACGCCGGCGGATGGAGCGCGAGCTCGCACAGGCCAACCGGCTGAGCGCGCTCGGCCAGTTCGCCTCGGGCGTGGCGCACGAGATCAACAACCCGCTCGGCCTGGTGTCGGGCTACGCCGAGGAACTCCAGGCCCTGCTCGACGAGTGCGCGCCGCACGGCGACGACCCACGCTTCGCGCGGCTGCGCCGCGGGCTCGCCACCATCCAGCAGCAGGCGCACCGCTGCAAGGCGATCACCGCCAACCTGCTCGCCTTCTCGCGCCGCCAGAGCGCCAGCCTGGAGACGGTGGACGTCGGCCTCTTCGTGGCCGAGCGCCTGGCCTTCTTCAACGACGCCGGCCTCACCCGCGGCGTCGAGCTCGCGGTCGACATCGCCCCCGGCCTGCCGCAGGCCGGCACCAGCCCGGCCCTGCTCGAGCAGGTGCTGCAGAACCTGATCAAGAACGCCTGCGACGCGATGAACGGCAGCGGGCGCATCGACATCCTCGCGCGCGCCGGCAGCGAGGGCATCGAGCTCGAGATCGGCGACAGCGGGCCGGGCTTCGCGCCGGGGGTCGCCGAGCACGTCTTCGATCCCTTCTTCACCACCAAGCCGCCGGGCAAGGGCACCGGGCTGGGCCTGTCGATCTGCTACGCGATCATGAACGAGCTGGGCGGCCGCATCGCCTGTGGCAACCGGCCGCAGGGCGGCGCGTGGTTCCGCATGGTGCTGCCGCTGGCGGAGGATGGAGCGGGAGCGGCGAGGGATGAGTGATCCACCCATGAACGAACGCCACATCCTGATCGTCGACGACGAGGAGCTCTACCGCGAGCTGCTCGGCGGCCGCCTCGGCCGCCAGGGCTACCGCATCAGCGAGGCCGGCGACGGCGAAGGCGCACTGCGCTGCATCGAGGCCGGCGGCGTGGAGCTCGCCCTCATCGACATCAAGATGCCGGGCATGGACGGCATCGAGCTGCTCGAGCGCATCAAGCAGCTCGCGCCGCGCACCGAGGTCGTGGTGCTCACCGGCCACGGCAGCATCGACAGCGCGATCGCGGCGATGAAGCTGGGCGCCTTCGACTACCTCACCAAGCCCTACCAGCTCACCGAGCTCGACCTCGTGGTCGCGCGCGCGCTCGAACGCAGCGCGCTCGCGCGCCGCTGCGACGCGCTCGCGGTCGAGGTTCAGCGCCGACGCAGCCGCGACGACGACGGCATGGTCGGCGACAGCCCGGCGTGGCTGCAGATGCTCGAGCAGGTGCGGCGCGCGGCGGCGCTCGACGTGCCGGTGCTGCTCACCGGCGAAAGCGGCGCCGGCAAGGAGGTGGTGGCCGCCGCGCTGCACCGCTGGAGCCGGCGCGCGGGCGAGGCCTATGTGCCGGTCAACTGCGGCCTGCTCGAGGGCGAGCTGGTCGAGAGCGAGCTCTTCGGCCACAAGCGCGGCGCCTTCACCGGCGCGAGCGCGGACCGCGAGGGCCTGTTCGAGCTCGCGAGCGCGGGCAGCCTCTTCCTCGACGAGATCGGCGAGCTGCCGCTCGCCTGCCAGGCCAAGCTGCTGCGCGTGCTCGACAGCGGCGAGTTCCGCCCGCTCGGCGCCAGCGCCGTGCGCCGCACCGGCGCGCGCGTGATCGCCGCCACCCACCGCGACCTCGAGGCGCTCGTCGGCGAGGGCCGCTTCCGCCACGACCTGCTGTACCGGCTCGACGTCGTCCATATCGTCGTGCCGCCGCTGCGCGAGCGCCGCGAGGACATCCCGCTGCTGGTCGAGCACCTGTTGCGCCAGGCGGTGCGGCGCCATCCCGGCACGCCCGCCCCGCGCGTCGAGCCCGAGGCCCTGCAGCGCCTGATCGACCACGCCTGGCCGGGCAACGTGCGCGAGCTGCGCAACGTGATCGAGCGCCTGCTGGTCTTCGCCGACGGCGACCGTATCGACGCGGCCCGCATCGATGCCTTGCTGCACCCGGGCGCCACGACGGCCGCGAGCGCCGGCCGCGGCGGCTTCGAGCGCATCGTCCCGCTCGCCGAGATGGAGCAGGCCTACCTGCGCTGGGTGGTCGACAAGCTCGACGGCAACGTCAGCGCCGCGGCCGCCCGGCTCGGCATCGCGCGCTCGACCATCTACCGCCTGCTGCGCGCGCAGGCGGAAGAGGCCGCGCGACCGTAGCGGCACGCGGGGCGCGTCGCAGCGCGTCCCCGTCGCGTCCTGCAACACTGTCGCAGGATGCGACGCGAGGTCCGCAACCCTTGGCCGGCGCGGGCCTCGCCCTCTCCCTGGCCCTCCCCACGGGCTGCGCTGTCGCAAACCGCAACACCCTTCCCGCAGCTCGACAGCCCGGCGACACACGCACGATCCGCGCAATTGTTTGATCTTCAACAATCCGGCACACCCTGGCCCGCCCCTTGCTTTGTACTCCTCCAACGGGGAATCCATACCCCAGCCAAGGAGGAGAACCATGCAGCCGAACAAGACCCGAATCCTCGTCGCCAGCCTCGTGCTGGGCTGTGCCCAGCTCGCCCTCGCGGCCGACCCTCCCGCGCAGGAGCGCGACCGCACCTACGCCAAGGTGTGCGGCTTCTGCCACGACAAGGGCGTCGGCCCGGCGATCCTCGGCCGCGAGTTGCCCGTGGCCTACATCGAGAACGTGGTGCGCCACGGCTTCCGCGCGATGCCGAGCTTCCGCAGCAGCGAGATCGACAACGCCGCGCTCGCCAGCGTCGCGCGCTGGGTGTCCCAATCGCCCGCCACGTCCGCCGCGTCGGCCAGCGCCACCGCGCCGGCCTCGCCCGCAGCACCCGCCACGAAAGCGCAGTAGGAGCCGACCATGGACAGACGCGAATTCTTCCGCCGCACGGGCGGCGGCCTGCTGCTCGGCGCCCCGCTCGCCGGCCTGCCTGCGACCGCGGCGGCGCTGGCCTCGCCCGACGGCGCGACGACGCCCGTGGTGGTGGTCGGCCAGGCCGACCGCAACGGCGCGCTCAGCCTCGCGCACCGCCTCGCCGCCGCGCTCGGCCACGGCGGCCGGCCGCTGCCGGTTCAGGCCCGCGACGCCGCCGCCCTGCGCCGCCCCGACCAGGTCGACGCGCTGCTCTCGCTGCCGCGCGGCACCCGCCTGCTCGGCGTGATGGACGACGCCTCGGCGGTCGTCTTCCTGGCGATGGCGGCGAGCCGTGGCGCGCACCTGCTCGCCCACGGCCACCATCGCCTCGCCACGCAGGGCCCCACCCGCCACGCCTGCAGCGCCACCGCCTGCGGCGAGGCGCTCGCCTGGCATGAACCGGCCCTGCGCCCGACCGCCCACGTCGAGCACTTCTACCGCGCCACCCTGGGCGAAGCGGCCCTGGGCGCACGCGCGCCGCTGCCGGCAGCCGCCGGCACGGACGAAGCGCTCGCCTCCTTCCTGATCCGGCTGTGAACCGCCGGACCGCCACCCGAACGCCATCCCCCCGCCTTCCGCACCCGGAGACACCATGACCACCACCCCGCGCAACGTGCTGCCCAAGGGCATCAGTGCGAGCGACTTCGAACAGGCCCTCACCCAGATCCGCGCGATCGTCGGCGCCGAATACGTCGTGGCCGAGGACACCGCCCTCGCCCCCTACAACAAGATCATGATGGCCGTGCCCGACGAGCAGCACGCCCCGTCCGCCGCGGTGATGCCCGACAGCGTCGAGCAGATCCAGGCCATCATGAAGGTGCTCAACCAGCACCGCATCCCGGTCTATCCGATCTCGACCGGCAAGAATCTGGGCTACGGCTCGGCCGCCCCGGTCGAGCGCGGCCAGCTGGTCATGGACCTGCGCCGCATGAACCGCATCCTCGACGTCGATGCCGAGCTGTGCACCGCGCTCGTCGAGCCCGGCGTCACCTACCAGCAGCTCTACGACTACCTGCAGGAGAAGAAGCTGCCGCTGTGGTTCTCCTGCCCCGCCCCCTCGGTGATCGCCGGCCCGCTCGGCAACATGGTCGACCGCGGCGTGGGCTACACCCCCTACGGCGAGCACTTCCTGTTCTCGTCGGGCATGGAGGTGGTGCTCGCCGACGGCGAGGTGCTGCGCACCGGCATGGGCTCGATGCCCGGCTCGAACACCTGGCAGGTCTTCAAGTGGGGCTACGGCCCGACGCTGGATGGCATCTTCACCCAGTCGAACTACGGCATCGTCACCAAGATGGGCATGTGGCTGATGCCGGCGCCGCCCGACTACCGGCCCTTCCTGATCCAGTACCCGGAAGACGCCGACATCACCAAGATCGTCGACGCGCTGCGCCCGCTGCGCATCGCGATGGTGATCCCCAACGCGGTGGTGATCGCCCACACGCTGTGGGAGGCGCCCTGCACCAAGGTGAATCGCGCCGACTACCATCCGGGCCCGGGCGCGATCAGCGACGAGGCGGTGCAAAAGATCCGCAAGGACCACAACCTCGGCGCCTGGAACGTGTATGCGGCGCTCTACGGCACGCCGGAGACCAACGCGGCGAACTGGAAGATCATCGAGCAGGTGGCCGCGGCCACCGGCGGCACCCTGATCACCGACTCCACCGAGCAGGGCGGGCGCGCCACCCAGTACCGCTTCGACCTCATGAAGGGCAAGCCCAACCTGGGCGAGTTCGACCTCTACAACTGGCGCGGGGGCGGCGGCTCGATGTGGTTCGCGCCGGTTTCGCAGGCCAAGGGCAGCGAGACGCTCAAGCAGATGCGCATGGCCAAGGACATCCTCGCCAAGTACGGCTTCGACTACGTCGGTGAGTTCATCGTCGGCTGGCGCGACATGCACCACGTCATCGACCTGCTCTACGATCGCAGCGATGCCGAGCAGATGAAGAAGGCCCACGCCTGCTTCGACGAGCTGCTGCAGAGCTTCGCGCGCGAGGGCTACGGCGTGTATCGCGCCAACACCGCCTTCGCCGAGAAGGTCGCCGCAACCTACGGACCGGTCAAGCGCGACGTCGAGCGCCGCCTCAAGCGCGCCCTCGACCCCAACAACATCATCGCCCCGGGACGCTGCGGCATCAGCATCTGATCCCCCCACCGGCGGCCGTGCGCACGCGCCCTGCGCGCGCGGCCGCCCTCGCGCAGAGGAAACCAACGATGAACGAGATCCACCTGCTGATCGGCGGCGAGCGCCGCAGCGCCACCGGCGGCGCCCGCTTCGAACGCCGCAACCCGCTCGACCACGGCGTCGCCACGCGCGCCCCGGCCGCCACCCCCGCGGACGCGGTGGCTGCGGTCGAGGCCGCCGCCGCGGCCTTCCCCGCCTGGGCCGCCACCGGCCCGGGCGAGCGCCGCGCGCTGCTGATGAAGGCCGCGCACGCGCTCGAGGCGCGCGCCGAGGCCTTCACCGCGGCGATGGCCGCGGAGACCGGCGCCTCGGCGATCTGGGCCGGCTTCAACGTACACCTGGCGGCCGGCATGCTGCTCGAGGCGGCCGCGCTGACCACCCGCATCGAGGGCAGCATCCTGCCCTCGGACGTGCCCGGCTCGGTGGCGATGGCGGTGCGCCAGCCCGCCGGCGTGGTGCTCGGCATCGCGCCCTGGAACGCCCCGGTGATCCTGGGCGTGCGTGCGCTCGCCACCCCGCTCGCCTGCGGCAACACCGTGGTGCTCAAGGGCTCGGAGCTGTGCCCGGCCACCCACGGCCTGATCATCGAGGCGCTGCAGGACGCCGGGCTGCCGGCGGGCGTGGTGAACTTCGTCACCAACGCCCCGGCCGACGCCGGCGCGGTGGTCGAGGCCATGGTCGCGCACCCGGCGCTGCGCCGGGTGAACTTCACCGGCTCGACCCACGTCGGCCGCCTGATCGCGCAGACCTGCGCGAAGTACCTCAAGCCGGCGGTGCTCGAGCTCGGCGGCAAGGCGCCCTTCGTGGTGCTCGACGACGCCGACCTCGACGCCGCGGTGGCGGCGGCCACCTTCGGCGCCTTCGCCAACTCGGGGCAGATCTGCATGTCGACCGAGCGCATCATCGTCGACGCGGCGGTGGCCGACGACTTCGTCGCCCGCCTGGCGGCGCGCGCGCAGGGCCTGCCCCTGGGCGACCCGCGCAAGGGGCCGGTGGTGCTCGGCTCGGTGGTCGACCAGCGCACGGTCGAGCGCTGCAACGCGCTCATCGACGACGCCCTCGCCAAGGGCGCGAAGCTCGTTTGCGGCGGCAAGGCCGACAGCACGCTGATGCCCGCCACGCTGCTCGACGAGGTCACCGCGCAGATGCGCATCTACCACGAGGAGACCTTCGCCCCGGTGAAGGCGATCGTGCGCGTGCACGGCACCGAGGCCGCCATCGCCTGCGCCAACGACAACCCCTTCGGCCTCGCCGCCGCGGTGTTCGGCCGCGACCTGGCGCGCGCCTGGCAGGTGGCCGGACGCATCCAGTCGGGGATCTGCCACATCAACGGGCCGACGGTGCACGACGAGGCGCAGATGCCCTTCGGCGGCGTCAAGGACTCGGGCTGGGGACGCTTCGGCGGCCAGGCCGGCATCGAGGCCTTCACCGAGCTGCGCTGGATCACGATGCAGACGAGCCCGCGCCACTATCCGTTCTGACAAGGCCGCGGCCCACGGGGCTGCGGCCCGCATCGCACATACCGAAAAGAACAGGGAGGAGACCTCATGAACAAGCAGCTTCGCAGCGCAATCCTCGTCGCGCTCGGCGCGCTCACCGCGGGCACGGCGAGCGCCAAGGAGGGCGGCGACCAGTACCCGAACGGGATCGAGACCTGGTTCGCCGGCGCGGTGCCGCCGCCGGGCAACTACTTCATCAACTACCTCGGCCATTACGGCGGCGACCTCTACAACGGCGAGGGCAAGCGCGTCGCCGGCACCTCGGCGAGCGCCTGGTTCAACGCCTTCCGCTTCGTCAAGGTCAGCAACATCAAGGTGCTGGGCGGGGACTGGGCGGGCCACGTGATCCTGCCGGTGGTGCACCAGCGCCTGAACCTCGCCCGCGGCAGCGCCTCGGCGAGCGGGCTGGGCGACCTCACCATCGACCCCTTCATCGTCGCCTGGCACAAGGGCGACTGGCACTGGACGGTGGGCCTGGACATCAACCTGCCGACCGGGCGCTACAAGTCGGGCGATCCGCGCAAGAGCATCGGCGCCAACTACTGGAGCATCGAACCGATCTTCGCCTTTACCTGGCTGTCGCAGGGCGGCTGGGAGGTCTCGGCCAAGCTGATGTACAACATCAAGGGCGGCAACGACGACTTCCGGGCAGCGCCCGGCGCGGCGCGGCAGAAATACGACTCCGGCGACGACTTCCACATGGACTACCTCGTCGGGCGCCGCTTCGGCCCCTGGGGCGTGGGCCTGTCGGGTTACTACCTCAAGCAGACCAGCGACGACAAGGTCGACGGCGAGGTGGTCGACGCAGTACCGGACGTGTGGTCGCGCGGGCGCCGCGGCGAGGTGTTCGCGGCCGGTCCCAGCCTGACCTACTCGACCAAAGGCGGTACGATGCTGATCGCGCAGTGGCAGCACGAGTTCGAGCGCGAGAACCGCTTCGGCGGCGACAAGGCCTTGTTCAAGCTGGTGATGCCGTTCTAGCGTGGCCGGGGGCGGCGGATCGGCCCGAAGCTTGGCGGTTCGCGCCTTCCGGCGCTCCTACAAGGGCCCGTCGCGGGCTGGACGCGCTGTAGGAGCGCCGGAAGGCGCGAACCGTCGCCCCCACACGCCGGGCGACGCGATTCGCCCACCGACACGAGCGACACGAGCGCGAGCGCCCCCACACACCCGGCGACGCAATGGGTCGCACGCCCGCCGGCGCCCCCTACCCCCTCTGCCCGCCGGAGCACGCAGCCCGTGCGCCCTCCCCCAAACATGAACCACCGCGACCGCTTCCTCGAACTGCAGGCCCTGCTCGCCAGCCACGACACCCTGTGGCGCCCGCCCGCCTTCCAGGCCGGCCTGCCGCCCTGGTGCGCCGAGCGGCCGGCGCTCACGGCCGAGCTGCGCGCGCTCGACGAGGCCACGCTCGAGCATCTGGTGCAGGATCCGGACGACGCCCTGCGCTGGCTCGCCCCCCACCTGCCCGCGCTGGTGCGCGGCGCCGAGCTGTGCGCGCTGCCGCCCCTGCCGGCGCGCGCGCTGCCCGAGCCCGACCGCCGCCTCGACGCCGGCGTGCCCGGTCGCAAGCGTGCGCAGATCGAGGCCTTTGCCGCGCATCTGCCCGCCGCCGGCCTGCCGCTGCTGGAGTGGTGCGCGGGCAAGGGCCACCTCGGCCGCCGCCTGGCGCTCGCCGACGGCGTGCCGGTGCGTTCGCTGGAGATCGACCCGGCCCTGTGCGCGGCGGCGGAGCGGCTCGCCGGGCGCAGCCGCGCACCACAGCAGGTGGTGTGCGCCGACGCGCTCGACCCCGCCTCGCGCCCCCACCTGCAAGGCCACGCGGTGCTCGCGCTGCACGCCTGCGGCGAGTTGCACCGCAGCCTGGTGCGCGCCGCCGACCGCGACGGCGCGCCCGCCTACGCCATCGCGCCGTGCTGCTACCACCGCGGCGCAGACGGCGGCTATCGCCCGCTCGGACCCGAGGCCCGCCTCGCGCTCGACGCCGCGACCCTGCGCCTGGCGGTGACCGAGACCGTGACCGCGCCGCGCCACGACCGCCGCCGGCTCGTCCGCGACCAGGCCTGGAAGCTCGGCTTCATCGCCCTGCGCCAGGCCATCGAGGGCGGCCCCGTGCCCAGCTTCCGCCCGGTGCCACCGGCCTGGCTGAATGGCCGCTTCGAGGACTTCTGCCGCCACCTCGCCGAGCGCGAGGGCGTGCGCTGTTTTCGCATCTACGACGGCGACATCCCGGAATACAACCTGGCCGTGGACCTGTACGAAGAGTGGGTCCACGTACAGGAGTACGCGGCCCCGCCCACGGTGGACGCGGCCAGGGCGGAGCAGCGCTTCCAGCTGGCCCTGCAGGTGATCCGCACGGTGTTCGACGCGCCGCGCAGCCGCCTGTTCATCAAGACCCGGCAACGGCAGAAAGGGCCGCAGCAGTACCAGAAGAAGGGGGCGGGCGACCGCAAGGAGGGGAGTGAAAAAAAAGCGGCGAGCGGCGCGCTCTTCGAGGTGCGCGAGGGCAACTGCCGCTTCCTGGTCAATTTCACCGACTACCTGGACACCGGCCTGTTCCTCGACCACCGGCTCACCCGGGCGCGGCTGGGCGGGCTGGCCGAGGGAAAGACCTTCCTCAACCTGTTCGGCTACACCGGCTCGGCCACGGTGCACGCGGCCCTGGGCGGGGCCACCGCCACCACCACCGTGGACGTGAGCGAGACCTACCTGACCCGGGCCCAGGCCAACCTGGCCCTGAACGGCTTCGGCGGGCCGCTGCACCAGACGGTCGAGGCCGACTGCCTGGAGTGGCTGCGCCGCTCCCAGGAGCGCTACGGCCTGATCTTTGTCGACCCGCCGACCTTTTCCAACGCCCGCCACCAGAAGCGGACCTTCGACGTCCAGAAGCACCACCCGGAACTGCTCCGCCTGGCCATGAAGCATCTGGCCAGGTCCGGGGTGCTCGTCTTCTCGAACAACTTTCGCAAATTCAAGCTGGACGAGGCGCTCACCCGGGAGTTCGCCGTGCGCGAGATCACCGACGAGACCATCCCCCCGGATTTCCAGCGCAACCGCCGCATTCACCGCGCTTGGGAGTTCCGCCACCCGGAGGTGCAGCCATGACCCTGAACCCGGCCGAGGAGCTGGTGGAGATCGTCGACCGGGACAACCGGCCCATCGGCGCGCTCACCCGGCGGCTCATGCGCGAGCAGGGGCTCATCCACCGGGCCGCCTATATCCTCGTATTCAACACGGCGGGCGAACTGTTTCTGCAGAAGCGGACCCTGACCAAGGACATCTACCCGGGCTACTGGGACATGGCCGCGGGCGGGGTGGTGCTCGCCGGCGAGAGCTACGAGGCGGCGGCACGGCGGGAGCTGCAGGAGGAGCTGGGGGTCACCGCCCGGCTGCGCCACCTCTGCGACCAGTACTACGAGGAGCCGGGCAACCGGGTCTGGGGCCGCATCTATACCTGCACCCACAACGGCCCGTTCACCCTGCAGGCGGAGGAAATCGACGCGGGCCGGTTCGTGGCCCCGCAGTTCATCCAAGCGCTCAACGAGGTCGAGCCCGTGACCCCGGACGGACTCGCCCTGCTGCCCCGGCTGCTCCAGGCCTGAGCGTTTCCCGCTTGGTTGCCGGCCGGTGATGGCCTATACTGAACCCGTCAACCGGCGTCCGACGCCCTCCCGTCCCCTGCTCTCCCCTGCCGCATGTACGTTCACATCGCCCGCCAGCCGATCTTCAACGTCCACAAGCAGCTGTTCGCCTATGAACTGCTCTTCCGCCAGACCCTGGGGCTGAAGCTCGGCGAACTGAGCGGCGAGCGGGCCACCAGCAGCCTGCTGTCCACCTCCTTCCTCACCGAGGACATCGACCGCATCGCCGGCACCCGCCCCTGCTTCGTCAACTTCACCGCGGACCTGCTCGTCCGCGGGGTGCCCGGCGCCTTCCCGAGCGACCGG
>ERZ1645189.167-NODE-167-length-15969-cov-5.918562_pt1 | contig 15969 bp, 14 predicted proteins | sample MGYA00575350_ERZ1645189 | MGnify/ENA primary metagenome ERZ1645189 (study PRJEB40845, sample SAMN11283421) | freshwater sediment metagenome | isolation source: river sediment | host: Sediment | place: India: Jajmau, Kanpur | collected 2015-12-17 ...
CTGCGGGCTCCGTTCAGCGGAATAATCGGACTCCGGCAGGTGAGCAACGGTGCGTACGCATCGCCATCGGTAGTCATCTCAAAACTGACCAAAATTTCACCTCTCAAAGTCGAATTTTCTGTCAACGAACGGCAGGTGGACGAAATCAGGCCGGGCACACGACTCAATTTCGGTATTGAAAATGACAAAAATGTATATGAAGCCGTTGTATATGCCGTGGAGTCGCAGCTCGATGCTCAAACCCTCTCACTGAAAGCCCGCGCACGCTACCCCAATCCCGGAGGCCGACTCAAAGCAGGGCAATCGGCAACGGTTGAAATCCGGCTCAGACAAATCACCAACACGGTAGTCATTCCAAGCATCGCATCCATCGCTGAAATGGGGCGTGACATCGCTTTCATCTATAAAGACGGCAAAGCCAAACAAGTGGTACTCACCAAAGGACTTCGAACCGAAAACTCCGTACAGGTGGTAAGTGGAATTTCGGTTGGCGATACGCTGCTTACTACCGGAGTGATGCAATTAAGAGATGGAATGACTGTAAAACTGGGGGAAGTGGTGACACAAGCTGCCCCCTAACCCTCCCGAAACCTGGCAGGGACAGGCTCTGAAGGGGGAATTAGTTGAATATCAACTCATTCTATTTTGAAAATATTATTTTTTACAAAAAATCAAAATTATTAAAATGTTTACTAAATGTACTTTTATTCCTCCTTTAGGGGGCTAGGGGGCTTGTATCATTATGAATCTATCCGAACTTAGCATAAAACGACCAGTATTGTCCACAGTTTTTGTGTTGATCATCTTGCTTCTGGGAGGCATTGGCTACACCTATTTGGCTGTTAGGGAATATCCAAGTGTTGACAATCCGATTATCACGGTATCCGTATCTTATCCGGGAGCCAATGCCGATGTGATCGAAAAACAAATTACCGAACCACTGGAGCAGAATATCAACGGAATTCCGGGCATCCGGTCGCTCATGAGTTCGAGCAGTCAGGGTAACTCAAGAATTACCGTTGAATTTGAGCTGAGCGTGGACCTGGAAACTGCTGCCAACGATGTTCGCGACAAGGTATCGCGGGCACAGCGCTATCTTCCGCGCGATGTGGATCCGCCAACCGTTTCAAAAGCCGATGCCGATGCCGATCCGATCATGCAAATCACTGTTCAGAGTCCGAACCGGTCGCTGCTGGAACTCACCGAAATCGCCGAACTGACGGTAAAGGAGCGCCTTCAAACCATTCAGGATGTAAGTGCAGTGGAAATTTGGGGCGAAAACCGGTACGCCATGCGTCTGTGGCTTGATCCGACCAAGATGGCAGCTTACAACATCACACCACTGGATGTAAAAAACACGCTCGACCGCGAAAACATTGAACTTCCGGCAGGCAGCATCGAAGGCGATCAGATTGAACGCTCCATCCGTACGATGGGTTTGATGATTACTCCCGAAGAATTTAATAACATTATTTTGATTGAAAACGACAAACGGATTGTTCGTTTCCGCGATATTGGTTATGCAGAACTGGACAGCGAAAACCGCAAAAACATCCTCCGGCTAAATGGTATCCCGATGGTAAGTACGATTATCATTCCTCAGCCCGGCGCTAATCAGATAAACATTGCCGACGAAGCCCGCATGCGTGTGCAACAGATGCAAAAAGACCTGCCCGAAGATGTGAAGGTGGATGTGGTTTTTGACAATACCCGATTTATCAGGGCATCTATAGCCGAAGTAGAATCCACGGTATATGTTGCATTTGCGCTTGTAGTGATAATAATATTTCTTTTCCTTCGAAACTGGCGGGTAACGTTGATTCCCGCTTTAGTCATTCCGGTTTCGCTCATCGGCGCTTTTTTCGTGATGTATCTGGCCGGATTTTCCATCAACGTACTTTCGATGCTGGCAGTAGTTCTGGCTGTGGGGCTGGTGGTGGACGATGCCATCGTGGTTACCGAAAATATTTACAAGAAAATAGAACTCGGCATGAATCCCCGGAAAGCTGCCATCGAAGGTTCGAAAGAAATTTTCTTTGCAGTCGTTTCCACTACCATTACACTCGTTGCGGTGTTTTTCCCCATCGTTTTTCTGGAAGGAATGACCGGACGGCTTTTTCGCGAATTCAGCATTGTAATTTCAGGTTCGGTACTTATTTCTTCGTTCGTAGCACTGACTTTTACCCCGATGCTTTCGGCTAAATTGCTCAAAAAGAAAGAAAAACACAACTGGTTTCAGGAAAAAACAGAACCATTTTTCGAGAAAATGAATTCCGGATACGAAAACATGCTGAAAAGTTTTATTGGCAGAAAATGGCTGGTTATTCCCATTATAGTGGTTACCATTGGCCTGATTTTCCTTTTTTGGAACATTATTCCGGCTGAAATGGCGCCCCTGGAAGACCGCTCGCAAGTTACCATCCGGACTTCGGCACCCGAAGGGGCTACGTATGAATTTGTAAGAGATTATACCGGAAAAATTTCCGGCATAGCCGATTCGGTTGCACCGGAAAGAGAATCGAACATTACCATCAGCCGGGGTGGATTCGGCATGGTACGACTCACGCTACCCGATATCAAAGAGCGTAAGCGAAGCCAAATGGAAATAGCCGACGAACTGACCGGAGCTGTACGACCCGAAACCGAAGCCCGCTCGTTTGTTCAGCAGCAATCCACTTTCGGCGGACGCCGTGGAGGGATGCCGATTCAATACGTGCTGCAGGCACCTAACATTCAGAAACTCGAAGAATTTATCCCCCTTTTCATGGACGAAGTAAACAAAAGTCCGTACTTCCAGATGTCTGATATCAATCTGAAATTTACAAAACCCGAAACACGCATCGTGATTGACCGGGATAAAGCTGCATTGCTTGGAGTGAGCACCCGCGAAATTGGTCAGACTTTGCAATATGCATTGAGCGGACAGCGAATGGGCTATTTCTACATGAACGGAAAACAATATCAGATACTGGCCGAAATAAACCGCCAGCAACGCAACACACCACTTGATCTGAAGTCCATTTACATCAAAAATTCGGCCGGTCAAATGATTCAAATGGACAATGTGGTGCAACTCGAAGAAACGGTGGCACCACCGCAACTGTATCGCTACAACCGATTCAACTCAGCCACTGTTTCGGCCGGACTGGCTCCCGGTTACTCGCTCGGGCAGGGCATTGATGAGATGGACCGGATTGCCAAAGCCACTCTCGACGAAACTTTCCGAACAGCACTCGAAGGAGAATCGCGTAACTTCAGGGAAAGTTCTTCGAGCCTCCTTTTTGCTTTTGTACTTGCCATATTGCTCATTATACTTATTCTGGCTGCTCAATTCGAAAGTTTCAAAGATCCGTTTATCATCATGTTCACGGTACCTCTGGCCATAGGCGGAGCGCTGCTTTTCATGTGGATAGCCGGTGTTACCATGAACATCTACAGTCAGATAGGACTCATTATGCTGATTGGGCTGGTAGCTAAAAACGGGATTCTGATTGTAGAATTTGCCAATCAGCGCCAAAACGCCGGTATGGATAAGTCCGAAGCCATATTGGGTGCCTCGGTGCTGCGCTTACGACCGATTCTGATGACAAGCGCTTCCACCATTTTAGGATTACTGCCGTTGGTTTTTGCTTCGGGCGAAGGCGCTAACGGCCGGATTGCGATGGGTGTAGCCGTGGTAGGTGGTATGCTGATTTCCACACTGCTGACGCTATTTATCGTCCCGGCGATGTATATGTATATTTCAACGAAGAGAAACCTGCCCCCTACCCCCCTAAAGGGGGAATAGTTGTGGACTATTTAAGAATTGCGTTTAATATGAAAAAACAAAGTATAAGAACTAAAGTATCATTTTTCGGGTTTTCCCCCTTTAGGGGGTTAGGGGGCCTATTACTTTTCCTCCCTCTTCTTGCTTTTTCTCAGCAAAAAATGGATTTGGAAGAATGCCTGCAAATCGGACTGGAGCAAAATTTCGATATCCGGCTTTCGAGAAACAACCGGCAAATAACCGACAACAATGCCACACGCGGTAACGCAGGCATGCTACCTACAGTGGATCTCAGCAGCAGTTTCGGTACTTCGGCAAGCGGAAGCAATCAAATGCCCTTGGACGGAAGCGATAAAATAAAAATCCGCGGTTCACACACCGAAACGCTGAATGCAGGTGTAAACTTGAACTGGATGCTTTTTGAAGGTTTCAGGGCTCAAACGAGCTACAAAAAATTGCAAGAATTGCAAAAAATGGGCGAACTGAACACGCAATCAGTCGTTGAGAATTTCATAGCCGACCTTTCGGCAGAATACTACAACTACGTACAGCAAAATATTCGGATGAAAAACCTGCGTTCGGCAGTTCGCCTTTCGCGTGAGCGGCTGCGAATAGTGGAAGCCCGTTATCAGATTGGAAATATGTCGAGGCTGGACTTGCAGCAGGCACGGGTTGACTTCAACACCGACAGCTCACGACTGATGCATCAGTATGAATTGCTGAACACATCGCGCATAAAACTGAACGAACTAATGGGAAATCAGGATGTCGACAGGCAATTTCAAACTACCGACACGGCTATCCTTGTTGTTACTATCCTGGATAAAAAGGCACTACAAGAAAGAATATACACCGATAATATTCTGATGAAACTGGCTGAAAAAGATAAAGTGATCAGTGAACTCGACCTTAAAACGGCTTTAAGTCAGAACTTTCCTTATCTGAGGCTTAATGCCGGTTATGGTTTAACTCATTTCAATTATAACCGGGGAAATCTGGACAAACAAAATACGTGGGGCCCTAACGTGGGATTGACACTTGGATTTCGGCTTTTCGACGGATTCAATAAGGCACGCGAACAGAACAATGCACGCATACAGATTAAAAACAGAGAATTAGAACAGGACCGGTTGAAACTATCGCTTAACAGCCAGTTTACCAATATCTGGCTGTCTTACCGGAATAATATCGAACTGCTTTCTCTTGAAAAAATCAGCCTTGAAAATGCCCGGTTGAATTACGAAATTGCGATGGACAGATACAAATTGGGTGATTTATCCGGCTTACAACTTCGGGAAGCGCAAAACAATCTGCAGGCAGCCGAGGAGCGACTGGTTTCGGCCGAATACAGTGCCAAACTGTATGAAATATCACTGATGCAAATCAGCGGAAGAATTGGGGAATACTTAAGCCCCTCCAAACCTCTCCAAAGGGGAGGTTTTTAAAGTTCAAAATTGCGGGAGCTATTAGCTATTCCCGATAGTCGTTTTTTGCTTTTTGAAGTTTACCGGGGCTACCTCATCGGCACTTCCATCAGGAGGATTTCTGCGTCCTGTGTCAGCGCTTTCACGTTGAAATTATCCAAATCCCACATTCCGAATCCATCGCGGGTTTCCAGCTTCTGCCCGTTCACTTCAAAATCTCCGCTCAAAACAAAAGCGTACACTCCGTTTCCTTTCTTTTTAACATCATAATTAAGCGAGAAATCTTTGTCAAACTGCCCCAGGTGAAACCATGCATCCTGATGTACCCAAACTCCTTCGTCATCGGCATTGGGTGAAACTACCTGCTGAAATTTATTCCGGCGGTCGTTTACGTCGAGCGTGATTTGGTCATAACGAGGCGTTACACCTTTCCTGTCCGGGAAAACCCAGATTTGAAGGAATTTCACCTGCCGGTCGTTGTTATGGTTGTACTCGCTGTGATAAACTCCCGTTCCGGCACTCATCACCTGCACGTCGCCATGACGAATTACCGTCTTATTTCCCATGCTGTCTTTGTGTTCGAGATCGCCTTCCAGCGGAATACTGACAATTTCCATGTCGTTGTGCGGATGCGTACCGAATCCCTGTCCGGCCTGCACGGTATCGTCATTCAGCACCCGCAACATACCAAAATGAACACGCTCAGGATTGTGATAACCGGCAAAACTGAATGTGTGGTATGAGTTGAGCCAACCGTGATCGGCATGTCCGCGCGAACTGGCTTTATGTAAAACTGTGTTAGTCATTTTAATGTCTCCAATTTTTTAAAAAATTGATTGTTATTTTTGTTTAATTGTAAGTAAAACAATCATAATGCGATTTAAGTTGAAATGTAAAAATTGATAGTTGATAAGAAAAATTGATAATTAAACAGGCGTTTCGGGATTTATTCCGAAAACCATGATTTTTTTAATTACACTACCTTAATATACTGATATTGAATTCATTCACCGTTTATTTTTTAACAATACGCCGATTTAAAAATTAATTTATGTATATTTACTAAATATTTATTGAATTATTTCTTTTTGAACAAAATTAAAAATTATCTTTGCAAAAATAACTTCATAAAAACCTATTACTATGCCAGTACAAAAGAAAAACGTAATTATCATCGGCGCAGCTGGTCGTGATTTTCACAATTTCAACACCTATTTCCGCGACAACGAGATGTACAATGTTGTGGCATTTACTGCAGCACAGATTCCCGATATCGACGGCCGGAAATATCCGTCGGAACTTGCCGGAAAGCTTTACCCGCAGGGAATTCCCATCCATGCCGAAACAGATTTGGTAAAACTGATACGTGAACTGAAAGCGGATATCTGTGTATTCTCCTACAGCGATGTCACTTACTACAAAGTGATGGGTGTGAGCGCCATAGTGAATGCTGCGGGTGCCGATTTCATGTTGCTGGGACCTTCGCAGACACAAATCAAGAGTACTAAACCCGTCATTTCGGTATGCGCTGTAAGAACAGGCTGCGGAAAAAGCCAAACCTCGCGCAAAGTAATCGAAGTATTGATGGAGATGGGGCTGAAAGTTGTGGCAGTGCGCCATCCGATGCCTTATGGCAACCTGGTGGAACAAAAAGTACAGCGATTTGCCACGGTGGACGACCTCAAAAAGCACAAATGCACCATCGAAGAAATGGAAGAATACGAACCGCACGTAGTTCGCGGCAACGTGATATATGCCGGAGTGGATTACGAAGCCATTTTGAGAGAAGCTGAAAAAGAAGCCGATGTAGTGATATGGGATGGAGGAAACAACGACTTCTCATTCTACGTGCCCGATCTGATGATTACGGTGGTCGATCCGCACCGGCCGGGCAACGAACTGTCGTATTATCCGGGCGAAGTGACGCTGCGTGTGGCCGATGTGGTGGTTATCAATAAAATGGACAGCGCTTCACCTGAAAACATCCAGACAGTGAGAGAAAACATCGAAAAAGTGAATCCTACCGCAGTGGTTATTGATGCTGCTTCACCGCTCACCGTTCATCATCCCGAACTGATTAAAGGAAAACGCGTACTGGTGGTGGAAGATGGCCCTACCCTCACCCACGGCGAAATGAAACTCGGAGCCGGAACGGTTGCCGCTCGTAAATACGGTGCCAGGGAAATGGTTGATCCCCGTCCGTTTGTAGTCGGAAAATTGGCTGAAACTTTCAAAACGTACCCCAATATCGGTACGCTGCTTCCGGCAATGGGCTATGGCGAACAGCAGATTGCCGACCTTGAAAAAACAATCAACAATACCGATTGCGATACGGTGGTGATTGCCACTCCAATCGATTTACAACGGATAGTGAAAATAAACAAACCTTCCACAAAGGTTGATTATGACCTGGAAGAAATAGGTCGTCCGAAATTGTCGGATGTGTTGGGTGATTTTGTGAAAAAGATGAATTTGGTTAAATAGGAATCACTATTTTGAAAATATAGAAAATGAAAAGAGCATCGTTCACACGATGCTCTTTTCATTGTATTTTTTGGTGACTAAACTTATTATCCTTTCTTCGCAGTTGTTGGATTTTTCAGCGCTACAAAGTACATGGCAAAGGAGCGGTACAGGAAGTGCGTCCATTTTCCGAAAGGAACAATAATCAGCGCCCACTGCGCCAATATCATCAAATGGAACAAATACATCCATTTGTTGCTTTCAAGGATATTAACATCAATAAACAGTCGCACTAAAAACGCAGTTAAACCCATTAGCAACAGCCAGATAACGAAGAACCAGTCGGATGGTTGCGATTTTTTGGCAAGTGCTTTCTTTTTTTGCATGCGGTCTTTCACAAAATCCACCGTGATGATAAAGATAAAGGCACTTTCAAGGTAACCGAGAATGATTACAAAGAGGTTTTCGGTGCCAAACCAGTTGAGGAAAACGGTGGTGAAGAGCAGTGCCAGGTAAGCAAACACCAGGATGAGGTGTTCGAGCCAGCGGAAATGGTTGTCGTCGCAATCTTTGGCACGTTTCTGTGTAAACATGTGTACAAAAAGCTCACCCAGTGTGGTGAAATATTTTTTGAACGGCACTTTCACTCCGGATTTGATGACCGTGAAATACCACATGCGCAGTAAATTGGGGATGAATATCACTACAAAAACGGTGGCGATGGCTACCATCTCGAACAGGTGTCCGAAGTGCAGCATACGTTCCAGTTCCCAATTCACCGAGCCCGCGAAGAGTATCACACCTGCCAGTACCAGCAGCATGGCTGCCACGGTAGCAGGCAGATATTTGTAGAACAGGCCCGAAAGTCCTGTCCAGTCGTATTTAGCTGTCAGCCAGCGGCGCAACGACATCATCAGTTCGCCGGGATGGGCCTCCTGCGGGCAGTGTGTGCTGCATTCGCCGCAATAATAACATTCCCAGGGTTTCGTGGAGGTTTTCAGTTCGTCTTCCAGTCCCAGCACACTCAAGCGCACCAGTTCGCGCGGAAAAGAGGTGTCTTCGGTTGAAAGTGAACATACCGCGGTGCAGTTTCCACAGTTGTAGCAGGCATTGAAGCTGTCTGCTCCGTATTTTTTCAGATCTTTCCCGAATTTTGGATTTATCGTTGCCATTATTTATTCAGTTTATAAGTGAAATACTCATCCATGTCGTCGATTTCGCCCACTTTCACAGAGCCGTATTTGACAAGTGTCATCAGGTAGTAAAGCGCGTCAGGTCTCGATAAGCCTGTTTTTTCAGCAATCTGCGCTACGGTGAGGTCACCTTCTTTGAGCACTTCTGTGATTTTACGTTTTATCTGGTTATACTCTTTCAGATTTTCCTTAACTCTTTCCGGAATGCCCTGTTTTTCACGCAGGTATTTGGCTGTTTTTCCTTTTTCAACCGGTACACCTTCGGCAGTGTAATAGCTGAGAATGGTTTTTTCTTCTATGTTGTCTTCTTTCATAATGATTTCCTTTGTTTTCAGAATTATTGTTTTCTTATTCCTCACAAAACTGCCTAAACCAGCGCATCGATCATTCCCATGATTTCCACGTTGGAGTACGCTATTAGATCAATGGCGTCGGTAGGACACACCGGTGTACACATGCCGCACCCTTTACAGAGTGAATTATTGATGACGGCAATTGATTTTCCGCCTTGTCTCGCCATCGAAATGGCATCAAACGGACAGGCTGGCAGACAATCGCTGCAACCGATACAAGCCGGTGCTTCGATTTTGGCTATTTGCGGATCGGTTTCGAGCACTCCCTTACTGATGTTTGAATACGCCTTGGTAGCTGCCGAGAGTGCCGAATTCACCGTTTCGATAATGGTTTTCGGTCCCTGGCAGGCTCCTGCGATGGTCACACCGTCAATCACGGTTTCCACCGGACGGAGTTTCATGTGTATTTCGTTGAAGAATTTATCGCGTCCTTTCGGCAGTTTGAACAAGGAACCCACCTTGTTGTCGCTGCGGGGGGCCATTCCGGTAACCAATACAACCAGGTCTGCTTCCACTTCGAGTTCTTTCCCTCCGGTGAGAATGTCGTTTACGCGCACTACCGGTTTGTTGTTGCGGGCAAAAACGGTTGGCAGTCCATCTTCATACGACTGCAAATAGATATCGCCTCCCTGCAAGCTTTCGGCATAGAGCAACTCCTGTTTTCCATACGAGCGAACGCCTCGTGTGAAGTGATAATTCTGAATATCCCTGAACTTATTGCGTACCTGATTGGCAGCGTGAATGGTTGCCGTACAGCAGTAACGTGAGCAGTAGGTGTTTTCCCCTTCGGGCTGACGGCTTCCCACACAATATATATAGGCGATATTATGAACGGGTTTTCCGTTGTAGGTAAGTGTGTTTTTTTCGTGGTCAATCAGCTGCTTGAACTCCGGCAGTGTAATCACGTTGGGCACACTGGCAAAGCCAAATTCATCTTCTTTCGGTTTGTAGGGTTCAAATCCGGTTGCCACGAGTACAGAGCCCACTGTAATGTCGAATTCCTCTTCCTTTTGTTTTATTTTGAGGGAAATATTACCGATGCTTCCTGTATTGCCAACCACTTCGGAATTGAGGAAGATAGTCACATTCTGCCGTTTTTTTAGTTCTTCATACAGTCGTTTGATGATGGCATCACCCGTTTCGTCGGTCAGAAACAAATCTTTCCACTTAGCCACCCAGCCGCCGACGGCTGCTTCCTTTTCAATAACGAACACATGAGTTTCCTTCTCCGAAAGCGACAATGCGGCTTTCAGTCCGGCGATACCGGCTCCGATCACTGCCACGCTTTTTTCGGCCTTAATTTTGGTCGGGTCGAGCGGCTGTGTGTGCCGCGCTTTGGCTATTGCCGACTTCACCAGGTGAATTGCTTTTTCGGTGGCTCCTTCCTTATTGTCGGAATGCGCCCACGATGCCTGTTCGCGGATATTGGAATGCACATACGTGTACTTGTTCAGGTTGCCGCGTTCGGTTACATTGCGGAATGTGACCAGGTGCAGTTTCGGTGAACAGGATGCCACGATTACTCCATCGAGATTGAAGTTATTGATATCATCCACCATGTCTTTCTGATTGGCATCCGAGCAGGCAAACATGGTTGTTTTTGCCAGCACGATATTATCGTCATTTTCCACGGACTGACGCACTTTCTCTACATCCACGTAGTCTGAAATGTTTCCACCGCAATGACAAATGTATACTCCTATTCTTTTTTCCATAATAGTTACCTGCCCCTACCCCCCTGAAGGGGGGTAACACAAGAGCGTTTTTTCAGTATTTATATTATTTACAGAATTGCATTAATTATTATTATAACGTTAGCAGCCACTGACTTGCTCAACTTTAACTCCCCCTTTAGGGGGTTGGGGGGCAACGTTTTTCATTAAATAACTGATAGCTTCGGATGAAGCTGATCCTGCCGAGAGAATGGCATCGGGGATGTCCATCGGTGCTGACGCGGTTCCGGCTACAAACACACCTTCGATGCTTGTCTGGGCAGGTGAGGCCATCAGGTCGGGTTGTCCCACGAATTCGAATTTGTCCAGCTTCAGATCGTCGGCAAACATACCTTTTGCTTCGGTATTGGGCAAAGCGCCCACCGAAAGCACTACCATATCGTGTTCTGCCACTTTGAGTTTTCCGGCATTGATATCCTCATAACGAAGCATCAGGTTGCCGTTTTCCTTTTCGGTGATTTTACCTATTTTCCCTTTAACGAAATTCACTCCCATTCCTTTGGCTTGTTCGTAGAATTCTTCAAAACCTTTTCCGAAGGAGCGGATATTGAGGTAATAGATGGTGATATCAGCCATAGGCAGTGCGCCCATCAGGAGCTGTGCCTGCTTGATGGAGTACATGCAGCAGATTTGCGAGCAGATGGGATTGCCCACCGAGGCATCGCGCGAACCTGTACACAGCACGTAGGCTATTTTATCGGGCATTTTTCCGTCGCTGGGACGCAAGATGGTGTGGAACGGACGCGTGGGAGCTATCTGGCGTTCCATTTGCATGGAGGTAAGTACGTTTTTGTAGGTTCCAAATCCGTAACGCGGCATCTTCAACGGATCAAAGAGGTTGAAGCCCGTGGCAAGCACTACGGTGCGCACGTGTAAATCGTACTGTTCCTCTTCCATGGTAAAATCGATGCAATCGGTCGGGCAGGCTTTTTCGCAGGCCCCGCAGAGCGTGCAGTTTTCTATATCAATGACCGCGGCTTTGGGATTACAGATGCTGAACGGAATGTAGGCAGCCTTACGTCCCACCAGTCCGTACTGATACTGGTCGCTGACACTTACCGGGCAGGCTTCCTCGCATTTCTGACAAGCCGTGCAGTCTTCCACGTGTACATATCGCGGTTTTTTGTAGATGGTTGCAGTAAATTCGTTTTCGCTTACTCTTTTAATATTATCAACCTTGCTTCCTGTGAAGATGGTGATATTCGGATGTCTGGATATCTCCGAAACTTTCGGTGTGGTGATACAGGCGGCACAATCGAGGGTGGGAAATACTTTGCTCAGCAGGATCATTTTTCCTCCAATGCTGTCGTCCTTATCCACGAGCAGTACTTTGAAGCCTGTATTGGCAAGGTTGAGGGCGGCTTCGCCTCCGGCAATCCCTGCTCCGATGACTAACGCGTCATACGTTATGTTTTTCTTCTCCTGGTTCACGATTCTGGGTGTAAAGTTTTTAATAAATAATCGTTGAAACTTCTGATTTGCTTCACAAAAGATTCGCTGCAAACGGAGCAGATAGCTGCCATACGCAGTCGTGCCGGTTCGATTTCCTGTGATTTCATCAGTTCATGTGTTTTTGTCACTAATTTACCGGTTTTTTCTGTACAGCTTTCGCCATACACACAGTCGCTCCCGTCGGCAGCGATAAATACACCGTCAAATCCTTTTTCGTAAGCATACAAAATCCACTTGGATTTTATTCCGCTGGAACAAGGCACTGTAATGGTATATACTGTTGGAGGATAATGCAGTTTCATCAATCCGGCCATATCGATAGCCGGGTCTGAAATCTTTTCGGTAGAGAAAACCAGTATTTTTGCAGTTTTTTTAGTTGCAATAGCCATAATATTGATTGAGTTTCTGAGTTATGAAAATTCAGAAAAAAAAATTCGGTGAAATAAAAAAGGATAAAAAACTCCCTCCGGGCAGAGATTTGATTTTTCTCCAACCGGTTGGGAGTTCATTTTTCATCTTATTGTTTTTTCAAATAAATTTTGAAATATCCGTTTTCTTCCACGAAACCGAGATATTCATGTCCCTGTTTGTTACACCATTTTGGTATATCCATCTTTGTTCCTTCGTCGGCCGAAAGTACTTCCATTACATCATTCACACCGATGGTGCCGATTGCTTTTTTTGCTTCGAGCAGCGGACCCGGACATGCTGTACCGCGTGCATCTACTGATTTTGCTACTGCTACGTTTTTTAATTCTTCTGTTGTCATAATTGTAAATGTTTAAGACCGGCCCCCTAGCCCCCAACCTCTATCCCCCTTCGGGGACTTTCTCCAGTTGGAGAAAGGAAGTGGAAAACAGTAGTTGGGGAATTTAAAGTGCAAAGGTCAATGTTATATGTATTTAGAAATTTTTTTTGTAAAATTTGCTTAAAAAATGCTCCATTTCCCCCTTCAGGGGGTTGGGGGGCAGTGATCTGTTTTATATAAACAGCTGCATAGCGCTTTCGCCTGCATCGGCCACAAATGTGGTAGCTCCTGCATAACGCAGGTGTGGATAATCTATGATTTCCTCTTTTTTGAAGCCCATCAGGTCCATGGACATTTCGCAAACGGTGATTTCGATGCCCAGTTCGGCTGCCTGACGAAACATTTCATCCAGCGACATCACGTTTTTCTTTTTCATCAGTGACTTAATCATCACCGGACCCATGCCTGCCATGTTCATGTTCGATAGTTTCAGGTTGTTTCTGCTTTTCGGCAGCATCATTCCAAACATTTTTGAAATAAAGTCTTTGCCTTTCGGATTTTTCTTCGGATCGCGTAAGGCTGCCAGCGCCCAGAAAGAGAAAAAGAGCTTTACTTGTGTATCCATAGCTGCCGCTGCGAGCGAAATAATCATGGCTGCCAGAATTTTATCCATATCGCCAGATACAATTGCCATGGAGAGTTGATCCTGACGATTGTTTTCCAGCCGTTGAACTTTTTTCTGCAAAGCTTCCATCTGTGACTGCAACTGCAGAATTGTTGCTTCGTTATTCTTTTCCATTAGATAATATTTTTGGATGTTTTATATTGAAGAAATTTTTCAGCAAATGTATATTATTTTACAATCACTTTTCATAATTATTCAGTGTTTATTCTTACAGTATTTTGTGATTTAAATCACATTTACTATATTTGCAACATGATGGAACACAATTGCACCTCTTGTCCCTTTAATCGTCAGGCTATGAATACGCTTAGCCAGAGCAGTTTTGATAAGTTGAATGCGAATCACGCAGTAGTCAGCTTTGAAAAAGGGAGTACGATTATCAAACAGGGAATGTTTTCGACCAACGTGGCTTTTCTACGCGAAGGACTGGTAAAACTGCATCTGGCAGGACCTTACTACGAGCAGATTGTGCGCATGGTGAAAGCTCCCACTTATCTGGGACTTCCTACTACATTCGGCAATAAAATCAATCAATACTCCGCTACTGCCATTTCGGAGGCAGAGGTTTGTTTTATCGACATTCAGATTTTTCGTGAATTACTGGAAAAAAACCATCAGTTCTCTTACGAGATAATACTGGAGCTATGCCGCAATGAACTGGAAAGTTTTCGTCGTTGCGCCAACCGTACCCAGAAGCAATCCCGCGGTAATATTGCCGCTTTTCTTCTCGAACTATCGGGTGATATTTTTCAGTCCGATGAATTTCTGCTTCCGCTCAACCAGCAGGAAATCGGCAATCTGATTGATTCAACCCGCGAAAGCGTAAGCCGCATTCTGACGGAGTTCAGCAAAGACGAAATCATCCGGATGGACGGTAAAAAAATCAAAATCCTGAATAGAAGCACCCTTGAACTGATCAGTAAAAACGGATAATCAAAAGAGTTGTCTCAAAATAAAAAAGTACACGTATAACGCGGATTTTACGGATAAACACAGATTTTTATTGCTGTTGTAATCAGCGTTTTACAATATTTATATTTTTATTTATCTGAGAAAATCAGCTAAATCAGTGTCATCCGTGTACTATTGATACATCCCCTTTTTCACATTAACCTAAAGGCTGATATGTAAATCAGCTGCCTGTGCCGCCTGCACGTACTGAAAAATGCCTGTAAATCCGTCCACCAGCGAGTTGAAATCCTCCAGTTTATCGCCTCCCCACATTTTGCCGGCAAGGCTGCAGATAAATATTTTCGTATTTGTGAGGTCTTTCACTTCCTGCCAGGCTTCTATCCAGTTGTCGATGCCGAGTTCTTTCATTCTGGCATACATTTCATCTTTCAGGTGAGGATACTCCACCAGCGAATCACTGAGATTTTCGTTGCCTTTCAGGAATGCTCTACCGGCTGTGAGCAATACATACACTTCGATATCCATATCATCGGCAGCAGCTCCGCTCATCATTACGCCCGCTCCTACCAGTTTATCTATACTTCCGGACGATAGTCCGATTACTAATTTTGACATAAGTTTTTTTTTATTTTTAGGTCCCCTAAATCCCCAAACACCTTTCCCTTCGAGATTTCCCCCACATGGGGGAAAACAAAAGGATTTTTTTATTAAAATTGGGACTTTCTGAATCGCAAAAGGGGACAAATTCGATTTTACTATTTTACTATTTTACTGTTAACTCGCTTCTATCCGCCACATCCGCCTGAGGCCGGTGTCGGTGCTTTTGACTTTGCGCCATCGCGTACGGGATTCAGTTCGATTAATTCCGGGAATTTTGCTTTTACTGCATCCAAACCGCCATCAATCACTTTTACGTGAGCATATTTGAATTCAGGCAGTACGGATGCTGCAAGTATTGCTTTATCGGCGTTATTACAATATATATATACTGTATTTCTTTTTTTCGGAGCTTTGTCAGATACCTGCGCTTCGAGTACAGTTCGGGGTATGTTGATTGCTCCTTTGATACAGACACTATCGAATTCTACTGCTTCGCGGCAGTCGATCAGATAATATTTTTCGCCGCTTTCAACCTTTTTCTTAAAATCCTGAGCGCTGATGAAGGTTACAGACGCTTTAGCATCTGCAACCATTTCTTCAACAGATTTATAAGACTTATGATCATTACCCGAACAAGCTC
>ERZ1645189.168-NODE-168-length-15687-cov-5.595957_pt1 | contig 15687 bp, 12 predicted proteins | sample MGYA00575350_ERZ1645189 | MGnify/ENA primary metagenome ERZ1645189 (study PRJEB40845, sample SAMN11283421) | freshwater sediment metagenome | isolation source: river sediment | host: Sediment | place: India: Jajmau, Kanpur | collected 2015-12-17 ...
AAAGTCTTTTTTTACGGTCGCGAACACGGCCTTCAATTGGTGAGGGACGAACTCCCCACGTATCCTCTACATTCTTACCCATAAAGGAGTCCTAACATGAACCATCAAAGCAACCTCGAAAAAATCATCACCATTTTAGAAGATATCTGCCCAGGGGTCGATTATAAGACCTGTCAAACCCTCATCGATCAGCAGATTTTGGACTCCTTTGCCATATTATCCATTGTTGCCGAACTACAGGATACATTCGATGTTTATCTCACCCCCATGGATATCCAACCGTCTAACTTCAACTCCGCCCAAGCCCTTACGGCTCTTATGGAACGGAAAAAAGCCGGAGGAAAATAATGTCGTTCGTATCCCTAAAATTCGTACTTTTCGTTCTGGTGGCGGTTGTCGGGTATTATAACATACCAAAAAGAGGACAATGGGTGTGGCTACTTCTCTTTAGCTATGCGTATTATGCCTCTGCCGGGTTCAAAATCGTCCCCTTCTTACTCTTTTCTACCATGGTCTCCTATGCAGCGGGGATTCTTTTAGGGCAAGTCAATAACCTCCCAACCGAGTTGGAGCATCGCCAAAAGCGAAAACGTTTCATCCTCATTGTGGCACTCTTGCTGCAATTTGGTATGCTCTTTGCTTTAAAATATGCTCATTGGATCTTTGGAAACCTTTTCTCTTTGCGGCAGTGGCTACTGCCTTTGGGCATTTCATTTTATACTTTTCAATCTGCCGGATATATCATCGATGTCTACTGGGAGAAATTCGCTCCCGAAAAAAGCTTTCTTCGCTATGCCTTATTTGTCTCGTTCTTCCCACAACTTTTGCAGGGTCCCATTGGGCGTTTCAACCACTTAGCCCAACAGCTGTACGAGGAACACACGCTAAATTGGACGCAAATAGAGCAGGGAATTCAACGAATCCTTTGGGGATTCTTTAAAAAGATGATCCTCGCAGATAATGCCGCCCGTTTTGTGGACGAAGTGCTTTGGTGGAATAATTACCAAAAATACTCCGGCACCGTCATCTTGGTGGCCATATTGGGCTACTCGCTACAACTCTATGGTGATTTTTCCGGAGGAATGGATATTGTCAAGGGCATTGCCCTCTTTTTTGGCATAGACCTGGATGAAAATTTTAAGCGCCCTTTCTTCGCCACATCCATAGCCGATTTCTGGCATCGATGGCATATAACGTTGGGCACTTGGATGAAAGACTATGTTTTTTACCCCATCTCCCTTTCTAAACCCATGAATCGGTTTGGTAAATTTAGCCGCAACACCTTTGGCAAGCAACTGGGCCGAGCGTTGCCCATAGCCGTAGCCAATCTCGTCGTATTTTTTCTGGTTGGGGTTTGGCATGGAGCCAACATGAAGTTCATTGTCTATGGTATGTATAACGGGTTGCTCATTGCACTGGAAGGGCTATTACTACCCTACACACGCGCCTGGGACAACAAGTGGCGCAACTTGGCTACCCTGCGTACGTTTTTACTCATCCAAATCAGCTGGTACTTTGACAGAGCCGATCACCTCAACCACGCATTTGCTCTATTGCAACGAACGGTGACTGACTTCCATGTTTCGGATCTCTGGAATGGGAAATTGTACTTAAATGGTGCCAATCGCATAGGACCTTGGTTCTATGGTATCCTGCTTGTGGGATGCCTTATCCTTTACTTGGTGAGTTATTACCAAGAGAAAGGAATGCAGCTGGGAGAGTGGCTATGTGCCAAACCTGTTGCCGTGCGGTTTATGGTTTACTTGATTCTGCTCTATGCCTTGCCGGCTTTGGGAACCTTGTCTTCTTCTAGCGGAGGGTTTATCTATGCGCAATTTTAAAAGTCTTTTTCTCATAAGTTTTCTGCTCGTCAGCGTAGCGTTAAACTCCGCTCTGAACTACTTGCTCATTCCCAACAATGTCATGAGAATGAAAATGCACAATTTGGAAACCTCTTCCTACGAAGATTTATTTTTGGGTACCTCGCATGGTTTGTCTGCCGTGGACCCTGCAGTGGTAGACGAAATCACCGGTCGTCAAAGCTCCAATCTCTGCGTTTGGAGTGAGTATCCCAGAGACTCCTATTATTTGCTGAAGAATGCTATGCTCTTTCAAAAGCCAACGCGCGTCATCTATGAGTTGGACCCTACCTACTGGCTGAACAAAGATCAAGACACCTATCATTCCACAAAATTGTATCACTATATGTCTTGGTCGTTGGTGAAAGTAGAGTATTTTTTCGCCAAAATTCTCTCTACCGATTTTCGTATTGCCCTATTTCCTTGGTTTAATTATCAATTGCAGTGGCAAGCGAGCTTAGAAAACCTTGCGCTCAAGCAAACCGACAACTACAGGAATTTTGGTTTGGAAACCTTTGATTTGCCATATGAGGTCTTAAAAGAAAATGGCTTTTTGTATCTCAAAGATACCAAAGCCAATAAATCGAAAAACATGACCCTATGGGACGAAGCAAAATTACAACCGGATGCCTTGCGCTACTTTCAAAACATAGTGACCTATTGCAAAGAGAATCAGATAGAGTTAATCGTCTTCACTGCCCCGGTTTCGCAGGAAACCTTAAATTTGTATCCCGAGAGCTTTCAAGAAGCCAACCGTTTTTTCACGACCCTTATGAACCACTACGGACTGCGTTATTATAATTTTAACTACATCGAACTCGAAGGATTCAATAACAGTTTGGCTGGATTTACCGACTACGATGGACATATGTTAGGTGAAACCGCAATGATATTTAGCAAATACTTAGGTGAATACTTAAAATAACGGTACCGTATAAAAAAAGCCACCAAAGACTCCGTTAGGGGAATCTTTGGTGGCTTTGTCGTCACTGTTTTTTCAAATATTCCAAAGCGGCGTCCTCATCCATGGGTCTACTAATGAAATACCCTTGCACTCGGTCACACTGGTGCTCTCGCAAGTAATTCAGCTGGCTTTCCGTTTCCACCCCTTCGGCAGTAGTGGTTTGCCCTAATTTATGTGCCATGGAAATAATGTCGCTGGTAATCACGTGGGTTTGGTCGGGTTCAAGCAATTGGTCAATAAAATACTTGTCAATTTTCATGCTGTCAACATTTAACTCCTTTTCTCGAGCTAAGGAGGAGTAACCGGTTCCAAAATCATCAATAGCAATATGTAACCCAGCGGTTCTCAATCGTTCAATAATCCCATTAATTTTCTCGTAGTCCGAGGCGAATATCGACTCCGTTATCTCTATACCCACATTCTTTAACGGGACCTGGTTCTCTTCACAAAGTTGGAAAAGCCGTTCAGCAAAATTCGGAGACAGCAGTTGTATCGCCGATACATTAATGGAAATCTGAATGGAGTCATACCCTTGTCTGTATAATTGGTGGAGAAAGCGCAGAGCATGACATATAATGATTTCTCCCATGGGAAGAATGATCTTCGTTTCTTCCGATATGGGAATGAATTCTCCAGGGGATACCAAGCCAAACTCTTCGGTCCTCAAACGAGCTAGTGCTTCAAACCCCACCGTAGTATTGGTTCGCAAGTCTAGTATGGGTTGATATTGCAAGAACAAAGCCTCATTTGTCTCATCGTTTACTACCGCCGATAACGCTCGGCGAATCAACCCTTCACGGCTGACTAAGGCATCTAAATCTTCGTCGTAATAACGAACCCCATAGTCTCGTTCGAAAATGTTCATGGCTTTCTCAGAAGCAAGAAACAGTCTGCGAAGTAAGGAATCCACATCGGTCAGTGATTCATGGGAATTCAACTCTAGTATTCCCAAGCCACCCCCAACCCGGTCGGTTACGAATATGGTTTCCAGTGCTTCCGTTATACCTTGACTAAAGAGAGTCAGTTCTTCTGTACTCGGGTAGTTCACTAAGTAAAAAACGAACTGATTTTCATTGACGTGAAACAAAAACCGATTTTCGCAAGTGAATTTCTTCAATGTCTCTGCTGCTTGTCGAATGAGGTTTTGTGTATATTGGAATCCATAGTTTGCAGTAAGCAGTTGCACCGTGCTTAAATTCACGCCAAGGAGTGCGCGTTTTTTCCCGTCTTGCTTAAGGGAATCGACCTTCAGAAGATTATCTAGGTAATCACGATTGTGTAAATCGGTCAAAAGATTGTGTTCGGTCATGTAACGCAAGCGTTCTTCCATCTGCTTCCGTTCCGTCACATCGGTGGAGAATCCTAAATACCGTGTTTCGGAGATTTTTACCGCATTTACACTCCACCAGCGAATTTGACCATTACCATGGATAAACTCCAACTCTGCATTCATCTTACCATTTTTTTGTAAGCCACGAAAATGCAAAAACGCTTCATCCAAGGAACTGGGGGGAGTAATATCACTAATGGTCATGCTTAGTAGTTGATCTTGAGTGTAGCCGGTTAAAGTTAACGCCTGGGTGTTTACTTCTATGTATTGACCGTTCTCATTGACCACAAAGACACCATAGGGTGCATTTTCAATATACCCACTGTATTTGTCTTGGCTTTCTTTTAGTGCATTCTCAGCAAAGATGCGCTCTGTAATATCCCAAAATGTTGTAGCAAATTGCTTGGGAGCAGGACGATAAGCGGTTACGGCATAATACTTGTCTAACCCAGCACTATACTGCTGAAAGGAGATATTCTCACCGTTTAAAGCAACTTTACCGTACGTTTCAATCCAATAAGGTTCGGTTTGGGGGAGGACTTCTAGTACGGTCTTTCCAATGATTTCATCTGCATGTAAACCGGTCATTTGCTCAAAAGCCGGATTGACTGCGAGAAAACGATAATTGATAGGGCGGCCACTTTCGTCACAAAGGATTTCGTGCACAGCAAAAGCTACCACCATTTCACGAAATAAAAGCTGGTAATCCTGATTCGCTTTTCGCACAGCAGTAATGTCTTCAAAAGTGGAGTATACCTGATAAGGAATTTCTTTACCAGGAAGAAATAACGGAGTGGCATTCACAGAAAGCCAAACATAATCGTTGACTTTGGGCTGATAAACACCCATAATCAGCGGACCGAAAGGTTTGCCGGTGCGCAAAGCAATCATTGTGGGGTGCTCCGAACCATCCAATTCCGAGCCGTCCTCACGAATGGCTCTCCAGTTGGGGTCCGAAGAGGTACGACCTTGTGCTTGATCAAACGAAAGTCCTAAAATCCGTTCAGCGGCCGGGTTCATGGAAATAATGGAGCCATCGGCCGACTGATACACCACTCCTTGTGACATGGTGTCAAACAGAAGTTTGTATTGAGCTTCCGACTTCTTTACGAGCTCTCGAGTTTCACGCAATTCAGATTGTCGCATTAAGAACAAACTGAGAACCATGGTTGCCACAGGATAAATGATCATAACAGGTAATGCAATGGTACGAATTACCATAAGGTTACTCGGAGCAGGCAAGAGCATCCCACATAGCAACATGGTGATATGAACAACGATGCTCATGATATAGATGCTCAACCAACGAGTCTTCTTTGAAATCGGGTACAACCAGCGCCGCCAAGCCAAACCGATACCTGCGCTGGAGAATATGACCGCGACACCCATTAAGGCTCCACTTCCTCCAATAAGCAGACGATATGCTGAAGCGGTCAGCCCCGAGATGATGGTGGGAATCGGGCCAAAAATGAGCGCGGTCACGCTAATCAAAATAGACCTGGTATCGAAAAAAACTCCTTCTTGCAAATCGAATGGAACACTCATAATGGCAAGACAAATCAAGGCGATGAGAGTACCACTTAGAATGAGTTTGAAGTAACGATACTTCGAAGGGACCAAATACGAGATTTCGTACACTGCAGAGAGTACCAACAGTAAAGCTGCATTATTAATCAGCGGAAAAAGCACTGCACTCTCCAAAGCACTCACCTCACTTGGTTGGATTTTATATGATTCAAATCGTTACTACATTTTACCATTCTTTTTAAATATTCTCAACCTTTTTTCTGAGACCTTTAGTAGCTTCAATGTATAGAGAAAGCAACGATCGTAATGGGTTCACTCTTCTTGCTCGCAAAGAAACCGTGATAATAAAGGGTTTGAGCAGGGAACAAACGAATATAGAAAAGGCAAATTTCTCCAATGAAACACGAATTATGGAAAGGGATGACGACGTGAGCGAAGTTTTAGCGAACGATGTGAGATTACAATACCAGAAGACTTTTACTACAATCCGGAGAATTGTAGAAACATTTCCGGAAGATCAGTGGCTACAACCACACGGAGATGAGTATTATCTACCTTGTCGAATTGCTTATCACCTGGCCGTCGTGATTGACAACTATGTAGCGGGTGGGTACAAGGACAAAGACTTCGCATCTAAACTTCCTTACGGTAAGTGGAGCGAAGCCACTGCAGAGATTCTACCAGATAAAGCAACTTATTTGGCTTATCTCGATGCAGTGTTAGCAAGAGCGAATCAAGCACTAACCCTTCTCAACGATGAAATTCTCTTGTCGGCCATTGAACCGGAGCGAACCTGGATGGGTGCCACGCAAATGGCAATACACCTTTACATGATGCGAGAGTTATCGGATCATACCGGAGAATTAAATAAAATGCTCATCGAGAACGGGCTACCCGATGTCTGGATTGCAAGATAAAGTAGAAAAATCCAAAAAAATACCACCTATGGAGCACTGTTATCCATAGGTGGTTCATTGTTAGAATTTATTTTTTCTTATCTTCTTGACTTGTATTGTTAAGCTGAATATATGAGCTTATTCAATTCCTCTACCTTTGATTCTTCAACCATTTCAACGAGTTTTCGGCTTCCTCTCGAGTATCTTCTCCAAGCAACTTCGAATGAAGAAGTGCGGCTAATTCTGCATAGGCTTGGCCTTGTGCGGTAATGATGACACCCTGACCAGACGGAGATACAACAACATCTTTATCCATATAGAACGTATCTTTGTAGTAAGGATACACCGTATCTTGAACCGTTACGCCAGAAGTTCCACCGGTACATTGCAGTCCATGTAGAAGACCCATACCAGCAAGTAATTCTGCACCACCACATATTCCGGCAATAACCCCACCGTGCTGTAGAACATTTAGAATGAATTCCTTTAGTGGGCCGTTGGAAAACAAAGGCATACTATCTCCGCCAGGGATAAGTAATAAATCTAAACAAGAAGTTTCAACATGATTTAGGTCGTGACTGATACAAAAGGTCTGACCTTCTAAACTTTTAAACGTTCGATTCTCAATACCGACGTGGAGCCAGTGGACTTCTCTCAATAAAAAGAGGGATAAAGCCACCTCAAACTCAGCAAAACCATCGTAATAAAAAAGTGCTGCTTTCATGGAGGACTCCTTTCTGCTTCAGTATTGCCTCTGCTATAGAAAATGACGATTCGCCTAACAAGGCTAATATAGCATCGAGGTTCTCAATTGTCAAAGCAAAGAGTTCGTCCATGAATCAATAAAACGAAATCATTCATTTTAAGGGTGGAAGCATTGCATGAAAAATAATTTCCATTTTGTCGTGTCTTCTTTGGAAAAAGTAGAGCCAATATTGAGGTCTCACTTCATGTCCTTATCTTATCCAATGGACTCCTATTTAGAATATCGCTTATCCATTTGCGAGATTTATCAAGTCATGATGGAGGAGCAAGTTCTTGGTTACTTTGGGTTATTAGAAGAGAGTCTTCATTTTTTCCATGTACTTTTGGAGCATCATGAAATAGCACCCATGGCTTTTTGTGAAATTCTTTCTTCATTCAAGCCCAAAAGCGTTTATGTTATGACGCAGGATTCACTATTCTTAGCAGTTCTTTCAGAATGGGATTATGAAAAGAAGAACGAGTCTTGTCTGTTTATCGACAGTAATAAGCGCTACCTCATAACAAAAGACATAGAAGGACTAACGATTCATCTCGCTCAATTGAAAGACCGCGAGAGAATATTGGAGGGGACAGGAGCATTTTATGATTCTTTAGAACAGAGAATCACAGAACAGACAATATTCTTATTTGAACAAGGGGATCAGTTGCTTGGTTGTGGTCACATCGAGAGAAGTCTTTATTGTAAAGACTATGTATCTGTTGGGATGATAACTTGTGCTGAATACAGAAGAAAAGGCATAGGGCAGAAGATTATTCTTTGCTTAAAAGATTGGGCATATCAAAATGGGCTAAAACCCATTGCGGGGTGTTCCTATAGCAACCGTCTTTCAAGAAAAACGTTAGAGAAAGCAGGAATGGTTGTTATAGGAATTGGTTATGAAGCGATACTCCTAAGTAAAAATGAGGAAAAATCTTCTCTATAATCGGACCTTGTATAAAAAAGCAAACACCACCCATGGATCATAGCAATCCGTAGGTGGTGTTTAGCATTTAACTTATTCCTTAATCATCTCTGGGCCGTCATACCATGCCGGGGTCTTGTAATGCTTAGACATTTGAGGACGATACTTCGACATTTGTTCACTTAAGAATCCAACGGGTGGAGCAACTTCTTTGCCTTCTGGAACGAAGAATACTCCGTTGGCGGGATCGTGTTTGTATTTTCCTGCTTTACTGAAGAAATATGGCAGGTAGGAGATGTATTGAGCTTTGCCGTTCTCATCAAGAATCAAAGATTTGCCATCGTTTTTGTAGTTATAGAAATAGGTTTCCTGCATTTTTCTGAAGTCTTTTTTGATTTCCTCGATTTTTTCGGGGTTGGTCATGAGTTCAATCGCACTTACCGCCATGACTTGGGCTCCTGCTACGACACCTTTGTGAGCAACAGTCGATCCGGTTACGGCAGTCGTGGTCCAGTGATGGCCAATGGCTCCCGGGGCAGAAGTGGGGAATCGAACTGAGGTAAGGGGCACAACCAAGGAGACTTCACCAATGTCGGAAGAACCGCCGCCGACAAAGACCGCAGGAGCTCCGCTTGGCTTGTCTGCAATGACCGAGTCATCGGGAAGGCCAATTTCTTCTGCACCTACCCCTTTTTGTATTGCTTTGACGAACTTCTGCTCTTCTTCTGTCCACTTAGGCATACCAACTTTTTTAATGTTGTCCTGAACCAAATTGGCTAAGGTTTCAACTCTGTAGCATTGATGGATTGCAGTATAGGGGGTCATTTCCATTTGAGTATCTGTGGCAAGGGCTGCAGCTTTGGCGCAGTTCAGCACTCTTTCGAAATCGGATTTAATAAGTTTATCGGAATTTCTTACATAATACCAGGTCGTTGCACGATCCGGAACAACATTAGGACCTTCTCCACCTTCCGTGATGACATAATGCATTCTGGAAGTGTAATGTAAATGCTCTCGCAAGTACTCGGTGCTTGTGTTCATGATTTGAACGGCATCCAAAGCGGATCTTCCAACCCATGGGGATCCACCGGAGTGGGCCGTTTTCCCATGGAAGGTGATGGAGAAGGACCAATTGGTATTGCTACCTACTCCATAAGATGCACCAAAACCGTCTCCACCATGGTTATCGATGACAATATCGACATCATCGAACAACCCGGCATGAACCATGAAAGGACGACTGATGACAGTTTCTTCGGCAGGGCTACCAAACATCTTTATTGTTCCGGTAAATCCGCCCTCTTCCATAGCTTTCTTGACTGCTACTACCGTTCCGGCAGCGGCAGTACCCATGGTGTTATGGGTGCAAGCATGTCCCGGTGCTATGGCCCCTTTGATTTCGGTTACGGGAGCATGGTCAGGATTTGCTACTTCTTGAGATAACATTGGCAAGGCATCTAGCTCACCCAAAACGCCTATGGTTGGACCAGGTCCATTAGAAAACGTAGCCACAAAGGCAGTTGGCATTCCGGCGACACCCTTTTCAACCGTGAAGCCTTCTTTTTCCAAATAATTCACGAGTAGATTTGCAGTATTGTATTCCTCAAGTCCTAATTCGGCATAAGACCATATGGCATCGTTGATTTCTGCTAATATCTTCTTGGTTTCACTTCTCTCTAGAAAATCCACAGCAATGAGTTGGTTTTTGTTAAATTCGTCTCTTTTCAATCTTTCGTTCCTCCTTAGTTTATGTGATACTTGGTTCAGATAAGCGATTTCTTCATTTCACCCCCATGCCTATTCTCTTGTACAAGAAGGTTTTTGTAGAACACTCCTTGAAGGGTTGTGGTCTTACCAGTATCGAAATATTTCTATACTACTTTTCTTGCTGGTGAATGCAAAATCCTTTTTTTAGGTGTTCACAAGTAAAAGCAAAACAATAAGTACTTGAGGGATTTTCCCAACATTCTCTGAGTGTTGGCTCCATTGAAGGAGCTCTGAGAAAACTGGTGTCTACTGGTGAACTGAAGCGTGAGGGTGTAGGAAAATCGACGAATTTTTTCGATTGAAATAACCCCTTTTTAAGGGAGCAAACAAGGATACAGTGTTCTATGCATTAGTTTCATCTGTACCTTGCAATTTAGCGCTTTATGTCATTATATGAGACAAATTGTTTTTTTGCGTAATCGGCCAAAACTCGATTTGTGTAATATATCACAAAAGGTTATAAAATCAATTACGGGAGTGCAATAAAATATTAAAAAAACCAACAAAATCTTGATAAGTCGGAAATATCGTAAGATTTTGCATGCATAAAATATGAAATTAATTGCACAATGTAGAATAATGTTGTATTGACAATTCTATTTGAAATTTGTATTATTATCTCGTGCATCATGGTCGATGTTGGTAGGCTAATGGTTTGCAGTTTCTTCGGATTCGCTGGTGAGGCCGAACTGTTTCCTGTGGCGAAACTCCGTCAGCTAATTTATTTCATCCGCACACTTAGAGTTTAGCACCCTTAAATAACATTGCGTATTGTGGATATAATTACGTACACGGAGCTTGAGAATCAAAACAAAAGAGCAATAATTGTATAGATATATTTTAAAAGGGTTGATTAAGTTGAAAAAAGCATTACAAAACAGTATGTTCATGTTAAGTTACATAAAAAAGCATTGCAGAGAGTTCGTTGCTATAGCATTTTCTTTAGCAATAGTTTCAAGTATTGTTTCTATAGTTTCGGTTATTTTTTATAAGAGTAGCATTAAACGATATGATAACAAAAAAGTCAATGCAGTCGTTGGTTGTGATCTTACTAGCGAATTTTACTATTTCCATTGTCACGGCACACCTCACATCGGTGAGTAATAATATTGTTATTCCTATAGCAACTCAAAAATTCCAAGCAAGTATGCATAGAGAATTGTATGAAAAAGCTGCAGAAATAGATTTGCTTAAGTATGACGACCCCCTTTTTTTTAATAAATACATTATGGCACTTAACAATTCTGATTCAAGAGCGTTGTCTGTATTAAGCACCTATACTTCGTTATTGTCCGCTACTGTTAATAGTATAGGAATGATTACATTAATGCTATCAATTAATCAAGTTGTTATTTTTCTTATAATTGCTTTGAATGTGCTTGTTTCGATATATTGTAGTTCAATATCATCTACAATTACTCATAAATTCAATTTATCATTAGTTGCCAATCAAAGAAAGAATGCTTATGTGAAAAGAGTTTTTTATCAAAATAATTATGCGTGTGATATACGAACTACCCGTATTATAGAAGTTCTATTTCGTATCTTACACGACACTGTGAGGTCAACTCGTGAACTGACCGAAAAGTGGGGTTGGAAAAACTACAGAATCACATTGATTCAACACTTGACTCAAGCAATTATCACTTTACTAACAATGCTTTATCTTTCAAAATTATATATTACTGGTGTTATACTTGCCGGTGACTTTGCTGCTGTGTGTATGGTAAACTAGAAACCAAGCAGTTCGGAAGATAAGAAACCAAGCAGTAGGAGCAAAGAACTCCATTGCCAAGCACCTCAAAATGTAATACCCTTTTAGTTACCAGACTGAAAGGGGAACAAGGAGATGTTAACAATGGAGCAAGCATATTATATCAGATACAAATATCGAAGGGAAGATAAAAGCTTCCGACAAATCGCTCGCGAAACGGGACATGATTTTGCAACGGTCAAGAAGTATGTTGAAATGGAAAACTTTAGTCCCTCTCCACCCATAAAACGCACCCGAAAAGGGAAAGCGACAAAATACAGAGACCTTGTCATGAAATGGTTAAAAGAAGACGAGTTAGCGCCCCGTAAGCAAAGGCATACCGCGCATAGAGTATTCACCCGATTAAAAGAGCTCGTACAAGAACAGGGTAAAGAATTAGACCTATCTGAGCGATCCGTACGAAATTTAGTGGCTGCACTAAAGAGTGAAATATCGGCAAAGCAATCGGTATACTTACCATTAACTCATCCCGCAGGAGAAGCACAAGTGGATTTTGGTGATACCGTGTTCTTCGAAAAAGGGATTCGCTACGAAGGCCACCATTTGTCCGTAACCTTTCCCCATTCTGACGGTAAGTTTGTGCAATTATTCAAAGGAGAAAACCTAGAATGCCTCATGGAGGGCTTGGTCAATATCTTTAATCATGTGGGTAAATCTCCAACCGTTATTCGCTTTGACAATATGTCTACAGCCGTGAAGAAGATTCTCTCCTATGGTGAACGCGAGGTCACCGACGGGTTTAGACGGCTAATGGAGCATTACCATTTTCAAAGCAACTTTTGTAATCCGGCAAAGGGCAATGAAAAAGGTTCTGTTGAGAACTATGTAGGAACAAGCAGAAGAAACTATTTTGTTCCGATCCCGCACATCGCCGATTTGAAAGAATACAATCAATCGTTACTTGAAATGTGTTCCAACGACATGAAGGAGCGGATTCATTACAAGCTTCACAAATTGGTTTCCGATTTATTTCAGGAAGATCTTAGGGCAATGAATCATCTACCAAAATACGAATTTGAAGCATGTAAATACACCCTAGCAAGAACAAACAAGTCCGGTTACGTTAAATTCGAAACGAACTCGTATTCCACAACCGGAAATTGTGAAAGCAAGAAAATCGTCATAAAAGCCACGGCAATGCAGGTCGCCTTATATGATGATGACTCAAACTTCTTGGTGGCATACCCAAGAATCTATGGTAAAGGTGAAGAATCTACGATATGGGCTCCTTATTTACCCTTAATCGCTCAGCGTCCAATGGCGTTACGATACACCGGTTTTTATGATGACCTTCCGGCTGAAACCAAAGATTTTTTTAACCAATGCAATCTTCCGGAGCGTAAAAAGGCACTGAATTTCTTTTCTAAAATGAGTGAAATAACAGGCTATGCGAATGCCATTGCAACGGTAGATCATGCAATTGCACTGGGTGCAAAAGATGCCGACAGCCTGATTTCCGCATACCGGCACATAACGGACTCTAAACTTCCGGAAATTAAGATGCAGCTTCCCCCTTGCTTTCCGGAAACCGCAGATTACAAAGTGAATCTGGATGTTTATATGGGCCTCCTACCGGAGATGCGTCATGAGTAAGCAGAATAGAGTACTCGATTTGTGTAGGCAAATGCGACTCGGTGCGTATATATCTGAAGTCTACAACACTACAAAAGCTGCGACTCACGAAGAGTTCTTGATTAAGCTCTTGGAAGGTGCTGTAGAGGCAAGAGAGTTGGAACGGCAAAATCGGTATCTAAGACAAGCAGACTTTGATTTATACAAAACCTTTGATAAATTCTCGTTTGAGAATATTCAGTTACCGGAAGCTCTTACGTTGGCCTCTCTGAAACAATGTGATTTCTTAAAGGAAGGTCATAACCTAATCCTGTATGGCGTGCCCGGCACCGGTAAAACGCATTTAGCAACCGCGTTGTGAGTGGAAGCATGCAAACAAGGTCACCCTGTCATGTATTACAAAACCAGCAAGTTAGTGAACATGTTGGTTGATCTAAAATCCGTCAACAAATTGAACACTTTTTGGAACAAACTAAAAAAAACCAAACTTCTCATACTGGATGAATGGGGATATATTCCCTTTGAACGCGTCGGTACACAGCTTCTCTTTGAGGCTGTATCCCAGTGCTATGAGCGGCGTAGTATTATTGTTACTACTAATCTACCATTTAACGAGTGGAACACCATTTTCTATGACGAAAAGCTTACGAACGCTATGTTGGATCGCCTAGTACACCACGGCCATCTGATTATACATAACGGACCCAGTTACCGTTTTACTCATTCTCTTATGCAGAAACCAAACCTCGTTTAGTTACACAATAACTTGGGTAGGTGCTTGAATTCTTATTTTCCGTTTGCAAGGATTTTATCTTGCCAAACACAAAGGGAGGGCTTAAAGTATGAGAAAATCAAAAATAGTAATTGTAATCGTTTTGATAACCTTAGCATTATCATTTGACATATATAAACCTTTTCTATATCATAGATTAAATTACAATAAAGTGTTATCGCTTGACAAGCCGGCAGCGCACTATGACATTGACTATTTATGGTACCATTTAGAAGATGAGTATCCTTATCTAAACACCGCTTTCGAGAGCATAGATAAGAAAGCTGAGGAGTATCACCTTTACTTGAACAATCAAATAGAAAGAACTACCGATTTTTCTGCTAATACGTATATGCAGTACTTACAAAAGATTCCTACTGATTTTCGACACAGAGGTGATTTTACTTTGGTTCTACCAAATCAATATTACTATTTATACGATGTGTGGACAAGAGGTAAAAATGTAACTAAGCAATTACAGAATAACTATAATGAACTGATAAAGAGTGTTTCTTGGAATACATATAACATTCTGAAAAAATTAGATATAAGCCAATTAGCTTTTAGTGTGCCTTCAAATAGCACAAAAGGTTTTCTTACCGAGCATATTAGTGAAGATATTGCTTACTTAAAAATTGAGAATGGATCAGAAGCACGAATTGATAGTGATTGTGACGCTTTAAGAGACTTCTTTAAATCTATTCATGGGAAAAATTACCTAATTATAGATCTTCCGGAATCAAACATTTACTCGTCAGAGTATTTTATAAAGAATATTATTTCGCCAAATCTTACTACTGATTACGGTTTCAGCAGCTATGCTTTATACACTGAGGAAGGCTTTAAGAAGAGGCAAGCTGAAGATGCTTTTGGGGGTTTGGAAACGGGCTCGATCAACGAATTAGCGGAAATTACACAAGAGGTCAATGAAAATGATTTAGCTCGTCTTAAATACTATGTGAAATCTAATCATCATATAGAAGCTGTAAATGAAGAACCTTTGTTTAGTGGAGAAATAATTTTGTTGACTGATAACTATATTTTTGGGGTAGGCGAATATTTAACAAGGATTGCAGATCAAAGTGGATTCGCTACCTTGGTTGGTAAGCCAACACGAGGTAAAGGTGTAATTGGCGATATGGATGTCAGTGTAATTTCTCTCCCGAAAAGCGGTATGGTGTTTACTTATCAGTTAAAATACGATTTATGGGATGATGGTACCACTTTGGTAAAGCCCATTTCACCGGATTTTCTTGCTTTGGATCAAGAAACACCACTTGAAGCGAGTATGAGATACATAGAAGAGAATAGGTCAGTAATAATCCGGCGCTAATGTGTCGAATAGTCAATATTTATCCATGATTTTTGACAAGCCTTTTTTTATTAACCAGTTCAATTGAGAATAAGCTGTCTTCACATCACTGGTCAACTTGTTCAAATTCTCGATTGAAAAACCGGACACTATACTGTTGCTGTCAAGTAGCTTTGGCCGCAAACTGACAGGAACTTTTGACCGCACTTTGACATCAATCATGACCGCTTTAGGGTAAGCAGGTTGG
>ERZ1645189.169-NODE-169-length-15638-cov-4.892768_pt1 | contig 15638 bp, 12 predicted proteins | sample MGYA00575350_ERZ1645189 | MGnify/ENA primary metagenome ERZ1645189 (study PRJEB40845, sample SAMN11283421) | freshwater sediment metagenome | isolation source: river sediment | host: Sediment | place: India: Jajmau, Kanpur | collected 2015-12-17 ...
CCATGAGTAGGACATGACCGACTCCGGCCAGAAAAGGTTTTAACCAGGTGCGTTTCCCGTTGAGAATCATCGCCATGAGAAGCAAAGCGACCAACATAAAATAAACAGCAGCTGTGTTTGCATACTGCAAGGTTGCATGGATGCGCGTGCTGTTGATGGTTGCGTAATCGCCGGTAAACAAATGAGTGTAACCGGCTATGCCCAATATAGCAGCTAAAAAACCACCTGCGGTAATGGGAGCAAAGAAAGTGGATAGGATCTCTTCTTTGTGTTCACGATAGTAATCGAAAAGTACGAGGAATAGGAGTAGATAGACCACCATTTGCATGACGGCTTCTATGTTACCTCGAATATTCACAGCCTGAATAAAGGCCAGAAGATAAGCGACCAATAATCCCAATCCACAATACAGAGAACCATGACGCAGGAAAAATTGTTCTTTATTTTTCCACTTTAGGAGTAAGTAGGCATTGCTGAGGGCCGTAAGAATAGCAAAAGAAAAATACATTTCAAAACCAAAAAACAGTCCTCGGAACAAAGGCCCTAGCGCAAGAACCAGCACCATGGAAAAGACGATCGCTTTTTTCACTTTGGCACCCCTTAAAATTTGATTCCGTTCATTTCTATTTTTTACGGAAAATATCCTGCACGTTATTCGGAGAATTGCAATTTTTTTTGTCTATTTGACCAAGCCATAGGTTCGGTTCACCGGCTGTACATAAATGATGCCATTTCCGGGTACATCAATTTGCATTTCCTGACGAATCGATTCTACAATGTCTTCCACCTTTTCATTTTGACTCAGGATGAGAACAATTTCTTTTTCCGGTTCAATGTCCATGGCAAACAAGCGCGAGGTTTCATGGATTCCAGAACCCCTGGCATTGATAATGGTAGCACCCTTTGAGCCCGCTTTCACTGCGGCATCGACCACTTCTTCTGCTTTGCCTTTGTCTACAATAACGGTTATCGCCTGATAATTCATGGTATCCTCTCCTCTGTGATTTGCTATGTGATCGAAGGAACAACTTTTGCTACCTGCAATGTTGCACACGGTGGTACTATAAGCGATGCCATGATTGGGTTTCTCGAAGGCCATGACAAGGGCTATTTCATCTAAGGCGTGGTAAGCCATTTCACGTTCGGCAACCATGAGCACAACTTCTTTGCGAATATCCGCCAAACCCAAAAAATCCCATATGGAATTACGGGCTGTCCCTCTAGCTAAAAGAACTGTACCACCGGGAAGGCCTAGTTGCTTGGCCATTTTGATGATTTTACTACCGTCACCGTGATTGACGATCACACTCATGAGTTCAATATGATGTGTTGTTGAATTATTCATGGGGTAAACCATCCTTTCCGGATTTCACTTTGAAAATCATTCCTAAAATTTGCAATGCGATTAAAGGAGCCATGGCCACCATAGCAATCACACCAAAGCCATCGATCATGACATTGGCTCCCTCTATGGCACCGGCAACCCCTTGAGAGAATGCCAAGATAAAACTGGCAGTCATAGGGCCCGAGGCTACCCCTCCGGAGTCAAAAGCGATACCCACAAACAATTTAGGGACAAAGTACATGAGTAGAATGGCTATGAGATATCCAGGCAGTAGAAAATGCCACAATTGAAGTTGAGGTACCAGTATGCGTAGCATCGATAAAGCGACGGCTACCCCTACACCAAAAGCCAAAGCACCCATGACGAGGGATCGTTTTACGTATCCACTGGTCACATCTTCAATTTGATGAGTCAATACACTAACTGCCGGTTCAGCCAAAATCGTCACAGTTCCTAAAATGAATCCGGTAATCACCACATATGCCGGATGCAGAAGAGCAAGCTGTGCACCTACCGAACGACCGACTTCCATGAACCCTGCATTCACTCCCAACAGGAATAAGATGAGACCGGTTAGAGTATAAACCAATCCGAACAAAATATGACGTAATTGACGTTTCGGTAGTTTCAAAGAAAAGATTTGATACCATAAAAAGATGATAAGAATGGGCAGCAAAGCAATCGCCACTTCTTGCGATACAACAGGTAGGTATTGAATGAACGGTGTGAGAACGCCCTCGTAAACTTTGCTTGCAGGCAAAGAAGCCGTTTGACTGGGATCAAAACCGGTTTGACGAATGGCTCCCATGATAAGAACGCCTAAGATGGCACCACCGGATGCAATCGCTACTAAGCCAAAACTATCTTTTTCGGAGGCCTTACTATCTTTCTTAAGAATGGAGACACCCATGGAAAGCGCCAAGATAAAGGGAACCGTCATAGCCCCCGTCGTTGCACCCGATGAATCGAAAGCAATCGCCAATAAATCCGGTGTCACCAGTAGCGAAAAACCAAAGATCACCAGATAGATTACGGTTAATAGTTTATACAAGGGAAAGTTGTAAACAATGCGGATCAATCCAATCGCGACTAAAGATGCGACTCCGAAAGAAACCACAAGGACCAAATTCATTTTTGTCAAAGCGGCTCCGGTCATTTGCGAAACCTGCTCTGCTAAAATATGCAAATCGGGTTCAGCTACCGAAATGAAGAAACCAAGAATTAAACCAGCAATGATCACAATGAGTAGTTTGTTACTTCGAGCAATGCCACGGCCCAAAGCACCACCAATCGGTGTAATACCGATATCTACGCCAAAGAGGAATATGGTAAGGCCTACAATAACGGCGAGTGCGCCAAACAGAAAACGGTAAAACATCTCTCCGGGCAAAGGAGTCAAGGTGAAGTGCAGCAAAGTGACAATGAATGTAATGGGCAAAACGGAGCTTAACACTTCTTTAAACTTTGTCACAAGAACAGTCAAGGCATTCATCCTTTCTGCAAATACTTCTTCTTATTACTATTCCACAAGTACTCTGAAAAGTCCTGTTATGCTTAGATATGAAAAAAGCAGGAAGAACCCTCTGCTTCTTGGAACATATAACCTTACCATTGTTCACTCAATTACAAAGGAGAGATTCTCATGCGTTACATACCAAAATACGCGAAACTTCGTCAATCACTACGCTCTTTAGGAATACAAGGAGCGATTGTCCTCTCGCCGGAGAATTTTTTCTATGTTACCGGCCTTAGCGGGCATCAACTTACTGTTTCGCGTACGCCGGGATTCTCACTTGCGGTAGTATCTGCTGACGAAACCACCCCTGTGCATATTACAACCATGGATTTTGAGGAACCCAGTTTTATGATGAATGCGTCAGCGCCTTATGTGATTCAAAAATATCACACTTGGGTAGGTGCTGCTCGAAAGGAAAGCATGTTAGGACAAGAAGTTCAGCAGCGAGAACCCATGCGATCTTCTTTGCAGGTCCTACAGCAATTTCTGAACGAAATGGATATAGAAAACAAAGTGATTGGTATCGAGATGGCCTATGTCCCTATGTCCTATGCAAAGCAACTGCAAGAACTATTTCCGGAAGTGGAGTGGCGCGACATATCGGGTTTGTTTGTTGAACTGCGCAGTGTCAAAGACGAAGATGAGATCGCCATATTCCGCACATTATGTAAGGTAGCCGATGATGCGTTTTATGAAGTCAGCCAAATCGCTCGTGCGGGTGTCACGGAACGAGAACTGGTACAATGTTTTCGAACGCACGTCATTCAAAGCGGTCTAGCTGCACCGAGCGCGTGGTCCATGTTTTCCGCGGGATCCAATGCAGCTCGTTTGACTTTACCAGGAGAAAAAGCCGCTTTACCAGGTGAAGTCATAAAGTTCGATGCAGGAGTGAATGCTGAGTTTCAATTTTATACGACCGACACGTCGCGGACATGGGTATTGCCCGGAGCCAGTAAGGAGTTGCTTGACTTAAAAGACAAACTCTATGAAGCTCAACGAGCGATGATTGCCTTTGCCAAACCGGGAGTCACTTTTGCAGAGCTTTTCTCTAAGGGCTACAACATTGTACAACAAAAATACCCCAATTACCTGCGAGGGCATTTGGGGCATAGCATCAGTTTGGGACCTGCTACAGCAGAAGATCCTTATATAAGCATACAGAACCAGAGAAAATTGGTCGCAGGAATGATCCTAGCGATTGAAGTTCCCTGCTACATGACCGATTACAATGGTTTTAATATTGAAGATATGGTTCTCATCTCCGATACCGGAACAGAAGTTTTAACCCCTAAAACGCCACATTATTTGTAAGTTACTGAATCTTTTCGTTATCGTATGGGGTCTTGTATTGGGCTTGAGCTTTGAAGTCGGCAACCGCTTTGCGCACACGAGTCACGGAGGCCAATGTTCCCGGACCAGCAATACATCCACCCGGGCAAGCCATACCTTCCAGTAAATACCCGTTCTTCTTCCCTGCTTTCGCCAACATCATCAACTTCACGCATTCGTGCAGCGTAGAGGCTCCTTCCACCGTGATTTCACGAGTCGGATCGAGCATCTGCGCTGTTTTTTTCACGGCCTCGGCTACACCACCGGCTATGGCATAACCGCGACCCAATGCCGATGCATCTTGAATGCTTTTCTCTACTTCAATTTCACTGAGTTCAACATCTTTTGCAACAAACATTCCCATGAGCTCCTCAAATGTTAGGACAAAGTGCACAAAGTCCTTTACATCTTCGCGGAGAGCTTCCAACTTCTTCGAAATGCAGGGACCAATAAAAGCGATTTTCGCTTGGGGGTCTTTCTCTTTTATATATTTGGCGGTATAGACCATGGGGGATGCCGAGTCGGAAATATAGTCATATTGAGCCGGGAACATCTTCTCTACCATAATTGCCCAAGAATTGCAACAACTGGTGCCCATAAATGGAATCTCTTTAGGTACGCGTTCTAAATACTCTTTGGCTTCGTGCAGAGTCGTTAAATCGGCACCCAAACTCACTTCAATCACATCGGTAAACCCCAATTGCCGAATACCTTCGAAGATTTGCTCAGGCGTGGCCAAAGGACCAAACTGCCCTAAAAAAGATGGAGCTACCATTGCATAAATTCGTTGCGGACTCTTTAACGCTTTGATCAGCTGGTAGATCTGCGATTTATCGGAGATGGCTCCGTAAGGGCAATACACGATACAGCGACCGCACGAAACGCATTTATTGTGATCAATTTTGGCACGTCCCAGTTCGTCACTGCCAATGGCATTTACACCACAGGCTTCGGCACAAGGTCTTTCGTACTTTACAATCGCACTATATGGACAAGCATCTTTACAACGCCCACACTTAATACACTTTTCCTGATCGATGATTGCCCTAGATTTGCCAATCGTTATGGCATTGACAGGACATACATTGGAACAAGGATGAGCCAAACATTTGCGGCAATTATCGGTCACCACATAGGCTTTGGTGGGGCATGCTTCACAAGCATGCGTAATCACATTGACTAGAGGTTCAAAAAGCCGTGCCTCATTGACATCGACATCAGAAATGCCATCGGATACCATATGATACTCTGAGGGTCGACGCACCTCTAAACCCATGGTCAAACGTAATCGTTCTACCACAATGGCTCGTTCTCGGAAAATACTGTCGCGATAACGAGCCACCTCTCCGGGAAGAATTTCAAAGGAAGCTCGTTCTAAAGCACTCAAGTCAGTGCCCTCGTAGGCCATTTTCGCAATTTTCGCGAACACCTGACGACGTATATTGATTAAATCAACATAGCTTTCTTTCATGGTTTTTCTCCTTTGCGAGTTGCCTTAGTTACGCTTCATTTTACTAAGAATCTTCTCCATGACCAGTTGACTGCTCGCGCGAAACATGGGTTCGCCATCGATCATCACGATGGGGGCAATGTTGTCCTCGGTCACTTTGCATAAACCCAGACACTTGACCGCCTCAACCTCTATGGGTTCATCGCGATAAAACTCATTATCACCCAAAATAATGTCATTTAAATTCTCGATTTGGTCCAAAATATTCAAGGAACCCAAGAACATACAGTTGGAACCTACACAGACTTTGATTTTCATCTCCGCTCAATCCTTTCTTCTTTCCCAGGAATCCTATGAATTCATTTGTTCTATATGCTTTATCACATAAGACAGAACTTTTTTAAGGCGCTCTTCTGCCTGATCGTTGCAGTCTCCAACCACCCCAACATAAATTTTTAACTTGGGTTCTGTTCCCGAAGGTCGTACGCAAACCCAAGCATGGTTATGGAGAAACAGCTTGATAACATTTTCTTTCGGAAGCAAAATCGGATGGCTTTCGTTCTCTTCGACTGCGACACTGAGCAAGTAATCTTCGGAACGCCACACAGGAAGCCCTGCTACTTCTTGCGGTGTCTTCTTGCGTAGAGTATCCATAATGAGTGCGATTTGTTCCATCCCGCTCTTCCCTTTTAAGGTAATCGAATGAGTGGCTTCCAAGTAACAACCGTATTGTCTAAATAAGTCTTGCAACACCTCATATAAACTTTTACCTTGCTTTGCGTAATAAGCGGCCATTTCGCAGACAAGCATGGCAGCGACCACACCATCTTTATCACGTGCATGAGTGCCAGCTAAGTAGCCATAGCTTTCTTCGTAGCCAAATAGATAGGTATACTCACCTGTTTGTTCAAACTCTTTAATCTTCTCGCCAATGTACTTAAAACCGGTAAGTGTCTTCGCCGTCGTTACACCCATCTCTTTGGCAATGCACGGACCTAAGTCTCCGGTGACAATGGTGGTGATGAGCATGCCATTCTTCGGTAAGGAACGGATCTCTTGTAAGCCTTGTAAAATGTAGTTCGTTAAGAGTGCACCAGTCTGATTCCCGGTGAGCATGGTAAATTGTCCTTCCCGGTTGCGAACCATGACCCCTACCCGATCGCAATCGGGATCAGTAGCGATGATGAGTTGTGCATGGGTTTGTTCCGCTAATTGTAGGGCAAGAGCAAAGGCCTTTGGGTCCTCCGGGTTGGGAGATGTGACAGTAGAAAAAAGGGGGTCGGGAAGCTCTTGTTCAGGCACCACATGTATCGTTTTAAAACCTAGTTCCCGCAACACATGACGAACCGGTAGATTACCCGTACCATGCAGTGGAGTGTAGACGATGGGATAATTTTCTGCTATGGTTCTAATTTCATTCACACGAATCGATTGTTGTAAAACTGCCGAATAAAATGCGCCATCGATTTTCTCGTCCAACCAAATGATGAGCCCTTGGTCTCCGCCTTCACTTAAGCTGCAAACACCCACAGAATCATATCCGGGGACTTTGTCTATGGCTGCCATAATTGCCTTGGCTTGTTCGTTGGCAATTTGAGCTCCATCTTCCCAGTACACTTTGTAGCCATTATACTCTGCTGGGTTATGACTGGCAGTAATCATAATACCCGCACAAGCATGGAGATGTCGTACCGAAAAGGATAACTGTGGAACCGGCCGTAAGTTGCGATATAGATACACTTTTATGCCACTGCTGGCTAAAACACAAGCGGCTTCTTGCGCAAATTCCGGAGACAAATGCCGGCTATCGAAGGCAATGACCACACCGCGAGAAGCAAAACGGGATCCTAAGGATAATATGTAATTTGCCAAACCCTGCGTGGCTCGACGAACCACATAAATGTTCATACGATTGGTACCCGCACCTAAAACACCGCGTAAACCACCGGTACCAAAAGCCAAATCCTGAAAAAAGCGATCCTCAATCTCTTTGGTGTCATGCTCTATGGCACGCAATTCTGCTTTGGTTTCTTCATCAAAGTATGGGTTTAGCAACCACTCTTTATATATATCATACGCTTGCAAATCAAAACCTCCTGTTCAGAAACGCAATTTCTATGCAATTATAACACTACGGCCCCGTACTTGACAAGCACGGGGTCGTAGGGACATACTCAACAAAAATGTACCTCTTAGGGGGCGTCTTTAAAAGAAAATGATCCTGCGCCAAGTCCAAGGCAAAATGATAGAATAATACATCTTTCCGTGCAACAGCACGTTCTAAGTCTTCGGTATCTCTTAATTGTTCACTATGAAACTCCAGCATGCGTTGCGCTAGGCTATCCGGATACACAGCGACGAGCTCCTTCATACCAGATAAAAATCCATTTTTATCGAGAAGTGGCTTCATCTTCTGAAACATGGCACAACGTCCCACCGGATAGATATAGTTCTCTGTTTTCTGCAGGTGGTTCCCATGCAAAATTTCTTGAACATACCTTATTTCCTCTTCCACAACGAAGTACATGATCCATGTCTCCACCCCATTGAGACGCATCGAATCGCCGATACCCCAAAAAGGATGTTCGAAAGTGGTTAGGTGCAACTCACTAACGAAAGAGGTGGGTAGATTTTTGTACCAGCTTTGGCGAAGAGATTCTTCGGGTATGTTGTCACAATAGACAAATACATCAAGATCTCCTTCTCCGGCTTTGGGGAGAGGTTCCTCTCCACTACTAAGACCAACGGAGAGGATACGCGGGGAATACATGAACAAATGGATCAGTGGTTGAAGAAAAATTTCGGTTGTCATAGTGCCTCCAAAAAAAAATATAGTCGACCCCATTTTTTGAGAAAGAAACTTCGTATATATAGACGAGAGTTCCAAAGGAGCTCAGTTTAAAATAAAGGAGGATTTCAACATGAAAACCATGTTAACAGCATTACTGGTTCTATCTTTGTTAAGCGGAGGTCTCATCGCAATGGCGAACACCCCAGAGACCATGAGTTATGTTTTACAACCAGGCATTCAATTAGATGTCAATGCCACTGGACAAGTGACCAAGGTCACCGCATTAAACGCAGTGGCGGAATCGGTTCTAGGAGACTTGCAACTTCTAAATATGAGTATTGAAAATGCAGTCGCTTTGGCTGTGCAGCATATGCAGCATCTTGGATTTACCTATGGCGTAGACGATATTTTGGTGACGGGTGATGAAAGCATGATCCGGCGCGCAGAGCAGTTATATCGAAAACTGGAAGAATTACACAAGAAGAATTCGAATCCGAAACCTACAACTCCTGCCGAAAATGACGAGAACGACGAGGAAATCGACGAAATCGAAAATCAAGAAGGCAAAAATGAGGAAGCCCGGGGATATATCATGGTGCAAGCCGCGAAAGAGTTTGCCGAAATGAACCCAGGTAAATACAACATACTCGTGAACAAGATGGGTAAGAATCCTGCCAACTATGTAAACGTCTCCATGAAAGACGTCATGAAAGAATACGTTGCGGGCAAGTAAAAAAGAATATCACGAAAGAACAGCGACCGAGTCAAATCGGTCGCTGTTCTAAAAAATCGTTGATGCAGAACTCTACAAATATGATGTAAGCCAACTAATTTCCCATAGGGGTCAGACCCCTATGGGAAATGAATTATCGGAAGGAGGTCCACCGCAGTCCGTCGGAAGAAGTGAGTGTTGAGGATGACCATGTAGATGCAACATAACGAGATCCATCGTAAATCAAATCACTCATGGTGGAGTAACTGGATAATTGAGTAGTCCAAGTGATACCATCGGGTGAAGTATACACCCTTCCACTTACGCCACCCGCTAAGAATTGCTTCCCATTCCAACAAATGCTTTTTATCCATTTGGTGTTCAACCGGTCAGCATTGGTGGGAGATACCGGAGTCCAAGACTCACCATCGGTGGAATATAACAACACTCCCTTAGTGGGATACGTTCCCCCTACAGCGACCCAAACGCTCCCGTTCCAACTCACTGCTTCCAAGTGCTCGCTCACACCGGAAGCACGAATATGCCAAGTCAAACCGTCAGCAGATGTTACTATGGTTCCTGTATCACCCACTGCCACATACTGCGACCCATTCCATAAGACATCACGCAAGTTCATAGTCACTCCACTGAATTGTTGCGTCCAAACCTTCCCGTTGGGTGAAGTTCTTACCGCACCTTTCTCCCCGACTGCCAAGTATTGCTGCCCATTCCAGCAAACCGCATATAAATCTACTTCAGGATCGGTATATCGGTGCGTACTACCAAAATTCTCTTCCAACCAAATGTCACCGTATATAGAAGATAAAATCTCTCCACCCTCCCCAACCGCCACAAATCCAGAACCGTTGTGGGTGATATCATATATCGAAAAGACATGTAACCCCGAATTTTTGGTGGCATTGACCCTTAACTGAAACGTGGATGTCGACCAAATGTTCCCGGAATAAGTGGTGTAATACATAGGAACTCCACCACTTTCTCCCATGTATTCGGAGTTCACATCATATCCTGCGCTATAATACTTAGCGCCACCATAAGCCACCGCCATCATATAAGGCACATAAACTCGCTCGTCCTGTGGCAAATCGTAATCAACCCAGTCTTTCCAAACAGTTCCATTGGGTGAAGTAAGGAGTGAATTGAATCCTATCACCACATATTCCTTCCCTGCCCAAGTAATATCCATGAAAAAGCCATTGGACACATTATCCAAAACGTGAGACCAGCTTACCCCATCGGTTGATGTCAATATAAATCCCGGGTTCTCCTGCCACCCAACCACCATAAACTGCTGGTTGACCCATTGCACACCTCGTAGGTTCTTGGCTGTCCCCGAACTTTGCTCTGCCCAGTCGATGCCATTATTAGTTAACAAGATGGTTCCAGCGTCCCCGACCGCCACCAGCATCCCCGCATGACTCGCAAGCTTCGATAATTTTCTCGTGGTGTTCGACACTCTAGCAGCCCAGGTCACAGCATCCGGAGAGGTGTACATTGCTCCATTGCTTCCCACCGCAACGAACATATTATTGAACCAGGTTACATCATAGAACGAGTCCATCATTGTAGTGACTCTCTTGTACCAAGACTCACCATAGCCCAAGTTAATCCCTTTGGCCGTTAATACGGTTCCCTTATCCCCTACCACTACTAGCATGCTGCCATTCCAGCAAACCGCCTGCAAGGTCTCAGTAGTAAACGTTTTATTCTTATTCCAGGTCACCGCATCTCCAGATGTATAAATGGCTCCCTCTGAACCCACCGCCACAAACTGAGAACCTGTCCAAATCACATCGTATAAGTGCTCACGGCCTATGCGTCCAAACTGTGTCCAATGAACTCCATCTGCAGAACGTAATAATGCACCATCTAAGCCCACACCAACAATTTGATTTCCGGCAAACAGAATATTTCGTTGGGTCATGGAAACGTCGGTTGGATACCTTTGCTCACCGGCGCGCAGAACATCATCTTGTTCTACACGAACTGTCGCCATCAAGCAGCTCGAGCCTTGGCTTAAGAGTAGCTCCACGCTGCCTAAATCAAAGGGGACAAAGTCTACCACCTGTCCGTCGGCTGTAAAATTAGCATTGGTATTGTTCGGGCTATACGTTACCATCACACCCGCGGTGGTTTCTGATTCACCTAAAATAGACTGTGCTTTCGCAGCGACATTAATATCGACATCTCTTTCTAAAAAGATAGACCCAAGGGCTTCCTCCAATGAAGCTCTCGCCGCAAGAAGTGCAGCAGTGTCCGTAGGTGAGGAATCGTGAGATAAAACGGCAGCACTCGGGGTGCTAATCACATAACCTGCGAAATTGCCGTATCCGCTAATAGAAACTTTGAGATACATTCCTTCCTCTAGGCTCGTTGGAGTATAAGACGCAGAAGAAGCACCGGATAACGGTACATAAACTCCATCTACTTCGTTACAAACCCACCACTGATATAGTACGCTCGCTTCCGCTGGCTGATACGTACCGGCATTCAATGGAACCCCTACTTGAGGAGTGGCAGAAAAAGGTTGTAGAGATGTTAAATAAGTAAGATAAACGACTTCTTCCTCTACTGGCGGAGGTGGATACACTGGTTCCGCTATGCCTTCTTGTATGGTAATCTCCGTAGGTTTTGTATTAAGAAGCACACCATTGGCTTGAATTTGAGCGTTTATAATGCTGCCAAACCCTTGCACCGAAGTCGCTGCTTCTGCAGAAAAGTGCTGGATCACCGTATTCTCGTCTGTGATAATCTCAACACCCTCTGTCAGAATATCTAATCGTTCCAACTGAACACTTTTCAGCTGAAGGAATATATTGCCGTTTTCCAAGGGAGAAGCAATGATGCCATAAATGCCACCCCCAGTCATGTCTGCTTCTTCAAAAATAGCCGATGTTTCTGCGAGGATTTTCTGAATTTCGGAAGTTCCACCCACGACTACCCGTACGGGTTTATCGTCTTTTTGGATGTAGACCATGCCCAATTGTGTATCGAAGAGATAGACCGATTTGCTACCTCCCCCTTGTATGTAAGTATTCCCTTTAACGGTCACCTTTTGTAAAGTGACTTGGCCTTCTTCCACGGCTTTGTCGATGATTAGGTCACCATGGATGAGCATATTTTGTAATAGAACATCACCTGTCGTAATGGTGACACGACCACCCACCACCTCTTGACCTTCGGAAGGCCCATAGGTACCGGCAGAAGTATAGATTTTAGAATTGAACGAAGTGTAAGGAGCGAGATGTACCACATTTTGCAATACCACAACGGCTTCAGCCCGGGTCGTATACTTTTTCGGTAAAAATTCTCCCGAGGGGTACCCATGGATGAGATTACGACTTGTCGCAATGCTCACAGCGTCGGACGCCCATGACGAAATGCGGCCTGTATCGGAAAAGAGCACCTCTGGTTCATCTGCTGTTAATTCGGAAACTCGCATCAAGAGAGTCACCATTTGCTCTCGGGTTAAGAACGCATCGGGTGCAAAATGAGTGGAGCTCACCCCTTGAACCAAACCGAGAGCAAAAGCCGTCTCAATGCTTTCTTTTGCCCAATGATAGGAGGTGTCGTTAAAAGCGTGTTCCGAATGAGCACTAAGAACATAGATTTTCACCAACATGTCGACAAATTCTGCCCGAGTAATCGGCTCATCCGGTTGAAACATCCCTTCAAAGCGAGATCGTAAGACATTGCGCTGCGCCATGGTGGTAATGTTGCTTTCCGCCCAGTGACCCGTGATGTCATCGTATATGGGGGAATTTTCCTCAGCAGCCATAGCAAAACCACACAAAAGTGATGTTGCAAGAAGTATTAAGATGAATCGTCGTATGAACGTGAACATAGCAGCAACTCCCTTCTGTTTGATTGGTTCTTTTATACCCGACCGAATTCCTCCCTAAAAATCAGATGGATTTAGATCTCATCAAAAAATCGTCCATATGAGGAGTGATGAGAACTAGGCAGGAAAATGTTGACAAAGTAGAGTATTTAAGAGTGAACCATTATGAAGGGAGTGTTTGACCATGTCTACCCCTACTACACCCACCGGAAGCTTTAAGATACACTTTTCATCCATCGTTCTCGATAGCGCCGATTCCAACAGTTTAGCCGATTTCTACGTCAGACTACTTGGCTGGCAAAAATACTCCGATGACCCGGAATGGATCTTTGTACGGCAAGATCAAGAATACCCATTGATTATTTTTCAACAGACCGATGATTATGTTCCACCGGTTTGGCCAAATGAACCGGGAAAGCAACAAGCCGGTACACATATGGATTTTGGCGTATCAAACTTAGCTGAAGCTGTGGAACATGCCCTTGCATGTGGGGCAAAAAAAGCTGAAATACAGTATTCCACACACTGGACCGTGATGATTGACCCTGCAGGTCATCCGTTTTGTCTGGTACAGTGGAACAAACTATAAGTACGCAAAGCGACCGAGAGCCGTAAGATCTCCTCGGTCGCTTTACCTTTACACAATTGTATTGCGTAAAACACCTATTCCGGCGATCTCGCACTCGACGACATCGCCTTTTTTCATAAAACGAGGTGGTTTAAAGCCCATGCCTACACCCGAAGGTGTACCGGTGGCAATGATATCTCCTGGCTCCAGGGTAATTCCTTGCGAGAAATCCGAGATAATTTTTGCCACATCATGAATGAGCAAGTCCGTATTAGAATGTTGACGCACTTCTCCATTGACTCGGCTCTCGACTACAACCAATGGTGGATAAGCAAACGCCGATTTATGCACGATGACCGGTCCCATCACGCTATAGGTATCGAGGCTTTTCCCCTTAAACCACTGCAAATGCCCACGTTGCAAACGTCGAGATGAAATATCGTTAAAGATGCTGTAGCCAAAAATAAAATCTTCCACCTGTTCCCTCGAAATATTTCTTCCCTTTTTGCCGATGACGACAGCCAACTCTACTTCATAATCGAGCTCCTCATCCAAATCGGTGAAGCCATAAATCTCTTCTTCGTGGCCAACAATGCGTGTAGTTCGCTTCGAAAAATAAACAGGAACTTCCTGTGTGGCCAAGCTAGCACTTAATGTCCCGGTGGTCTCTGCTCGATGAGAAGCATAATTCACGCCAACGCAAATGATATCGTGTTTGGGGCGAATAATCGGTGCGCGAAAAGCGATCTCGTTCACCAAAATTCCTTCTTCTTTTCCACACTGACTCATATCGGACAAAATCGCCAACTCTGCTGGAGTAATCCGTTCGATTAGAGCATTCATATTTGAATAATGGTCGTGCTGCAAGACCTCAGAGACTGCCAATACTCGTGCACCATCTTGACTCATGACTCCAACCTGTTCTTTTCCGTGAAACTCAAACGTTAAAAATTTCATAGGATACCTCCGTTCCATGCTACCTTTTGTACAAACTCATTCATTTTCCATGAGAATACGTGATTCATCGCAAAAATGCGATATGAACCCTTAAACAATATGTAATAATTCCAGTTTCTCTTTTCAAAGTAAGAATACCTTTGCAATAGACCCATAACCACATAAAAAAACTCCCGGTTAGGGAGTTTTAGTGATAGGCTTATTTTTCCACGGTAAGGATTCTGGTTCCCGGCTGCCATATTTGGGCTAATCTTTCGTGAGTGAAAGTCGCTTGGATGCCGATTGCTTCTGGTTTACCCGGATCATTACAGTAGAAGTTCTCTTCATCGTATCCGTAAACCAAAGTAAAGTGATACACATTGGCGTTGGATTTTTGACCATAAATGCGATTCACAGGTATGATGACCGGAGAGCCGGCATCGAGGTAATCTTTAATATCTTGAATACTTTGTCCGACTTTGAGAACGACATGTTCAAATCCCATAAACTCAGAAAGAATGACTTTCATATCGGCGGTATTAACCCCTTCTGCCGGGCCGGTATACTCGTAGCCAACCGGAGGTCTGGTATAGGTCTTGGGGTTCTTTCCTTGATATGAACTCAGTTGATCATAGATGAATTCATCTACTTCTAGAATTCGTTCCGGTGTTGGTTCAGTTTGTTTAAAGTAGGCTTCCAGCATCACTAAGGTTGCAGGACCGCAATTCATTGCAGTAATGATTTGACTGGCTTCCTTCTGATGCTCATACCACTGGGCAACCCATTGCTCGGGTGTAATCTGAGATAGATATGTAACCTGTAACATCGTTCCGCTCGAAGCAGCCATGGTCACACCATCGAACAAGGCCACTGAAAAGACAGAGAGTAGTACGAGTAATACGATCACTTTGGATATTTTGTTTGCCATTCTAAGTCTCCTCCTTTAGTGATCGATTCATATAGACCGGTTTTTTTGTTTCCAGATCTTGTTCTTACTCTAGTTGTAGAAAAGAAATTCTATCGTCACGTAACATATTTGGTTACATCTATAATTCTATATATGCAAAAATGCTCCTTCTTTCGTGATTGTCGTAATCTAATACTTATTGGTGTTTAGAGTATGTTGCTC
>ERZ1645189.173-NODE-173-length-15536-cov-5.082747_pt1 | contig 15536 bp, 14 predicted proteins | sample MGYA00575350_ERZ1645189 | MGnify/ENA primary metagenome ERZ1645189 (study PRJEB40845, sample SAMN11283421) | freshwater sediment metagenome | isolation source: river sediment | host: Sediment | place: India: Jajmau, Kanpur | collected 2015-12-17 ...
CGGCTCAGAATGATCATCCCTTATGTGGATTTCACGGAGACTTCGTGATCACATCTGAAGGTGTACCGAAAGCGCTTTCGATGCCATCCAAAAAGTGTGCATGTGGTAAAGGCTTGGTTTCCTCGGTTCCCAAACGCGAATTTTTAGCCAGGAGATGGCAGCGGAAACCTACCCTTTTCGATGAAAAGCCCTCACCAGATTCTCACGACTTGTTCGATTTAGATTATTTTGTACAAAGAGTACAACGCTACGGTTTTACCATTACTGCGATTTCCTTCCAGGATGCCGGAAATCTTGATTTGGAGCGTTTACAGCGATGCCGTTTGCATGTCTATGACCAAGGACGCATGGTCCCTTTTTGCGCCTATTATTATACTCCCTGGAGGTCTTTATGAGCGTGCGCGAATCAACACCCGATTGTCTTAGACCGGGTGGTCTTGCTTTGACGGAACAGGGTTTACTTCAATGTGGGTTTCACAAAGGCGCTTCTTTGGCGGATATTGGTTGTGGAAACGGATTAACGGTTGAGTATTTGTTGCAAAAAGGATTTAACGCCTTTGGTTTGGATTTACACGCTTCCCCTCCTTACCTTTGCGGTGACGCTAATCAATTACCTTTTTCTGATCACTCGTTAGATGGACTTCTCTATGAATGTAGTTTTTCTAAAATGTCTTCCCCGGAACAGGTTTTAGCAGAGGCAAAGCGCGTCTTAACTGTGCATGGGAAACTTTTGCTTAGTGATTTCTATGCACGCGGTGTTTCTGCTGATTTTCAAGGTTTATTAGGGCGGGTCGAGAGAGCGGATGAGATTCAGCAACGTTTCCGAAAAGCTGGATTTCGTCTTATGTATTGGGCTGATGCCAGTCAGGATGTACTGCAAACCTTTGGACAGCTCATTTTGAACCATGGCTGTATAGAACCCATTCTCGGTGCAAACCGAGAACAAATGAGAGCGGCAAAATGCGGATACTTTTTATCCATATGGGAGGTTGAGCATGTACTCGGGAATTGAAAACTGGATTCTGAAACGATGCGGCTTGACCTCTTTTCAAGATTTGGAGGATTGGCAGCAGGAACAATTGGTACGACAAACAGACTATGCCAAGCGCTCCTTGTTTTATCAGAACGGCCTAAACGATTTTACTACATCCGACGATCTACGTTCTGACCCCTTACAGTTCTTATGTATACCGCCTAAAGAAGTATCCCGAATTACTACCTTACCCACTTCAGGTACCAGCGGCGTCTCCAAAAGAGTTTTTTTCTCAGAAGAAGACCTTCAACTGACCGTAGAGTATTTTCATGTCGGCATGCAAGAACTCATGGCTCCACAACAAAAAGCAGCGATATTTATGCCGGGAGCAACTCCCGGGAGTGTAGGTGATTTGTTAATACAAGCCATTGAAGGCTTTGGGGGAGAAGCTACCGCTTACGGATTTATACGTAGTACTTATGAAGCTCAAGTTCAGGCCGCCGGTGCCGACTGTTTGTTAGGGCACCCCATACAACTATTGACCTTGTCCCGTATCGCACCTCACTTACGTCCCAAATCGGTCTTATTAACCGGGGATCCTGTACCCGCTTGGCTGACAACCGAATTAGAGCAAACTTGGAACTGTCGCACACATCCACATTATGGTTTGACAGAAAGCGGCTTTGGCTTAGCTGTGCGAGGCAAAGACGGCCAAGGTGAACAAATATGTCATCCGTTTATTCGATTGGATATTATGGATCCACAAACCGGTAAGCTTGTACCGGATGGCGAGTGGGGAGAAATCGTCCTATCTACCCTGATGCGCCAAGCGATGCCGCTACTGAAGTATCGCACCGGGGATTGCGGTCGCTGGCTTCCCGATACACTTCCAAAACGGCTAGATGTCCGACAAAGGCGTATACAACAGCCACAAATAGACCAGAACATGACCATTCACCGGTTGGACCGGTTGGTCTTTTCAGTAAAGGATGTTTTCTATTATACGGCAACGTTGCAAAAAGAAGGATTGCTTCTTACCATAGACTCCCCTGCGGATGATCACGACGTTTCGGCGGCATTGAAAGACGTATTACACCTTTCTATCCCTTGGCGAATTGAGAAAAAAAATATGCTTTGTGAACCAGGGAAACGAAAGATTGCAATAGAAGAATAAGGAGGAGAAATCATGGAATTCAAAAACGCTACGGTTGTAGCAAAAGCCAATGTCTACTTTGATGGCAAAGTAACCAGTAGAACCCTTTTCACTGCTGAAGGTGTGAAGAAGACTTTGGGGATCTTCTTGCCCGGAGAATACCGCTTTCAGACGGCTGCCGAAGAACTTATGGAGATTTTAGCCGGTAGAGTAGATATTCGTTTGTCCGGAGAACAAGCGTATACACTCTACACTGCGGACACTCACTTTACGGTTCCGGCGAACTCGTATTTTGATTTAAAAGTCTATGAAGTCACCGATTATTGCTGTACTTACTTGGAAGCATAACGGTTATCCCGAACCCGGCAGCCTTCTGCCGGGCTCTTTCAAGCATTCGATATGTTTATAAATACCGTTCGAAGAAAGGAAGCCTTTTATGAAAACCGGAGCTGTTATTGTTGCCGCTGGATTGTCTTCTCGAATGAAGTCCTTTAAGCCTTTGCTTCAGCTAGCGGGGTCCACTGTCATCCGAACCGCCATAGAAACCCTAGTCGCTGCGAATGTTTCTCCGATTATCGTTGTAACCGGCCGAGATGCTGAATTATTGCAGCGACATTTGGCTAACCTTCCGGTACAATGCCTACATAATCATGATTATGCCACTACAGACATGTTTTTCTCTGCTAAGCTAGGAATGAAGCAAATCCGCTCCCTTTGTGATCGATTTTTCTTCTTACCGGTCGATGTTCCTTTGTTCTCAAAACGAAGTTTACTGACGATGATGGGCTACTTTGACTATTCTCGGTCCGAAATATTGGTTCCCTCCTATAAAGGGCAGGAAGGTCATCCGGTCTTAATGGATGCGAAGCAGATTGACGAGCTGTTAAAAGATTCGGGCGAACAAGGTCTTAAGGGTGCTTTGGAACGATTACCCATCCAAAAAGAAGTATTGGAGTTACCTGATGCCGGGACGATTATGGATGCCGATAAACCGGAAGAATACCAACAATTGAAGCGCTATGCTGCGAACATGGCACAGACAGATCCATTAACATTGCACATAGATGTGACGATTTTACGAAGAGAGCCTTTTTTTAACAAAACATTCGCTAATCTCCTCTGTGCAGTAGAACAAACACAGTCCATTCGACAAGCTTGTCTTCTGCAGCATATCTCTTATTCCAGTGGTTGGAAGCAGATAAAAATTGCGGAAAGCCAGTTAGGATTTCATTTAGTGGATAGCCAGCAGGGTGGACAAAAAGGCGGTCAATCACACGTAACAGAGCAAGGATTGGAGTTTTTGAAAACATATTCTTCTTATCATCTTGAACTAGAACGATTAAGCGAAACCCTTTTCAGGGATCGATTTCAGCGATTTATAGAATTGGATGAAGCGAAGTAATGGAGGAGGACGCATGATACAACATCTCTTCTTACAAGGTCCTTCGGGGAGTGGAAAATCCACCGCGTTACTTCGAGCTCTGCACCAGAGTGCTCTACCCGTTGGTGGTTTTTTGACACAACGATTGTTCCGCCATGGAAGATTATTCGGATATGCGATGATTCCTGCTGCACAAGCAAATCGTGTATTTGATGATGCCCCAAACGAAAATCAATCTTGTTTTTTGATGGTGGAAGCCGGTCAACTAGCCTTTGACTCGAACCAATTCTTGAAAGATTTTTTGCGCTTCACTTCACAGGGCTCCATTTTGCTGTTGGATGAAATTGGAGGGGCGGAGTTGATGATACCGGAGATCCGGCAAGCGATTCTATCCGTAATGGAAAAACCTATCCCCATTTTAGGTGTATGGAAATCTCGGGAAAACCTAATGAACATGATACATCACGGAAAAGCCCCTCCTGAATTGTTGACTTATCATCAAGAAATGGAACTGCTGCTATCTTCTCAAAAACACACCTTACTTATGGAGGATATACCAAAGGATGCAGAACTATTGCGTTTCATGAGAAGCGTTGGCCTTTGTAAAGACTTACCTGGGCGGCAGTTCTGCATGGATCGATTATCACGCTGCCCAGAGCCCATTCGCAAACATAGTTTACTGGTCGCTAAAACAACCGAAGCCCTTTGCTATGCCTTCTCTGCTAAGGATCCCGAAATGCTTCTTCAGGCGGCTCTGCTCCACGATGTCGAGCGCCACCGTCCTCATCATGATCAGATATTGGCCCAAGAAATGTCCGAAGCCGGATATGAGGGTCTGGCTTCTTGTATTCGACAGCACATGCAACTACAAGAGGAGTTCTATCATTGCGACGAAGCGTTACTTTGGCTAGCCGATAAATGTTGCTTGGAAGATCAACTTGTACACCCGAAAATTCGCTTTGAAGAAAGTATCCTTCGGTATGGATTAACAGACCGCGTTAAAAAGAATCTACGGGCTCTCCAATCCTTTGCGCTTGCGGATCACTGGGATCCGACGAAATTATTCCTTCAAGGAGGTTCCTATGAAAACAATCTTTTCCGCCTTACAGAAGACGATTGCTGTTGAAGATGCTGTGTTGGTTACTATTGTCGCAGGTTCCGGTTCTACTCCCCGTGGTGCAGGTGCAGCGATGGTAGTGAAAAGGACGGGGCGCATCACAGGTACCATAGGTGGTGGTGCTGTTGAATATAAGTCTGAGCAAATTGCCATAGAGCTCTTACTACAAAAAACACATGGTCAAAAGGAATTTCTTCTGACTCCTAATCAAGTCGAAGACCTTGGTATGGTGTGCGGTGGAGATGTTCGAGTGTATTTTCGTTTTTTTTCAAAAGACGATTCCTTTGAGAAGCTTTTTATTGAAACCGTTCTGCTATGCTTTGATAAAGAGGAAGATAGTTGGTTTCTAATGGATCTGCGACGCAATCTTTTGGGTTTATATTCCGTTTCAGAAGGGTTCCGGGGATTCACGATTCCTGAAGAGCAACTAAAAGATCTTCTTCGCTTCAAAGCAGTAGAAAAAAACGGTTTCTATGCTCATCCTTTGAAATCAAGCGGCAAAGTAGTGGTCTTTGGCGGGGGGCATGTCGCACAAGAGTTAATTCCAATACTTACTCAGGTGCATTTTACGTGTTATGTCTATGATGACCGTCCTGATTTTGTCACCGAATCTTTGTTTCCTCAAGCAACTGCTCGCATCTTAGGCTCTTTTGAGCAGATAGATCAATATGTTGACTTACACGAGTGTGATTATGCCGTAGTGATGACTCGTGGTCACTCGTTTGATTACATTGTTCAAAAACAGCTACATCGTCGTCCATTGGCTTACTTGGGTGTCATAGGAAGCCGCAAGAAAATAGCTACCGTCTTTGAACGTTTGAGAGAAGATGGCGTCTCACAAGAACAACTTGATAACGTGTATACCCCAATTGGACTACCAATAAAAGCAGAAACACCCGCAGAAATTGCAGTATCCATTGCTGCCGAGATGATTCGTGTACGGGCGGAACGGAAAGAACCATCATGACCAACCATCGAAAATCTTTATGGATTTTACTCTCCTTTTCCATGTTATTGTTCGCTTTGATTTTGTTGTCCTTTTTACTGGGACGCTATCCGATTACACCAACGGAGTTATTCCGCGCGGTTGGAGAACGCGTATTGCGCACAAATCAATCCTTGAACCGCCCCATGACAGCTACTGAAACCGTTTTATGGAACATTCGTTTACCCCGTGTTTTAGCCGCTTGTCTTGTCGGCGCATGTCTTTCGGCGGCAGGGGCTGCTTATCAAGGTGTCTTTCAAAACCCTATGGCTTCTCCCGATATTCTAGGTGCAACAGCCGGAGCTGCCTTTGGCGCAGCATTTGCCATCCTCATGGACTTTGGTCAAACCGGAATTGTACTATCTGCCTTCTCTTTTAGTATTGTTGCTGTTGCATTGGTTTGGATGGTAGGGCAACGAGCGAGAGGGAGTCGTGTTTTAGGATTGATTTTATCGGGAATTATGATTGGTTCTTTGTTCTCTGCAGGGACTTCCTTTATCAAACTGGTTGCAGACCCTCAGGACCAGTTGCCTGCGATTACATATTGGCTAATTGGCAGTCTTGCAGGTGTTCAACAAACCGACGTGCTGTTCGTGAGTCCAATCATGATACTTGGTTTACTGACTTTGCTGTTAGTTCGTTGGCGAATCAATTTACTAACCCTTGGTGACGAACAAGCTCGTGCTCTGGGGGTCAATGCTCAGAGATTACGGCTGTTGGTGATCCTTTCTTCTACTTTGATAACGGCTTCTGCCATATCGATTAGTGGGATGATTGGCTGGGTCGGTTTGGTGATACCTCACTTATCTCGACGGTTGGTTGGTAGTAATTATCGTTATTTAATGCCCTTATCCATGGTTTTTGGAGCAGTCTTTCTTTTAGCAGTCGACAACGTATCACGCACCCTCATGACGACAGAAATCCCCATTGGGATTCTGACTGCTGTGATTGGTGCACCCTTCTTTCTCTTTCTAATGACACAAAAGGAGGGAACTTTGTGAGTATTCTTGTCAAAGACTTATCTTTTTCATACCAATCTCATCCTGTATTAAACGATATAACCTTTCAGGTTAACACCGGAGAAATCATGGCATTATTGGGTCCCAATGGGGTTGGGAAAAGCACTCTATTTCGCTGTATCCTTGGCATACAGACAGATTATTCCGGCTCTATATGGATTCATCATCAAGAAGCCAAGCGGTTGTCGGCAAAAGTCTTGGCTTCACAGATCGCCTATATTCCACAGATGCAAAAAACGGCTTTTCATTATAGCGTCTTGGATATGGTTCTTATGGGTACCACAGCTCAGTTGCAGTTGTTTCAGCAGCCGGGCCCCTTGGAACGGCAACGAGCACTGAATGCTCTGGAACGATTTCGAATCTCACACTTAGCTCATCGCGATTTCGACCGCTTGAGTGGAGGAGAATGCCAGCTAACACTCATCGCCAGAGCAGTCGCTCAAGGGGCAAAGATTCTCCTACTGGATGAACCCACAGCCAGCTTAGATTATGGTAATACACATCGAGTGATGGAAGAAATCTATCACTTACGTCGTGAAGGGTATACCATTTTATTCTCTACACACGACCCAAACCAAGCTCTATCCTACTCCAATACGATTCTAGCTTTACATGAGGGAGAAGTTGCTGCCTTTGGCAACACAGATCAAGTTTTAAAGGCAGATCTCATGGAAAAGTTGTATCAAATCTCCGTCTCATTCGAACAAATCGGCAGTTTACAGAAGAAAATCTGTATTCCATTGCCGCGAAAGGAAGTATATTAAATTGAAAAAGCTACTCGTCCTCTTTCTAGTCCTCTCTATGTTTATTGGCGGTTGTAATACCACTGCTCCTGAGGTTCTGAAACCCCTGCCAACTACCCAAACGTTCACCGATTCGAGCGGTCGCAGTGTTGAGCTTCCTTTAGAGATTACACGAATTGCAGCATCTGGTTCCATGGCTCAGATGTTTTTGTTTGCACTTTGTCCAGAATATTTGGTTGGCCTTGCTTCTCCTTGGAGCCAAGAAGCAGAAAAATACATCCAAACGAAGTATTATAAACTACCTGTTCTAGGACAATTTTATGGAACCGGCACACTAAACATGGAGGAAGTTGTTAAGACAGCACCGCAAGTAATTATTGATGTTGGCGAAGCTAAGAAAAGCATTGTTGAAGATATGGATTCCATTATGAAGCAAGTTAATATTCCCACCATCCACATTGAAGCAACAACGGAGACTACTGCTGATGCATATCGCTTATTAGGAAAATTGCTTAACCGCGAAGAAAAAGCTGAAAAGCTGGCTAGTTATATTGAAAAAACCTTACAGCAAGTGGAAAAGGTCGTTGGTAACGTTGAGAAATCCTCTGTGCTTTATCTCTTGGGCAACAAGGGGCTCAATGTTTTAGCAAAGACATCCTTCCATGCAGAGGTCATTGACCTTGTTTCCGATAACGCGGCAATCATAGAACAACCTTCTTTTAAAGGTTCGGGTAACGAAGTGGACTTTGAACAATTAATGCTTTGGGATGCCGATGTGCTCTTAGTTGCTCCCGATAGTATATACGCTGAAATCGTCGAAGATGCAAGTTGGCAGCAACTTCGTGCGGTTCAAAATCACCAACTATATAGGGTACCCAGTGGACCTTATAATTGGATAACCAATCCTCCTTCGGTCAATATATATCTTGGTATGTTATGGCTATCTGAATTACTTTATCCGGAAGATGTGGAGTACAACTTACAAAGCGAAGTCACCGAATACTATCGTCTTTTCTATGGTCACGAGCTAACTTTAGAGGAATTTACTGCTCTAACTTCACGTCCTTAGAAAATTCTTCACAAGGTGGTCAAAGAAATGATTCCGTTGCGGTCGCAAATTATGTGTACTTCAGGATATAGATGTCGATTGCACATTGAGTTCTCCTATGATAAAGTATGCTTATTAGAAACATTGAAAGGAGAGTGTTCTTATGGAATCCCCGCTTCGATGTCCATGGGCGATGGATCCCTTTTCCGTGGAGTATCACGACCATGAATGGGGAAAACCCAGTCATAACGACACGCATTTGTTCGAGCTACTGATTCTGGAGGGTTTCCAGGCAGGATTAAGCTGGGTTACCATTCTCAAGAAAAGAGACGCTTTCCGAGAAGCTTTCAATGGGTTTGACCCTGCTGTTATTGCAAAGTATGACGAGGAGAAACTCATCTCGTTCATGCAAAACGAGAAAATCATCAGAAACCGCTTAAAAATCACTGCTTGTGTCGCCAACGCGCGTGCTTTTTTAGAAGTTCAACAAGAATTCGGAAGCTTCGACACCTACATTTGGTCTTTTACAAAGGGTATAACGATAGACCCGAAGTGGGAGACAAGCCAAAACGTTCCCACAGAAAGCGAGCTTTCCCGTACGATCAGTAAGGATTTAAAGAAAAGGGGCTTTCGCTTTGTTGGTCCAACAATTATATATTCCTATTTGGGAGCGATTGGTGTCATTAATGATCACTTGGTCCAATGTGAATTTCGCTAGTACAATTCGTTAGGAGGGGTCCATTTGTCTAATATTTGGCACGACTTAGAAGAGTCCCGTGTGAAACAAAAAGATTTTATTGTCGTCGTTGAAATTGCAAAGAACAGCAAGAAGAAATATGAATTGGATAAAAGCACCGGAATGATTGTCCTCGATCGTATTCTCTATACTTCCACCCATTATCCGGCTAACTATGGTTTCATTCCCCGAACCTATGGTGAGGATCATGATCCCTTGGACGCTCTAGTATTATGCTCTGAAGCGTTGGACCCGTTGGTTTTGGTTCGCTGTTATCCAATCGGTGTTGTGCTTATGGAGGACGATGGTGCCAGAGATGAGAAAATCATTGCCATACCATTTGGTGACCCTGCTTATCGGGAGTACAAAGATATACACGATTTACCCGCACATATTTTTCGCGAAATGCTGCACTTTTTCAATGTCTATAAGGATTTAGAAGGTAAAAAAACGATTGCAGATCATGTTCTTGGTCATGAAGAAGCAGAGCGGTTCATTGGCGAAGCCATTGAACGATACAAAACGGTGTTTACGAAACAATAAAAGAATGGCTCACCTTTTGTAGGTGAGCCATTCTTTTACATATCTTATTATTCTAAATCGGGTTCTTCTTTTGCACCAACCACCTTGGCTAACCCTATGACCTGATCCTCTTCGTCCATTTTCATAATGGTTACACCTTGAGTCGTTCTGCTCATTTGAGAGATCCCCGAGACGGACGTGCGAATAATGATTCCATTGATGGTGATGACCATGACGTCGTCTCCTTCTCGAACCATACGCACACCGGCAATGGGTCCGGACTTTTCTGTTCTTCTCATTAAATATACACCCTTGCCGCCACGGCTTTGACAACGATATTCTCTTATCGGGGTACGCTTACCAAATCCATTCGTCGTGATGACCAACAAATCGGCATCATCATTTGCTACTTCCATGGCAATAACTTCATCGTCATCGCTAAGTGTAATCCCTCTAACACCGGTCGTCGCACGACCCATGGGTCGGACATCGGTAGCATTAAATCGAATTGCACTTCCTTCTTTGGTAGCCAAGACAATGTCGTCCTTGTCATCCGTAAAACGAACACCAATGAGATCATCTTCGTCGTTCAGTTTAATCGCTTGGATTCCACCTTTGCGAATATTCAGGTATTGATCCAATCCGGTTTTCTTAACAGTGCCCATACGAGTGCTGAAGATGAGGAACTTATCTTCTTCGAAGTCTTTCACCGCGACAACAGCGGTGATTTTTTCCTCGTTCTCAATATTGAGTAAGTTGATAATATTGGTTCCTTTTGCTTGTCGACTGGCTTCCGGTATCTCATATACTTTGCTCTGGAATACCTTACCTTTATTGGTAAAGAAGAGCAAGTAATGATGTGTTGTTGTAATGAAGAGGTTTTCTACAAAATCTTCATCTTTAGTACCCATTGCCGTGACGCCTTTTCCACCTCTTCTTTGACTTCGATAAGTAGTGGAGGGTAGACGCTTAATATACCCTTGGTGAGTCAAAGTGACCACCACCTCTTCTTCTGCAATGAGGTCTTCAATATTGAGTTCTCCTTGGTCCGGAACGATTTCTGTACGACGGTCATCGCCAAACTCCTCGCGAATACCGCGCATTTCGTTCTCAATGACTTGTTTCAATTTCTCAACATCAGCAAGAATTTCCAAAAGACGACTGATTTCAGCCATCACTTCTTTATACTCGGCTTCTAATTTATCGATTTCTAAATTGGTCAAGCGACGCAACCGCATATCCAAAACTGCAGTTGCTTGGCGATCGGAGAAACCAAACGTTTCCATGAGTCGGGGTTTCGCTTCAGTATCGTCTTTAGAGGATCGAATAATTCGTATGACTTTGTCGATATTACTGGCAGCAATACGTAAGCCCTCCAAAATATGGGCTCTCTCTCTGGCTTTTCGTAATTCAAACTCCGTTCGGCGGGTCACAACGATTTTCTGATGTTGGATATAATTCTCTAAAACTTCTTTTAGATTTAATGTTCTCGGTTCGTCGTTGACCAAAGCCAACATAATGATACCAAAGCTCTCTTGCAACTGTGTATGCGCATAGAGTTGGTTCAAAATCACAGCCGGTTTCGCATCTCTGCGAAGCTCAATGACGATACGCATACCATCCCGGTCTGATTCGTCTCTTAAATCGGTGATACCATCAATTTTTCTGTCTCTGGCTAAAAAGGCAATTTTTTCTACTAATTTGGCCTTATTGACCTGGTATGGTAATTCATTGACAATGATTCGGGTCTTCCCATTTTGCATTCGTTCAAAACGGCTGCGTGCACGCATGACGACGATACCACGACCTGTAGTATAGGCACTACGAATTCCTTGCATACCCATAATGATTCCGGCAGTAGGAAAATCGGGCCCTTTAATGTGTTTCATTAAGTCTTCAATGGACGCTTCCGGATTACGCAATAACAGTAGAGCAGCATCGATGATTTCTCTTAAATTATGAGGTGGTATGTTTGTCGCCATACCAACGGCAATTCCGGAAGAGCCATTGGCTAATAAATTTGGAAATCGACTGGGTAGAACTTTTGGCTCCGTTTGGGAGTTGTCGTAGTTTGGAACAAAATCTACCGTATCTTTTTCAATATCTCGCAGCATTTCGTTAGAAATCTTGCATAACCTAGCTTCTGTATACCGCATTGCTGCAGCGGGATCTCCATCAATAGAACCAAAGTTCCCGTGACCATCAATGAAAGGATATCGTTGATTAAAGTCCTGAGCCATACGAACTAAAGTATCATAAATAGCAACGTCGCCGTGTGGATGGTATTTACCCATGACGTCCGCAACAGGTCTGGCTGATTTTCGATACGGACGATCATAGGTCAGGTCGGAATCGTACATCGCATATAGTATACGACGATGAACCGGCTTCAAACCATCTCGAACATCCGGAAGAGCTCGGCTTACGATAACGCTCATGGAATACTCTATATACGACTTTTTCATTTCATCTGCTAAATCAACAGGAACAATCTTACCATGAATGAATTCATCCATTTGCTAAACTCCCCCTTTCTAAATATCGAGATTTACCGCATCCTTGGCGTGTTTAAGTATGAAATTACGCCTAGGTTCTACCTTTTCACCCATTAAAGTAGTAAACATTTCTTCTGCTCTGGCTGCACTGTCTAGAGAAACCTGTAAAAAAGTTCGGTTCTCCGGTTTCATAGTGGTTTCCCACAATTGCTCCGCATTCATTTCACCCAACCCTTTGTAACGCTGTACAACAGGAGCTGGTCTATCGCCTAATTTTTCAAGAATTCGATCTCTTTCAGCATCGCTATAAGCATAAAATTGTTGTTTCCCTTTTTTGATTAAAAACAATGGAGGTTGAGCAATATATATATAACCTGCACGAATGAGCGGCTGCATATAACGATAAAAGAAAGTCAACAGAAGAGTGCGTATATGACTACCATCAACATCCGCGTCGGTCATGATGACAATTTTGTGATATCTTGCTTTGCCAATATCGAAATCATCGGAAATTCCGGTACCTATGGCTGTAATAATGGTTCGTATTTCTTCCTGACCCAATACTTTTTCTAACCGAGCTTTTTCCACATTAAGAATTTTACCTCGCAATGGCAAAATTGCTTGAAAATGACGATTTCGTCCCATTTTGGCAGACCCACCAGCGGAATCTCCTTCCACCATGTAAAGTTCACTGACAGCCGGATCTTTTGTTGTACAATCTGCTAATTTTCCTGGCAGAGCTGAAACTTCTAAAGCATTCTTTCGTCGTGTTAATTCGCGAGCTTTTCGAGCAGCATCTCTAGCCCTGGCGGAAATAATGGCTTTTTCAATGATTTTCTTACCAATGGATGGATTTTCTTCAAAAAATGCACCAATCGTATCGGTTGTCACACTTTCTATAATACCGCGAATTTCGCTATTTCCTAATTTAGTTTTTGTTTGTCCTTCAAACTGAGGATCATTGAGGCGCACAGAAACAATAGCGGTGATTCCTTCACGAACATCATCGCCACTTAAGTTGCTTTCATTCTCTTTGATTTGGTTGTAACGTCTGGCATAGTCATTGACAATACGGGTCATTGCATTTTTAAATCCCAATTCATGGGTGCCACCCTCTTGAGTATGAATGTTATTTGCATACGTTAGGAGAGTTTCATTATAAGAGTCAGAGTATTGAAAAGCAATCTCTACTTCTACTTCGTCCTTGGCTTTTTCAGCATAAAATGCTGCATGAATCGGATCTTTGCTAGAGTTGATTTCTTCGACAAACTTTTTGATACCGCCTTCAAATTGAAACACTTCTGTTCGTTTTGTTTTTGTACGCTCATCATTGAATTCAATATACAAACCCTTATTTAAGTATGCCAATTCTTTCAAGCGTTCTGCGATCACTTCATCGTTGAATTCAATGGTTTCTGTAAAGATTTGTGGATCCGGTTGGAAACTGACTAAGGTACCGCGTTTATCACTATTACCTACCACAGATAATTTTTCAACCGGTATGCCCTTCTCAAAGCGCATACGATATTCTTTTCCATCTATCCAAACCGTAACGCATAACCATGAGGACAAGGCATTGACAACCGATGCACCTACACCATGTAGTCCACCAGCTACTTTGTAACCACCATTTCCGAATTTACCTCCGGCATGCAACACAGTAAAAATGACTTCAACTGCTGGAATTCCCAATTTGGGATGATTCCCCACCGGCATACCTCTTCCATTATCTTCCACAGAAACCGAATTATCGGCATGAATGGTGACAATAATGCGTGTACATGCTCCAATGAGGGCTTCATCGACAGAGTTATCGACAATTTCCTGAATGAGATGATGCAGGCCTCTCGGGCCGGTAGTTCCAATGTACATTCCGGGGCGTTTTCGTACCGGATCTAACCCCTCCAGTACTTCTATTTTACTGGCATCATATGTTTCGGTTACAACATGATTGTTCTGATTTGCCATGAAATCACCCTTTTCCTTACTACTTTAACTGATATATTATAACAAAAATTAGGGTTTTGTGCAAGGGTAATCCCTCGCTTAGGTTCGCTTATATAAAATAAGGTACAAGTACAAGAACGATAGTACTTTAATAGTACTAGACGCAGTAGGGTATGTGGATAGTGTGGATAAAAAAATCTCTACATTTATATAAGAGGTTTTTTTACCTGTGTATGGAGTTGTGATAGCTATGAAAAAACGGTGGATAACTTTCAAATATCTGTGTGCTGTTTTGGATAACTTGTACAATGAACAAGTTATCCACATAGCTGTCCACAGAAATTGTGTATAAGTTGTTCATTGTAATAAGAAAGCTCCGTAAAAACGGAGCTTTCTTTATTCATGGAGTAACTCGTTGATGTCTCCACAGCGTTTGTATAACGTGGTACTGGCAATGACCGAGGGGGCTAAGCTTGTGCGGGTTAAAACACAGGATTTGATTTTGGTTTTTTTGATTTTCGGCGGTAGAGTGGAAAACAGTGGAGATCGGCAGGTTGACAAATCAAAGATTCCAATGATTTCGCGAATCTCAGAATTACTGTTTTGTCCAAGGTGTAAATACATAATCATACCTAGCTTTCGATTAGTTTTCTTTCGTTTGAATTCGTCCTTCTTGAATTCGAATCACTTTACCATGCAACCCGCTCAATACAGGAGGCATTGCAGTGGAACTTATAAAGGTCTGTCCCATACTTTTCAAGGCTTGAATCAAATGATGTTGCCGTTCGGCATCCAACTCTGATAGAACATCATCTAGGATAATAATTGGTTTCTCACCGGTAGTTGCTTCCATTAGCTGAGCTTCAGCTAGTTTTAACGAAAGCACGACACTTCTCTGTTGCCCTTGTGAACCATACTGTCTTAAGGTTTTCTCGTTCAGATATACAATAAAATCATCTCGATGTGGTCCTATGAGACTGGTTCGACGAAGCAATTCTTCTTTGGATTTTTCGCACATTTGTTGATACAATTGATCGGCTAATTTTGAATGTTCGATATTGTTGTCCACGGCTCCCTGATAGGAGAACCGAAGTAGCTCTGTAGAATGTAAAATTGATTGATGAACGGCAGCATGTTTTTCTAACTGCTGTAAAATCTGTTTTCGCTTCTGTATTATTGAACTACCATGTTCGGATAATTGCTGGTTATAGATGTCCAATAAAGTGGCTTCTGGGCGTTCTTGTTTGAGAAAAGCATTCTTTTGGTGTAAAACTCGAAAATATTGCCCAAGATGATGCAAATAGGAAGGAGATATTTGTGAGATGGCAATATCGAGAAAACGCCTGCGGATGGAAGGATCCCCTTTGACCAGTTCTAAATGTTCTGGAGCAAAAAACACTACGTTTAGCTGTCCCAG